>LNFM01007004.1_pt1 | contig 24238 bp, 22 predicted proteins | sample 596031 | NCBI WGS metagenome assembly LNFM01 (sample SAMN04254537, study PRJNA301005) | activated carbon metagenome | isolation source: dual media filters at the Ann Arbor, Michigan drinking water treatment plant | place: USA: Ann Arbor | reverse complement strand
GGTGCTGTCGGCCGCCGACGTCTTCGTGCTGTCCACGCGCAACGAAGGCTGGGCCAACGTCTTCCTCGAAGCCATGGCCTGCGGGCTGCCCGTCATCACCACCAACGTGGGCGGCAACGCCGAAGTGGTGTGCCAGCCCGAGCTGGGTGCGGTGCTGCCCTTCGGCGATGCGCCGGCGCTGGCCGAGGGCCTGACGCGGGCCTTGCTGCAGGAATGGGACCGGGCGGCGATTCGCCGCCACGCCGAAGCCAACGTGTGGGATCGGCGCATCGACGATCTGGAGCAGGAGTTCAGGGCGCTGGCGGCGCCTGGCGCGCCGCAGCCGCAGGTGATGCAGGGAGCGGCACGTTGAGCAGCCTGTACACCAGCGTGGCGTCGGGCCTGATCTTCCCGCTGCACGAACGGCTAAAGCGCCATTCCTCGGTGTCCGTGCGCCGCAAGATGGAGCAGACGCAGTGGTGGCCGCGCGAACGCCTGGCCGCGCTGCAGCTCGAACGCCTGCAGGCGCTGCTGCTGGACGTGGGCGCGCGCGTGCCCTACTACCGCGAGCTGTTCCGCAAGATCGGCTTCGACCCGCGCAGCGTGGCCAGCCTGGAAGACCTGCAGCGCCTGCCGCTGCTGGGCAAGCCCGAGATCCGCGCCCACCTCGAAGCCATGAAGCACGAACAGGCGCGTGACCTGTCGCGCTTCAACACCGGCGGCTCGTCGGGTGAGCCCTTGATCTTCTTCATCGGCAAGGAACGCGTGAGCCACGACGTGGCCGCCAAGTGGCGCGCCACGCGCTGGTGGGACGTCGACATCGGCGACCCCGAGATGGTGGTCTGGGGCTCGCCCATCGAACTGGGTGCGCAGGACCGCATCCGCCGCTGGCGCGACAAGCTGCTGCGCACCGAGCTGCTGCCGGCCTTCGAGATGAACGAAGCCAAGCTCGACGGCTTCGTGGCCACCATCCGCCGCCGCCGGCCGCGCATGCTGTTCGGCTACCCCTCGGCCCTGAGCCACATCGCGCGCCACGCGCTGGCGCGCGGCGTCGCCATGGACGACCTGGGCATACGCACCGCCTTCGTTACGTCGGAAAGGCTTTACGACGAACAGCGCGCCTTGATCTCGCGCGTGTTCGGCTGCAAGGTGGCCAACGGCTACGGCGGCCGCGACGCCGGCTTCATCGCCCACGAATGCCCCAGCGGCGGCATGCACATCACCGCCGAAGACATCATCGTCGAGCTGCTCGACCCGGCCGGCCGGCCCGTGCCCGACGGCAGCGCCGGCGAGATCGTGGTCACCCACCTGGCCACGCGCCACTTTCCCTTCATCCGCTACCGCACCGGCGACGTTGCGGTGATGGACACGGCCAGCTGCGCCTGCGGTCGCGGCCTGCCGCTGCTGAAGGAGATCCAGGGCCGCACCACCGACTTCGTGGTGGCCACCGACGGCACCGTCATGCATGGCCTGGCGCTGGTCTACATCCTGCGTGACCTGCCCGGCGTGGAGTCGTTCAAGGTCGAGCAGATGGACCTGCAGCACACCAGCGTGAAGATCGTCACCGGCGCGGCCTTCGACGAAGCCTCGGTCGACGTCATCGTGCGCGGCTTCAAGCGCCGGCTGGGCGACAGCGTGCGCGTGACGGTGGAGCGCGTGGGCGCCATCGCACCCGAGAAGTCGGGCAAGTTCCGCTACATCGTGAGCCACGTGCAGGCCGGCCCGGCCGGTGGCGCGGCCGTGCAGCAGGAGGAGGGCCAGCATGCGTGACATCATCGTCATGAGCATCGTCGTCATCCTCGCAGTGATAGCGCTGCGCAGGCCCTGGGTCGGCGTGATGTTGTGGGCGTGGATCAGCCTGATGAACCCCCACCGCTACACCTGGGGCTTTGCCTACGACGCGCCGGTTGCCGCGCTGGCGGCGGCTACGACACTGGTGGGTCTGCTGCTCACCCGCGACAGAGAGTCTCCCTTCAAGGGCCCCGGTCCCGTCCTGCTCGCCGTCTTCATGGCCTGGGTAACTCTGTCATGGCAGCTGGGCCTGGACCGACAAGGCGACTACGAGCAGTGGGACAAGGTCATGAAGATCGACCTGATGATCCTCGTCACGCTCGCGCTGCTGCGCACCAAGCAGCACATCATGCTGCTGGCGGCGGTCTGCACCGCGTCGATCGCATTGCTGGGCGCGAAGGGCGGCGTCTTCACCATCATCAACGGGGGCAGTTACAAGGTCTGGGGGCCTGCCGGTTCGTTCATCTCCGACAACAACCACTTCGCCCTAGCGCTAGTGATGGTGATTCCCTTGGTTCGATTCCTGCAGATGCAACTGACAAGTCGGGGCGGGCGTTGGGCGCTCACCATTGTCATGATCCTGGTCGCGGCGGCGGCCATGGGCAGCCACTCCCGAGGCGGACTTCTTGCGCTCACTGCCATGTCGCTGGTGCTGTGGTGGCGCGGCCGGAACAAGTTCGCTGGCGGTGTAATGCTGTTCTTCGTGGCTTTCAGCCTGCTGGCCTTCATGCCCGAGGAGTGGACTTCTCGAATGGAGTCCATTGATGACTTCAGAGAGGACAACTCGGCGCTGGGCCGGTTCAGCGCGTGGTGGGTGTCGTGGCGGCTGGCCTTCGAGTACCCGTTCGGGGTGGGTTTCAACATCTCGCGGCCTGAGCTCTTCGCGCTTTATTCACCCTACCCGGAACTAGGCACGCCGGCTGCACACAGCATTTACTTCCAGGTGCTGGGGCACCACGGCTTCGTCGGGCTGGCTATCTTCCTGGCTATCGGTCTGTCCACCTGGATCAGCGCCGGGCGACTGCGCAAGGAAACGAAGCAGATTCCGCAGGCGCAGTGGGCGCACGATTTGGCAAGCATGTGCCAGACCTCGCTGGTCGGCTACGCAGCAGGGGGAGCCTTCCTGAGTCTGGCCTACTTCGACCTGCCTCTGTACCTGATGGTGCTGGTGGTTTTGACCCGTCAATGGGTGCGGCGGCGCGCGTGGGAAACCGAGACCAGCGCCCTTCGTGGCTGGCGTTGGTTGGCGGGTTGGCCGGAGCCCAAGGTGGCCCCTGGCCGGGCTTTTTCTCCTGGTGCGGCCGGTCCGCAGGTGCCGTCGAGAACGCCGTGAGACCCTTGTTCGATCTGCTTTCGCCCGGGGGCTCCAACGGCAGGCTGTCCACCCTGATCTTCCACCGCGTGCTCGACGAGGTCGACCCATTGTTCCCCGACGAAGTGGACGCACGCCGCTTCGATGAGATGTGCGGCTGGGTAAATGACTGGTTCAACGTGCTGCCGCTGGACGAGGCCATCAGCCGCCTGCGGGCCGGCACGCTGCCGCGCCGTGCCCTGGCCATCACTTTCGACGACGGTTACGAAGACAACCATCGCCTGGCCCTGCCCATCCTGCAGCGGCACGGGCTTTCGGCCACCTTCTTCGTGGCCACGCGCTTCCTGGACGGCGGCTGCATGTGGAACGACCGCATCATCGAGGCCGTGCGCTCGGCACCCGGGCCGGTGCTGGCCGTGCCCGCCGTGTCGGGGCTGGACGCCGTCCAGCTGCCCATCGGCGACACCGCACAACGGCGTGCCGCCATCGACACCCTGATCAAGCGCATCAAGTACCTGACGCTGGGCCCGCGCGACGAGGCCGTGGCGGCCGTGGCCCATGCCGCGCGCGTGGCCCCGCCCACGCGCCTGATGATGCGTTCAGATCAGGTGCACGACCTGGCCCGGCAAGGCATGGGGGTGGGCGGGCATACCGAAAGCCACCCCATCCTGGCCAGCCTGGACGACGACGCGGCCCGGCAGGAGATCGAGCGCGGCAAGCAGCGCCTGGAATCCATCGTGCAGCAGCCGGTGGCCCTGTTCGCCTATCCCAATGGCAAGCCGCAGACCGACTACACCCGCACCACGGTGGACCTCGCCCGGCGTGCCGGTTTCGATGCCGCCGTGTCCACCGCCTGGGGCGCGGCGCGGCTGCAAAGCGACAGCTTCCAACTGCCCCGATTCACGCCCTGGGACCGCACGCGAAGCCGCTTCGCACTGCGGCTGCTGGCCAACCTTCGCCGCGAGCCTGTGTTCGCCTGATGCCCATGACGACGCTCCCCCATCGACCCTGGCTGACCGGTTCCGACCGCGAGAAGATGAGCGCCGGCATCGGCAACTGGGAAGGTTTCAATGCCTCCCCGTACTCCTTCCACGACATCCTGGCCGCTGCGCAGCGCTGGGAGTCCAGGTTGAAGGGCGTCACCAAGCCCTGGCTGTGCTGGAACGTCGATGCGCATTGGAGCGTGCTTCAGCAACTGATGATCAGGGAAGTGGGATGGACGCCCGTGGTCGGCTTTGACCCTCGAGTGGGTCCGCCGCCACTGGTGCCCGGCGCCGTGCTGATCGACTTCAATGAAGACTTCGGCTTCGGGACCATGTACCCGCACTTTCCGCTCGACTATGCCTTTGCCTACAGCGAGCGCCTGGCCTTCTGGCATGCCGACCTGTTGATGCCCATCAAACAGCTTCAAGGCTACGCGGACCGCTTCGCAGGGCTGGCCGATGGCGAGATGATGGCGGTCGAGCCCCGGCCTTCCGTGCGGCAGCGACTGAAGGAGCCGCACACGCTGCGCTACTGGGAACTCATCGGATGTACCACGCGTGGCGCCAGTCGAAGCAACTTCGACAACGGCTGCGGCTGGTGGCTGTGCTTCTATCTGCACCCGAACTGTCCCGGCGATGCGGAGCGCAAGAAGCGCACACGCATGTACTGGGACTGTGGCGTGGGCATCCGGTACTGGCACAAGGTGCTGGGCGGCAAGCTGCTGACCATTCCGGAGAAGGACGTCGACGCAGGGCATTTCACGCGCATGCGTCGCAAGAACTACATCGCTGCCAGCGTCGATGACTGGCGCCGCGACCTGTCGAAGGAATTGTCGGCCAACTTCCCCTTGGGCCAGGTTTGCGAGCAGTTTGGATTGGGTCGCCTGTACGCCCAGGCGATGGAGTTGGTGACAGTGCAGTGTCCGGCGACTCGAAGCGGTTGAGCAAACCGGCTGATCGCGAGCTAAGTTTCACCGCCGATTGAGCCCCCTCAATCGACCGTGCTTCAGACCTAACTACGATCGCATCACCGCAAAAGGTGTGAGGGTGTCGTATGTGGTTGCCGCGATTTCTGATATTGGCCAGCGCTTCGATATTTGGTCAGTCTGCGATGGCCTCGCACTATCTCCTCGAAATGACCGACTATGCCAATGTCGGATCCGTCTCAGGGCTGCGGATTGGGGGATTGTGCGGGAATGAGGTTGTGTTCCCGGCCGATGCCTGTGTCCCTGCTCCATACGACGTGGCCGGTCTGAGTCTTCAGGTTGTTTCGTCCTCGGACGAAAAGCTGTCCATTCAGTCGTTTGGCATCGATGTTCCCTCGGCGACGCAGTCGTTTGACCGGTACGTGACTTTCCGCAATACAGGCAATGCCGGGCCAATTCCCGATGACGTGCTGCGCGTCCGTTGGCTGCCGGCTACTTTCTCGTTGTCGATCGACTTGATATCTGGCTCCATGGTGGCTGACTACATCTCTACTGAACTGGGTCAGGCGACGGAAGTGGATCAGCTTGTGGCCTCGCCATCAGAAGTGGTGTTCGGACAGACTGCTTGGTTCGGCGACTGGCGGAAGCTGGGTCCGGCATTCAACCCGGTTCTCTTTGCCATCGTTCCGAACGCAACGGTTCCGGAGCCCTCTGTCCTTGCGCTGGCACTGACCGCACTCGGCCTGGGAGGTGCGGCGGCAAGGAAGCGCCGGCGCACGTCTGAGAAAGACGTGCCGTTGGACGATCGCCGGATCCTCGGCTCCGTGCGCCACCCGAGTCTCCGCTGACTGCAGGCAGGGCAACACCAAGTTTGGGAGTGCTATGCGGATAGCGCGAATTCTTGCCTTTGCCGGCGCCCTGTTCATCAGCCACCTGGCCGTCGCCTCGCACTATCGACTGGAACTCACAGACCATGCCGCGCCGGGCGTGCCATCGCAGTTCCGCGTAGGCGGGCTCTGCGGCACTGTCGAGATATTCGAGTTCCCCGCGGAGGGCTGCAATTACGACGGTTCCCTTCTTGAGCTGTCCGTCTTGAGCGCCTTGGACGAGAAGCTGTCGCTCCAGGCCACCGGCATCGAGGTACGCGAACAGGCAGAGCCGTTTGACCGCTACGTCACCTTCCGTGACGCTGGCAGCAGCGGTCCCTTGCCAGACGACGTGCTTCGGATTCGCTGGAGCCCTGTGACCCACACGCTGTTCGTCGATCTGGTGTCGGGATCCTTGGTCGCCGGCTATTTGGCCAACGACTTGATCCAGTCGATGGAGGTCGGAAGATTCGTCGCTTCGCCGGCTGAGACTATCTACCTGGATGAGGCGACCTGGTTCGGTAGTTGGGACGGTTCGCTACACCCGGTTCGCCTGTCTGTCATTCCGAACTCTGTCGTCGCTGAACCATCTGTCATCGCACTCGTCGGGATCGCTCTCGGACTGTGGGGTGCCTTGCGCAGGCATCGGCGGGTTCGCGGTGGCCCCCTGTCGTCCCGGGCTCCGGTTTCGCTGTCACCTGTACTGGCCTGACCCGGGAGCGTAGTTGGGCGCATGCCGCTGCAGCCACTGCTCCAGCATCATCAGAATCCAGACCATCTCGCCGTAGTAGCCAGGGTGACTGGGCAGGTGGGTCTTCAGTAGCGCGTCCAGAAAGTCAGCACGCACGATGCCGCGCGTCGACAAGCTGCCCAGTGAATCCGAGGCCAACTTGGAAAGCCCTTGGTGCCGCGTGGCCCACACCCCGAACGGCAGCCCGAAGCCTTGTTTTTTCTTGGTCAGGATCTCGTCTGGCAGAAAGCCTCGCAGCGCTTCCTTGAAGAACCAGCGCAGCTTCAGGCCCTTGAGCTTGTAGGACGTAGGCAGCCGCATCGAAAACGCCAGGAGATCGTCGTCCAGCATCGGGAAGGCGACGCCGATGTTTGCCAGGCGGGTGGTGCCGCAAACCTTGGGCAGGTCGCTTTCGGCCAGGGTGTAGCGCCAGTCGTAGGCCAGCGTGCGATTCAGTTCGCTGGCAGCAAGGCTTTGCCGCCAGACATCGCGCTGATGTTGCTGTGGATGGCCTTCGTCGACGGACTGCAGGAAGTCTGCGGTCAATACATTGGCGCCTCCCAGTCGCAACAGCAGGTTGTACATCTGCATCCGGTCGGGCATCGGCACCCTGGCCTGCTGGGCGTAGCTGGCTGCCTTCTTCAGCACGGGCAATCGACCTGCGACGGTTCTGAGCAGCGCCGGTTCGACCAACGAGTCGCGCAACGAAGACGGGATGTGGCCATAAAGGCCGAACAGGCGCTGCTTGGCGTAGCGGGCATTGCCGCCGAACAGTTCGTCGCCGCCGTCGCCGGCGAGAATGCGGGTGACGCCGTCTTCCTTGGCCATCCTGGCGCAATAGAAGGCGGGCAGGGCCGAGGAGTTTCCGAAGGGCTGGTCGTAGTGCCCTGCGACGAGTGGCACGCTGGCCACGAGGTCGTCTGGCGTCACGTAGTACTCGTGGTGCTCGGTGCCGAAGTGACGTGCGGCAAGTCGGGCAAATGCCATCTCGTCGTAGCCCTCGGCTTCGAATCCGATCGAGTAGGTCGCTGCTGTCGAGCCGGCCGCCTGGCCCAGCATGCCCGCGACGGTGGAGCTGTCCGTTCCGCCGCTCAGAAAGCAGCCGGGCTTTCCGCCGTCGAGCGTTCTGCGAACGGAGTCCAGCAGCAGACGCCGGAACGCCTGCTTGCTTTGACCGAAGTCCGCTGTCGCCGGCTCGTCGAACTGTGGCGTCCAATACCGAGCCACGGTGGCCTGGCCGTTTTCGAACGACAGGAAGTGTCCCGGCGGGAGACGGTGAACCCCTTTAAAGATCGTGCGGGGAGACGGGATGCAATGGAAGTACAGGTAGTCGTAGATGGCCTGGGGGTCGATCTGCCCCGCGCCTGCCGGAATCAGCTCATCGGCACGCTCGGCAAAGCGAATGCGACCGTCCTCGATGCACCAGCACAGGGTGTGAACGGCAAATCGATCCACCGCCAGGAAGGCGCGCCCGTCCGGCGAGGTGATGCCCACGGCAAACGACCCGTTGGCCAGGCTGGCGGCCTTGGCCGGGCCCGCGGCCCACGCGGCGTGCCAGGCCGCTGACAGTCCGACCTCGGTGAGCGCGCGTGCCAGGCCAGGGTCAGTGAACTCTGGGTGGCCCAGGAACAACTCAGGGGACGGGGAGCGTGTCATGGATCTCTTCAACACCGGGTTGGCAAGGTTCGCAGGCGCGTGAGGTGGGAGGTGGGGCAATCAAGTCAAGGCTGCGTTGAAGCGTTGCGCGCAGGAGCTGCCAGCAACACCTTGGCCAGGGCCGCGAGATTGGACGTCCGCCGGCCCATGCGCAGCGAGCGCCAATGCAGCTTCCAGGCTTCGGCCCGGCGGCCGCGAAGGCGACAGCGGTAGCCCCAGTCGAAGAGCAGGCCGGCGATCTGGTCTTTGAGTATCGCGTCCTGCTCTGTGCTGAGCCCCTGGTAGCCCCGCATGATCTCGAAAGCCCGAAGCAGTTGAGGCGAGTGCCCCTCCACGGCGGCATCTGCCTCGAAGGAGATGTTGTCATCACCCAGGCTGTACCGGATCTGCGGTGCAAGCAGGCAGCCAAAGCCATGCTGGCGCGCCAGCCGTGCCCAGAATTCGAAGTCTTCTGCCACCCGCAGCGACTCTTCCATCAAGGCCTGCCTGGCCCCATGGCGCATCACCACGCTGGACAGGTTGAACCAGCAGCCCTGCTTGAGAAGATGGGTGAAGAAGTTGCTGTCGAAGACGCAGACGGCATCGTCACGGTGGGTCGTGCCTGCAAGGGCCAACTTGCGCTCGAAGTTCGGGCCCATATAGTCGACGGGCTCACCCTGCCGCTCGTAGCGTGCCCGACCGAACAGGACGTCAACGCCAGGATGCGCATCGAACGCCCTCGACGCATCGGCCAGATGGTTGGGAAGGAAGGCGTCATCGGAGTCTAGAAAGGCCACCATGTCGGCCTCTGAGGCCAGAAGGCCAGTGTTCCGGCCGCCGGCAGGGCCCTTGCTCCTAGTATTGGTCAACACCCTGACCGCTTGCGTCTGGTACGTGCTCTGGAGCCATTGCACTGTGTCGTCAGTGGAGTGGTCATCGACCACGAGCACTTCGAGCGAACCGGGGTGCACGTCTTGCTGCGCCAGGGCCGAGTCGATGGCCGCCGCGATGGTGTGTCTTCGGTTGTAGGTCGGAATGACAATACTGAACTTCATCGATTCGAATCCGCATGGTGTGACGCTTCATCAAGGTAGCCGCGCAGGAACGAAATCTCCCACTCCGCAGAAAGCCGGGCTTCAAAGTCTCTTCGCAATCTCGCTCTCATTGCCCGGATGTGCTGATCTGCAAGCAGGCGCCATTTCCACCGCGGCGCGCCACGCCACATGGCGGTACCAGGGGCGAAGCCTTCGACCTCTTGGTGAAACATGTGGCGACCCAGGCGATATCCCCGCTGAATGATCCATTGTGGATCCAATTGACTGGACTTGATAATGTGACCGACTCGAGCCGATTCCATGAAAAATGCTTGGTGGCCTTCGCGTTCAATCCGGCAGGTAAATTCAACTTCACTGCCCATCATGTATTGACCCGCCGCCGGGCCCACAGACTCCAGGAATCGATGACCCTTCAAAAACACCGAAGAGCGCACTGCCATGTTCGCGCCCCATACTTGCGTGCTGCGGACTGGACCGCTCCTTAGATCCGACGGTGTTATCCCAAAAGTGGCGCCTAGATTAACCACTCGCTCGACCCAATCCGGGAGATCCCTTGGCCATACCGCCTCAATCGCACCAGCAAACACGTCGTAGGACGGGTTTGCGTCAGCGGCTCGTCTGAATTCCGCGAGCCAATCGCTATGGGCAATGGCATCGTCGTCTGTGAAGACAACCAAGTCACCTTCGACATAAGCCAAACCTTCGTTCAATGCAACGTTCTTGCCTCTTCGTTCGGTGCGGTGGACCGAGAGTGGCAACCCGGACTGGCCGGCAAGCAGCGCCCCAGTACCGTCCGAGCTGGCATTGTCTATGACCACCAGTTTCCAAGCGTCGCGAGGGTAGGCGAGGTGGCGGTAGGAATCGAGGACGCGCGGCAATGTCGCCGCGCCGTTATGTGTAGCAAGTAATATTGTTAACATAACTCATCTCCCATTCCTTCACTCCGCTTGCCCCCGCAATAGTCGTATGGCGGACCGCCATGAGCCCTGCAAATTCTGGCGCATGCGCCGGCTAAGTGTCCATTTGGGTAGTGGCTGGGCTCGACCAGAGATCTCTATGTACTTTGCAATATACTGCTTCTTCAAGCTTTGAATGTCGTATTGATTCCTTGCGATTTCCAACCCTTGGCGCCCTATACTCGGCCAGTCTGATCGCCTGTCCGCCGTCAGCACCGCGGTCAGATCGCCGACTTTTGCCATATCGATAAAAATGCCCTTCTGCACGATGCTGCGCTGATTGGCGTGGTGGGTACAAATGACTGGAAGGCCTGAGGCCATTGCTTCGATATAGACAATGCCAAAGGTCTCGAACAAGCTCGCGAGAACGAACGCATCGGCAGCAGCATAGGCTGCAGGCAACGTGTCATGCGGCAAAGAATCGAAATGCACGCGATTGCCCAGCAATTGTCGGCCTAGTTCCTTGATCGCGGTCGAGTCCTCGCTCTCCTGTCCCACGATGGCCAAATGGACGTTCGCGTCGGCAAGCGCGGCCACCTCTTTGATGACGTGATCCATCCGCTTATGCCAGTAACAGATCGTGCCTACGCTGAGGAGCAGGGTCGCATGCGATGGAATGTTGTGCCGATCCCTGAAATCGGTCGGTGCACCGGGCCGAAAGTGATCCGTATCGACCCCGTGAGGGATGAGAAAACTTCGGCCTTTCAAGCTGTGCTTGAGATTCAGACCCGTGTGTTCCTGAACGAAGTCGCATGGGGGAAGGTCTACCGACGGCATCGCTCCTCCGTTCGAGAAGAGGATTGTCGGTGTCTTCGAAAAAAGGTGCCGGTTTGCATGAATGACTCGGCAAACGTCGCGGTCAAGGCAGTGGACTATGTCGAAGTGGCCTTCAAGCAACGCACCGAGGACCGACCATGCGAACGACTCGCATTCGATTCGAATCCGTTCTTGCCCCAGGGCGGACTGCTGCCATTTGGCAGAAACAGGAAGCTGAATGCTGTCTAACGCCTGCGAATCGCGGGGAATATGGGCGACAACCTGCTCCTGAGCGTTCGCTTCACCGCCGCCTTTGAACAAGACCATGTCCACGCTTGAAGACATCAGGTCGAACAGGCTTCGAGCGAAGCTTTCATGACCGCGGAAAACGCGGCCCAAACCCGGGCAAAGCAAGGCAACGCGTGGCATATCAGACAAACCGTTCTGGACAGCGGAGATCGTTAACGCGTTAACGTAACGACGGTAAGGCCCTTTTCTGTCGGCAACTGCTCAATCTTAAGGCTCGGATCGGTCTTCTTCCACTCTTCGACCATTGCTGTTTCTGCAGATCGTGCGGCATCGTCAATGAATATCTGCGCGCCTGGCGCCAGTCTTGCTCGCAACCTTGAAAATGCAGGAGCCCTTGCCATCGGACCGATGGACTCCGGTGGGCCGTCGACGACAAGCGCTCCAGCCAAAGGCAAATTGGGGGGGAGAGCCTCGTCGCTATACCAAATTGTTCCATCCTCATGCTTCCGCAGTGGCGCTACCACGACCGTTGCCCAATCTGCCAATTGGTACTGGCTGAGCAACTCGCGTGTCTGCTCTGCGAAAGCTTCGTCATGCTCCAAGCTCCACACGTGTCCCGTGCCGTTTAGTTGCAGACATCTGGCTGATACTAGGGTCGAAACTCCAGAACTACATTCCAGGACAGATTCTGGTTTATCTCGAAGCAGTGCATGAGCCACGTGTAGCAAAAAATCTGGGGAACCAGCCCAGCCTCTCATGGGTGGCAAAGGTTTCTCGAACTGGAGGGCGAATTGCAGTGATGCGGTAGCCTGAAGTTGGGAATAGAGGGATTCCACCTCTTGGCGTGTTTTTGCGGCGTCGTCAATTAGCCGATAGGTAGCCAAATGAATTAGGCGAACCTTGTAGATCAGGATCGCACACATGGCTGCGACAAGGGCGATAAGTACCAACAAAACAGTGTTCATATTATTTGACCTAGACAGGGGCGATGAACAGGATATCCATTCTTCCGAAGAGGAGCCTTTAGACAACCTCGCCAATTGTTCTCAAACTGACGCCAGAGATGGCGCATGTGCGCGCGCTTCGGCGCGTAAGGCGACCTGTAGATTGGCGACTGGCGTTGCATAAGAAAAAACGGACGCCAGGAGGCCGCAATCTCGCTACTCAAGGTACTGGTCTCTCGGGCAATCGATGCCCCAGTTGTCGCATCATCTTTAAGAAGAGGGCCTCCTTAGTGATGGGGTGGCGGCATATGATGGCGGCCATCAAGCCTGCAATGACACCAACGACTACGGTGCCCGCGACCAGTGGCAAGAAAATGGGTTCACTTCGATCAAAATCCAGTTTCCATCGAAGCATCATGGCGGGTAGAATCACTGCAAGTGTTACCAAAGCTGACGGTACTACTGTTCGGATCATTTGAATTGCAGTTCCCGGGACGCCCTTCTGTCCCATCCAAACAAAGAACGGGGCTACGAAAGCGCTGGCCGCAAAGAATGCCCATGCGACAGCTTCCATACTCTGAAAAACTAGTGCGGCACCTATGACGAGTGCCAGGCGAAGCGGTTGAACCACCAACTCCATCTTCGTGACAATATCTATTCGACCGACGGCCACGAGCATGGTGGGTATCAAACTGTTCACTGTGCCCAGAGCAGCGGCTGCGCAAAAAACTGGAACTAGTAAAGCCGCCTCGTCCCATTGCGATCCGTAAAGCAACCTAGTGGCTTCAAGCGAATAGACTGCCAATAAGCCATAGAAAGACCAAGCAATGGCAGTCAATACTGCCATGCTGTGTCCAAATCGCTCCGGTATTGGTTCGCCCTCGCGATGCGACCGCGCGAAAGCCGGCATCGCTACATTCCGAACAGCACCCATCAGGTCGCGGTGGAAGAGATTGATTAGCCCCTGTGCCCGGCTGATCATTGCCACGGGGCCGAAACCAAGAACCTTTCCGACGACGAGGTCATTGGCGTCCATCGAGACGCTTGTTAACGCGTTTGTCAACGCGCTTTGGCCGCCAAATCGCACCAGCGGGCGCCACAAACGAAGAGAGGGAAGCCGTACCCGACGGTCCTCGCTGGCCACCCAGGTTCCAATCGCCATGCCCAAGTTCATGACAACAGAACCGATGGCCATGCTATTTGCACCAAAGTCCATCCACGCCAGACCGACAGTCGCCGCTTGACTGGTGGCCGTCGCTGCGAGTGAAACATATAAAAGTGCCTTGAACTTCATCGCCCGTCTGAGCATTGCCAGGCGAACAGTGCAGAAGGGCAGCACTAGAAAATTGAGCGCTGCGATCCACATCGTGACCGTCATCGCTGGTTCCTCGTAGAAGTCCGCTGCGAATGGAGCCAATGCAAGGACTACCAAGAAGAGACCGCTTCCCAGCACAAGGGAAACCCCGAACGCTGTGCGCAGGTGGTCTTCATTGATATTGGGTTCTTGTATTAGGTAATTACCTATTCCGAACTCGCGCAGTACTTGTGCAATACCGATGACGGCGAGCGATACGGAGTACAAACCGATTTCATGAGGCGTAAGCAGCCGTGCCAAGATGATGTTGCTGGCAAGGGCAAGCGCCACTGTCAAGTACCGCTCCAGAAAGGAGATTCCCAAAGCCCGCCGAACGCTCGTCATGCCGATCTCGAATGGCGGAGGTCGCAGGCGTTGATATGGCGCCGCGAAGGCGCGTTCATGCAACCGCGCTGACCGGTCGCTGGCTGCGAGCCTTCAAGGCTGCGCGCATCGTATTGAGCCAGAGGCGCGGCTGCGTGGGATGGCGGCCCAGAAGTTGCCGGTAGGTTCTGTAGGCCAGTGCAGCATCGCCGCGCAGCAGGTGCCCATAAGCATGAGCGCTTTGCAGTTCATCCAGTCGCCGCGATACGGCTTGCGGGTTCGCGGGTGTGCCGTCAGGCCCTGCCAAGCCCCATCGGTCGATGGCGCTCTTGACCACCTCAAACTCGTAGTTGGTCTCGCGCGGCCGCCTGGATACCGAATTGGGCAGGATGCGATAGAGCGCCCCGATCGACGCCAGCTTGGTGATCTTCCCCTCGCGTGAACACCGCAACCAGTAGTCGTAGTCGTCGCCGTTCCACAGCCGCAGGTCGAAATCGCCGACCTTGCGAATGACGGAAGCGCGGATCATCACCGTCGTGGTCAGGAGCTCGCTGGTGAACAACAGTTTCGTGTACAGCCAGCCAGACAGGGCCGGGTCGACACGATCGTCCACGTGACGCGACTCGATCTCTGGCCTGCGCCTGAACGTGCCATCGGCTTCCGAGTTCCAGACATACCAGTCGGTGAACACCGTGCCCACGTCTGCGTTGCCGTCCAGGTGACGCGCCTGGGCGGTCAGCTTGCCCTGAACCCACACGTCGTCGGCGTCCAGGAAGGCGATGTACTCGCCTGTCGCGGCCCGGATGCCGGCGTTCCGGGCTGCGGGCGGGCCGGCGTTCGGCTGATCGATGATGCGGACCCGGTCGGCATAGCCCCGCAGCACTTCCAGGGTGTTGTCGGTGCTGCCGTCATTGACGACGATCACCTCGGTCTTTCGGTGATCCTGTTCCAACACGCTGTCCAGCGTCTCTGCCACCGTGCTGGCGCAGTTGTAAGCCGGGATGATCACGGAAACCGGTGTGCTCATGGTCGCGCCTGTCGTTCAGCGGGTCGGAGCAGCTCAGGTCTTCCCGAGCAGGGTCGAGAAGTAGCCGATGGTCTTCTGCAGCCCCGGCGTCAGCGCGGTGGTGGGCTCCCACGCCAGGTGCCTGCGCGCCAACGTCAGGTCGGGCTGTCGCTGCAAGGGGTCGTCCGACGGCAACGGCTTGCGAACGATCTCGCTCCTTGACCCGGTCAGTTCGATCACCTGCTGCGCCAGCTGCAGGATGGTGAACTCCCCGGGGTTGCCGATATTGACGGGCCCCGTGAAATCGTCGGGTGTGCCCATCAACCGCATCAGCCCTTCGACCAGGTCGTCGACGTAGCAGAACGACCGCGTCTGCGACCCGTCCCCGTAGATCGTGATCGGCTCGCCCTTCAAGGCCTGCACGATGAAGTTGGACACGACGCGCCCGTCATTCGGGTGCATGCGCGGGCCGTAGGTATTGAAGATGCGCGCGACCTTGATGCGCAGCTTGTGCTGGCGGTGGTAGTCGAAGAACAGCGTTTCCGCGCACCGTTTGCCTTCGTCGTAGCAAGACCGCAGGCCGATGGGGTTGACGTGTCCCCAGTAGTCCTCGGTCTGCGGGTGGATCTGCGGGTCGCCGTAGACCTCACTGGTGCTGGCCTGCAGGATCTTGGCCTTCAGGCGCTTGGCCAGGCCAAGCATGTTGATCGCCCCGTGCACGCTGGTCTTCGTGGTCTGCACCGGGTCGAACTGGTAGTGCACCGGCGACGCCGGGCAGGCCAGGTTGTAGATCTCGTCGACTTCCACATAGAGCGGGAAAGTGACGTCGTGGCGCATCAACTCGAAGCGTGGGTTGGGCAGCAGGTGCGCCACGTTGTCCTTCGTGCCGGTGTAGAAGTTATCTACGCACAGCACGTCGGCGCCGCTGTCCAAAAGGCGTTCGCAAAGATGGGAACCCAGGAAGCCGGCCCCCCCCGTCACCATCACACGCTTGGTCGTTCCGTAACTGCGCATCGCACCTCCTACAGCAGGGCGTCCGCGACGCCTCTTCAACTGGCCGCAGGATGTTACTGCTCAGGGTCCGCCCTTCGTGGCTGCAATCGTGTTGAACTTGGCACGAACACGCAGCCCGCCCGGCGGGTCTGCGCTCAGTCTGACGGTGCCGCCGAACGATGCGGCCGATCAAACGCGCCGGTGGCCCTGGAGGCTCAGGTAGTAGTCGATGTCGGCATGGGTTCCCCAAGGGAGCGGCAGTCCGTAGTAGCCCCAACCGGCCGGGCCATACAGCAGCTGCAGGCCCCGTTTGATGTACTCCTTGTAGCCATTGAGGTACTTCGCGCGGTCCGGCAAGGTGTCCGACGGCAGGGCACGCGACATCATGAAGACGCCTTCGTAGGCGCTGCCGAAGATCATTCGGCCGTTCCCGGAACACACCGCCGTGGGGTAGCTGCTGTGTGCGTAGGGGGTTCCTCGCTCTGCGGTGCCTGCTATCTGATCCCAGGCGCCTCCGTTGGGAAGGTACGCGTGAGGGAACCCATAGTTGATGACACTCCAATGGGCCACGAAGACGGTTCCCCTTGGGCCGAACGTGCCGTCGCTGACGGCAATCTTGGCGAAGCTGGAGTTGTTGTCCATCAAGATGTTGCAGACGGTTTCGACCACGCCGGTCGACACATTGACACGCTTGACCTGTTCCATGGCGCGTGAGCCGAAGTACAACCAACCGTCTTGGAAGTAGAGACCCTCCGGGCCTACGATGGGCTGGTTTCGCACTTCCGCGAGGGTCCCGCGGCGAAACACCATTCGATTGCTGTTCACACCAGACAGATTCGCGCCTTGCAGCACCGTACGCAGACGCGCGCCCGTGCTTGCGTCGAATGCCGTGATGCGATGCGTCAGGCGTTCGCTCACGTACACGACCCCCGCCTCGCAGATCACATCCCACGGATCCGCCAGGCCGGTGATGAATTCGGTCACCCGGCCCGGTACGCTCCTGTCGCTGGGGTGGAACTGCACTTTGCAGATCCGGTTGTTCTGCGTATCGGCCAAGAACATGACGGGGCCTACCAGATGGGGCTTGTCGTTGTGCTCGGCGGCTATGGGGGCGGCGCTTTCATTGACGGCCAGCGTGCGCTGATCCCAGGCCATTCCCCAGAGTTCATGAAAGCCACGCCGGTCGGCCGGGATGGCGGACCAATCGCCCACCAGTTCCAGGTCTTGCGGGCCTGCATACAGGGAAGGGATCTGCCGGTGGCGGTAACCCACCAGCGTGGTCACGGTCCCATCGGCGCTGATCTTGCCTACCCGCCACGGGTCGCAGAAGTAGGTGGCATTGCGACCGACCTGAAGGTGAGTCGGCATCTTGACGCATCCCCGCCCACGCGGACCGTCCAGCAGCGACACCCGCGGAAGCTTGGCGACGAAGTCGCTCCAGAAGTAGGCCTGCGTGTTGGCCGTGCTCAGGAGGCCCTTCTCGTTGACGCTGGGCCGGAAGATGTCGTCTGGCCGCGAAGGCACGAGCTGGGTCTGCACCAGATCGGGCCTCTTGAGCGCGGTCGCGAAGGCCGGGGTGCTCCGCTCGCTCAGCGGGATGATCGTGGGGAAGTATCGGGCGGGCACCGTGCCTATGAAATGCACGCCGACGGTGTCGAAGATCAGGCCGTAAGTGCCCAGCGATACCGGCATGGCGGCGCCGTTGATGGGTGTGCCGCCGTGCTGCACGTAGACCGGCATCTGGGGGCATGTTTCATCAGCCGCGCCAACTATGTCGAGTTCATGCCAGCCTTCTGGAATCGAAGCGAGGTCCAGGGAGAAGCTGGCCGTCTTCGCCCCGGCGCTCACGTTGACCGAAGCACGCTGCACTCCGTCTACCAACAGTTTGTAGGTCGATTGCCCAAAGGCCCGCATTGATCCGGAATTTGTCCAGTCATACCCGTAGAAGGGCAGGTCGACCGAAGGGCCCTTCAGGATCACCAAGCGCTGGTACCGCTCGTACCGTCCACCCTCGAAGTAGTTGCGCAGCATCACCATGCGGGTGAAGTTCATGCGGCGGGCCTTCAGGGTGGTGAGGCCTTGGGCTACGGGCGGCGGTGCGGGTTCAGGTGGGGGGGCAGGAGCCGGGGCGGGAGCCGGAGCCGGAGCCGGCCGGAGCCGGAGACGGAGCCGGAGCCGGAGCCGGAGCCGGAGCCGGAGCCGGAGCCGGAGCCGGAGCGTTCGGGGTGCCGAAGCCAGGCCCCGCCAGCGCGCTCTCGCCCGGTGCTGCAATGGCGTCACCGCCACCTCCACCGCAGGCGGCCAGGCTGCCTGCACTCAGCGCGCCCAAGGCGCCTCGAAGCAAGGTTCGACGTTGGTGGTCAACGTCCGTCAAGAGGGAAGTTGAGCGGCTGGATTCGCTCGGCGCGGGGGGAGGAGTGGTCGGTTTGGGCATGACGCATTGTTGGTCGCCCTCCCATCCGTGGGCCCACGCAAGATGCAACCGCTGCCCGCCTATTTCCAGTCGATAAGCGCCTGGAAGTTAACCTCGCTTACAGGCGCTTGCGCCTGGCCGTGTCGAGCTTTCTGCGCCGCGCGAACACAAGTGCCAAGCCCGACGCCATCATGAGCAGCGTCGTTGTTTCTGGCACCACTCCCACTGGCTTGTACAGCCAGATGGCAGCATCCTTGGTGGCGACCTGGTACTCGTCAAGCGCCATGAAGGCATCGAGTTCCTCGATGTACAGCCATTTGCCGAGAACGCCGTTCGCAAAATTGCCCTGCGGTTGGGCTGCAGTGGTGCTCAGTACCTTGTCGACAGACCAGGTGCGCCTCATCACGCCATTGGCATCGAACGAGGGTGTCGCGTAATAGACGGCCCCACGTTCCTTGCCGTCCCACAGCACAAAGCGCTGATTGACGTCGTCATAGGCAATGCCCATGTCCTTGTTCGTCTCGAACCTGGCGCCGTTCGCGAATGCCAACTCGACGAAGGAATCACGGGTAGCCTCTGGGTTGTTCGGGTTGATGGTGTTCAGGTTCCAGACCGAAAGCCCCATGTCAAACGCATTGGCGCGGTTTCCGATCCGAACGTACAGGCCGTTCGCCGAGTCGATTGCTGCAGAAGACTGGGCGCTGCTAGCGTTCCAGCCAATGGCAACCATGTCCCAGCGATCCAGCTCGCCGGTTTGGGGATTGCCCGGTTCATACCTGTACAAGTCGGGAAAGCCAGAGGCATTCGAGTCGCGAGAGGTATAGACGACGTCCTTACCGTTCTCCCGCCTGTACGCAGAAGTGCCCTCCAGCGGGCTCTGCCCACGCGTTCCCGTGAAAGTGGTCGCTCGGTTGCTCCACATCTCGCCGCCTTGCAGCGTCGGGAGGTAGCCTGAGCCCGTAGTGCCGCCCACCTTGTTTGCGTCAGCTCTTGCGGGGTTCCACAACCATGGCCCTGCAAATACGGGGTTGCCGTTGCCATCTCGTGTCAGCCAGCCACCACCTGTATTGAACGTTCCGCCCCCAAACGACACGAAGCGGTCAATGACGGGCAAGAACACGTTGTTGTCATAGGGGTGGGCCGACTGGGGTGCTGCATCGTCCACGACGTAGAAAATGGCGTTGCCACCGTTGACCAACTGACTCGGCAACGAGCCGCGGGTCCACGTGCCGTTACTGCCTTGCCAAACGTAGATCTCGTTGCCCATGTACGAAGCATGGCCGCCACCCCACAGGAGCGCGTTCCCACGGTTCGAATCCCAAGCGATCGCACTCCAGGCGCGGACCAAGGAACCCGGGTCGGAATAGGTGCCGTTCGGCAAGCCTCCGATGGCAGGTGGTGCCACCGCATCCTGCAGCACGTTGGTGCTGGCCTTGACCCAACCACCTTCCGGTGTCGTGGTCAGCAAGCTCTGCAAATAGGACAGGTCTGCCGAGACCGACGGTAATGGCAGGAGCACGCCCGCCGTGATGACCGTCGCGACCAGCGATCGGACGCAAGAGACGGGGTTTCGGGTGTTTGGCGTTCGAAGCATGGCTCACCTGGAGATCGAAGATACGGCGCGTCGCCAAACTTTACACGGCAACGGCGGCGCCGTGCAGCAAAGGTGTTCCAAGGCGTGAGTCACACTTTCACACCGGAGACGAACCCCATGGTGACTTCACTCTGGCTAGCACGGAACCCCCGTTTCGGGGGGCAAGCACGCCAGCTCCGGACCGCGGCCTTCACCCACGCAAACATGCAGGTAGGGTGCCTGACTCAGGGCAGCGATCTGAACCGACCCCAGGACCATGAAGGTCGCCCAGCCGACGGGGGTCGCCCCCAGGCGGGCATGAGACTGCAGGGAGCCGGGGTTGAATTGAGAGATGCGGCTGAAGGACCAGGCCACTCCCTGCTCAGCCAAGGATCGATCGACGGCCTGCCACATGCGTGCCATCGTCCTCCCCAGCCTGAACCGTGGGACCACATAGACATCGAAGTCCCACGCGCTGATCTCAGGCTTCAGCAGTACATACGTGCAGCGGACTTCATCTTCTTCGTACTGCTCCCGTCGTATCCAGATGGTTCCTGCGAAGACTCCTTTGTGCGTGGCGGCATAACAGCTTGCACCCCGCTGCCAGCGACTCAGGTTGATGGCCTCCGGCCGCGGGAACTCGCCGCAGAGTGCGTCAGGGGGCTCGACCTTGCGCACTACCGTGGCCGTATCGGCGCGCACGCCCTCGAACGCATTCGCCCCGATGGGCTGCGCCACCAGAACGTATGGAACGATGCGGGCGTGACCCTTCGTTGCTGAACTCAGCAGACGATGCGCCGCGTAGAGCAGGGTCAAGGCCCAGCCGCGTTCAGCCACCATGCCCATGATTGTCTTGGCGACGCTCATGCTGGCGAGGGTACGTCAGGGTGTCTTGGCTTTTGTGTCGGTGCCCTGCGGCGTTGACGCGGGGGATGGAGCGACAGGAGCCGCCTTGGCTGTCTCGACAGGCCCCGGGTCCTTCCAGTGGCCGGACTTCTTCAGTGCTTCAGCAAGATCCCGTCTCGGGAACCCGAGTTCTGCGGCCCGATGCGCCTGCGCAAGGGCAGATTCAGGTTTGCCGACTTCCAGGAACATCAAGCCCAGGTTGTAGTGGGTGAAGGGGTTGTCAGCTGCCTGCTGCCTGACGGCTTCGAGTTGCGCCAAGGCCTCGGGGGCGCGCTTGCCTCTGTGCAGAAACTGCGCATAGAGCATCCTGACCGTGGTGTCGTCGGGAGCGAAACGCAAAGCCCGGTCGTAGTAGCACTCCATCGGCCACTCCATGCCTGGCAGGATGTCGGCTTTGGCCCTGGTAATGACCGTGGCCAGAGTGACGAGAGCACGGTGATGGTTGGGCGATGCCTTGAGTGTGTAATTGATGTCGCCGCCGATGGGACCATTTCGACCTCGGAGGCCCGCCTCGATCTCAGGGGTGAAGTGGAAGTCCTCGACAACCTTGAGAGTGGCCCTGTGCGACCGGTAGTCATAGGGGCCAAAATGCTCAGTGAAGATCGGTCCACAAGCACTAGGCTGCTCGGCACCCCGCACGGCTTTCATCTGTGCGGCTGCGATGGCAGGAGCGACGCTGGCCAGCACCAGGCAGAGGCGAAGGTAGTCAAGAAGGCTGCGGCGCATGTGCGTTCCTCTCATCGGCAGATTCATCAGCATAGGACAGCCAACCACCGCAGCGTAGCCGCTTCCGCCGCCCGCCGCGCCTCGCCACCCGAAAAGGTGTGATCGGCATCCGCGATATCGACCCTGGAACAGCCCGATCGTTCCAGCAGCTTCTGCCAGGCCGGCCGTGCCGCCACGTATTCCCCGAATTCCTTGGCGGTGTAGTCGTTGCCGCTCAGCACCAGCAGCACCGGGTGGCGAAAGGCCTCCCAGCCGGCGGCCATGCGGTCCTGGAAGGTCTTGGCGGCTTCCTTGCCGCCGCCACCGGCCCCGCTGGCTTCGCGGATGTTGCTGGCCAGTCCGCCCACCGCCTTGACGCCCACGCCGCCGCGCAGCAGCTTGGCCCAGAAGTCGCGCTGGGTCAGGCGCTGCAGATAGTAGTGCTTGAGGTGGGTGCGCGCCAAGGTGTCGGCCGAGCGCACCCAGGGGTTCAGCAGCACCAGGCCGCACACGCGGGCGTCGGCCTTCTGCTGCACGTGCATCAGCGCGGCCGACGCGCCGTCGCACAGCCCCCACAGCACCACCCGGCGCACGGCGGGGTGGCGGGCGGTGAAGGCGTCGATGGCCGCGGCCACGTCGTCCGACAAGGCCTCGAAACTGCGCTGCGCGCCGGCGCTGTCGCCCATGCCGCGCACGTCGAAGCGCAGCACCGGGTAACCCGCCGCGGCCAGGTGGCGCGCCAGGTGCACGAACTGCCGGTGCGCGCCCACGCGGTACTGCGGGCCGCCGACGACGATCACCACGCCGGTGTCCTGCGGCACCGCGGGCAGCGACACCACGCCCACCAGGGCCTCGCCCTGGCAGTCGAAGACCAACGCCTGCTCGGTGACGGCCTTCGGCGGGGTCGAGGTCGGCATCACGCCACGGCCTCCTGCAGCAGCGCGCGCCGCGTGGCCTGCAGCAGCTCGGGCGCGGTTTCGATCTCGGTGGTCTGCCAGAACGCCGGGCCGCTCAGCACCTCGGCCTGCGTGGCGTGTCCTGCAGCCTGCCATTTTTCGATGGCGGCCGCCGACGTGGGCAGCATCTCGGGTGGCTGGCGCGAACTGAGTTCGAGCCACACCAGGCGTGCGCCTTCGGCGGCCGCGGGCGGCTGCAGCACGGCCGCTTCCAGGCCCTGCGCCACGGCAGCGGGCAGCTGGTAGCCGGCCACTTCGACCGTGCGCCCGGCGGCCAGATCCTGGCGCAGCGCCTCGGTCACGCCCTTGGCGCCGCCGCCCTGCAGTTCGCCGGCGGCCTTGAGCCGCAGGAACTGCTGCAGCAGCGGCTTGCCGGCCAGCGCCGGCTGCCAGAAGAGATGGTTCGCGCCGGCCAGGCCGCTGCCGGCGGCCGCGGCCACCAGGGCGCCGGCGCGCTGCCCCCACAACCACAGCGGCGCATCGAATTCGGTGTTCAGCCAGCGGGCGGCCTGCTGCACGTCGGCCACCCAGTCGTCCCAGCTGGCGTCGGCCAGGTCGCCGCTGCTGTCGCCGCAGCCCAGCAGGTCGATCTGCAGCACGGCCGTGCCGTCGGCGGCCAGCCCGCGCGCGGCTTCGGCCACCATGCGGCGCGACTTGTTCATCTCTTCGGCGAAGGCATGCACGTGCACCATGGCCGCGCGCACGCGGCCCGCCGGGCGGTGCAGCAGGCAGAAGCGCTGTCCCGAACGACCGCCGTCAGCGTCCAGGAAGAACGCGCTGGGCTGCGTGGGCACTGCCTCAGGCGGCGATCTTGCCGCTGACGAAGTCGATCAGCGAGCCGACACTCTCGAAGGTGCCGCCGTCGATGTCGTCGTCGTCGATGGTGATGCCCAGGCGCTCTTCCAGCGCCGTGATCAGCGAGACGACGGCCATCGAGTCCAGCTCGGGGATGGCCCCCAGCAGGTGCGTGGCACGCGTGAACGACGATGACCTGCCGCCCAGGCTCAGCACCTCGTCGAGAATGGCCTTGACTTCGCGCTCGATGTCCATCGATGCCGCTCCCGTGAATTTTGGATGGGCGCGATTCTAGGGGCGGGGGTGCTGCAGGCCGGCCCCCTCGGCCATGGTGTGCCCGCCGATTTCGCGCACTGGCTCACGACATGCCGCCACAGGGCCCTTGCCGCTGCAGGGTGCTGTGCCATACTTTTTTCGTCACCTTCGTCTTCGGGCCTGCGCCCGGCCCCGGCATGCCCGAATCGACCCTGTTGCATGAGCTGATACGCGAGTCTGCGCGAAGGAACGGGCAGGCCGCAGCCTTGACCTACGGCGCGCAGACGCTGGCCTACGAGGCGCTGGACACGGCCGTCACCGCCTTCTCCAACGGCCTGCTCGCCCTGGGCCTGTCCCGCGCCGACCGCGTCGGCATCTACCTGGAGAAACGTTTCGAAACGGTGATCGCCAGCTTCGGCGCGCCCGCCGCCGGCGGCGTGTTCGTGCCGATGAACCCGCTGCTCAAGCCCGAGCAGGTGGTGTTCATCGCCAAGGACTGCGACGTGCGCGTGCTGGTCACCTCGCCCGAGCGCCTGGCCCTGCTGGCGCCGGTGCTGGCCGAATGCCCTTCGGTGCGCCACGTGGTCACCACCGAACGCCTGCGCGAACCCGTGGCCCTGCCGCCGGGCGTGGAACTGCTGGCCTGGGCCGACCTGCTGGACGCACCGCCGCGCACCGGGCACCGCGTGATCGACACCGACATGCTGGCCATCCTGTACACCAGCGGCAGCACCGGCCGGCCCAAGGGCGTGGTGCTGTCCCACCGCAACATGGTG
>LNFM01004839.1_pt1 | contig 24240 bp, 24 predicted proteins | sample 596031 | NCBI WGS metagenome assembly LNFM01 (sample SAMN04254537, study PRJNA301005) | activated carbon metagenome | isolation source: dual media filters at the Ann Arbor, Michigan drinking water treatment plant | place: USA: Ann Arbor | reverse complement strand
TTCAGAATTGACGCTATGGCACCCTTCACTCACTTGAGCCGCTCGACAGGCTTGCTTTAGATCAGCATCGGGAAGATAGCCTTTGAATCTTTTTAGGCTTTCGAAACAGGTGGTGGCGAGATCATTTTGGGGCGGTTTTAAATTATCCGATCCAGACGAAACAATGAGGTTAGGTTCACTCGCAAAAATTGGACTGGAAAAGGTCATTAGGTACACAAACGAGACGACCCAGAATGCAAAACAGTTTTTCACTTTACCCCGCTTGAAAAGAAAATCATAAAGCACGAAAAAAGTCCTTATGTTTTTTTCAGGACGTCCGATGAAGCTTTTACGCATCTGGCCCTTAGTCTCGGTTTTAGTTCTAAACTGAAGAAGGTCCACAAGTGCCGTCGATGACTTTACAGGAGGCCATTTTGGCGAACAATTTAAGTACTTTGCTGGCGATTTTATTGGTTGGAAACCCATTTGTGCTTTTGATGTTCCAAAACTGTTCAAGCCATTCGCAAGCAATCGCCAATGAATACACGACGGATGAGTCATCAAGCCGCTCACCCCAGTCTGTAGCAAACGAACTACCCTCGTACTTACGCGACTTCTCGTCTGAGTTTCGAACAAACCGCGACCCATCTCAGCCCTTTTAAAAATACTTTAGACACGCTCTTGACTTACATATAAGTTACACTGTAATTTATATGTATGAGAAAACAGTCTCAAAACAATACAGCCCTACTTTTGCCGCCGCTCACGACTAAAGAAAAGTCGGTTCTTCTTTTCATTGAATCGCAGTTGCGTGATTTGGGAGTATCGCCCTCTTATCAAGAAATCTGCACACACTTTGGCTTTGCTTCTTTTAACTCAGTCCAAAACTATTTGAAGCAGTTGACCACAAAGGGTTATTTACAGATTTTGCCAAATCAAAAACGTGGGATTCAAATCTTGCATTCGGCTCAAGAATTTCAAGCTGACATTGAACGTCGATTAGAAAACTCGAACGCAAATGCAAACTTCGATCGACCTTCAGATGCAACCATTTCAATTCCCTTCCTTGGACAAGTGGCAGCCGGAGTCCCGTTAGAGCGTCAGTACCAAAATGAATTCATTCAAATCCCACCTTCACTTTTAAAGTCAGGCAGCCCCTCCCAGCATTTTGCTTTAAAAGTCAGTGGAGATTCCATGATCGAAGAAGGAATTTTCGACGGTGATTTTTTAGTGATTAAGTCACAAGGTACCGCCAATAGCGGAGATCTCGTTGTCGCCACATTGTCGAACCTCAGCGAAGAAGGCACGTCACAAGAGGCCACCGTGAAACGGTTTTTCTCAAAGCGTGATCAAATTGAACTGCGTCCAGCCAACCCTCGTCTTACATCGATGTTTTACAATCCGAAACAGGTGGAAATTCGCGGAATCGTTAAGGCTTTATTTCGTAGCTATCCAGGCTAAATTATTCAAACAATGAATGTCCAATTTCCACAATTCGAGAAGAGAGTCCGCACTCCAGTTGTCATTCTTTGTCTCGACTTTACTATTCGTTTGAGTACAAACAAAAAGTCCTCGATTTCAATTCAGAAACTTTGGTTAGACCTCTAACCAAAGTTAAAGTCGCGCCAACTAATTTGGATATATTTTAAAGAATTTCGCGACTTATGAAGCCACCGCTACTTAATGAATTCGTTCGCTGACTTACCAAGATCCTTCAAATAACCACGAACCGTGTCGTAGTCTTTATCTTCTGCTTCTTTAAAATCTGTCACATGATAAAGATCGTGCAGAACTTTCTTGCCGTCATCTGTTTTAATATATTTGCGAAGGGCCGCAATGACTTTGGCCTTCAGCTCTTCCGGTAAATCTTTTCGAAACACCACTGGATCATTTGGAATCGGGCCCGTGAGCTGAAGAATTTTAATTTTATCAAAAACATCGGGATACTGCGTTCTTAGAATCCAGCGCGCATCTTTAGGTGTTCCATCTTCATCCGGAGCCGCATGGAATGTCGCACCTGCATCGACTTTTTTTTGATACACAGCCATCACAACAGAATCGTGGCGACCAGCGAAGATATGTTCTTTGATTTTGATATTTTCGGTTTTGAAAAGCAGAACCGGTAATAAATATCCAGAGGTCGATGCTGGATCAACAAAAGCAAAAGTTTTTCCATTAATTTCTTTTACGCTTTTGGGTCCGTCGGCGTGCGCAATTATTTGCCCGTAATACTCATCACGGCCTCTGTTGACTAACTTCAACTTTGCAACGGCTCCATATTTTTCATTCGCTAAAATATATCCAAATGTATTAAGAATCGCGACATCCGCTTTTTTTGAACCAAAAGCCTCAACAACTGCAATGAAATTAGTTGGAAGACCTATTTCAACAAAGATCCCAAGTTCTTTTGATAAATATTTTGCAAGGACTTCTCCCTGTGATTGGAGTGTCATCATGTCTTGCGCTGGGATTAAATAGAATTTTAAAGGGTTCGCTTTACTTCCAATTTCCCTAGACTCAGTGCAACCGGTCATGAAAAGACTGCCCATTCCAAAAAGTGTTATAGTGCCTATCAAAAAATTTTTGCGAAAAAAATAAATTTGATTCAACCAGTTTTTTGTTTCTAAAAAACGGATCAAATTCATCTTGTTCAGTTTAACCAAAAGCTGCTTCATTCTGACCTCATATCTAACGCTCTTCGCCTTATTGCTGTGAAACGACAAACCAAGGCCCGACCTTGACGTGACGAATCGGCGACTCATGTTAATACCACAGAGGAGCCTCACATGAAACTACCTGTTGGTTCAATTCCTATTTTACCCTTAAAAAACACCGTGCTTTATCCGGGCGTCACTCAGGCTTTACGAGTTGGTCGTGATAAAAGCATTCGAGCTGTTGATTTGGCGTCACAAAGCAAAAATAACTGGATTCTAACAATCCCTCAGCGGCACCCTGATCAAAATGTGGAAAATGTCGATGACCTTCACGATGTTGGGACACTATGTAAAATTGAGTCGATTAAAGGGAATCATGAATCTGGTTACTTCATTGTCGTACGTGGCTACTACCGAATGAAAGTTTCATCTTTCGTACCAGAAAGTGAAATTTTCGAAGGTTATGCAGAACAGTTTGAAGATGTTGTTGATATCGATCAACCAACGCAAACGGCTTTACTTTCAAGCCTTCGCCAAATAAGTTCTGAAATTTTACAAATGCTTCCCGGGAACACCGATCAAGTTCAAGAATTGATAGCTGGTATTGAAGACTTAAGTTTGCTCTCGCACTTGGCCGCTGCCAATGCCGAACTCCCACTCAACGAAAAATACAATGTCCTGACACTGGTCAATTTACGAAACCGTGTGATGCATTTGCTTAATCTTTTACAGAAGTACAAAGATTCGCTCGCCATTCAGCAAGACATCAGACAAAAATTAAACTCTAAGCTCGGACAAAATCAGCGCGAACACATTCTGCGTGAGCAAATGAAGACAATCCGCGAAGAACTTGGCGAAGGAACTGAAACAAATTTGGCAGATGATTACCGTAAAAAAATAGAAGCTTTAAATTTGCCGAAAGAAGCCTCGGAATTAGCCCAATCGCAATTGCGCAAATTGGAATCCACCAATACGCAGTCTCCTGAACACCAAATGCTTCGTACTCATTTAGATTTAATTGTTTCGCTTCCTTGGAATAAGTCGTCCGCTAGTCGTGAGTTCAATATTAATGATGCTGAAGCCGTGCTTGATGCCGATCACTATGGACTTGATCGAATTAAAAAAAGAATTTTGCAACATTTAGCCGTCATGCAAATGAAGAAAGATAAAAAGGGATCTATTTTACTTTTTATCGGCCCACCGGGCGTTGGAAAGACATCTTTGGGGCAAAGTATTGCCAAAGCTCTTGGGAAAAAATATCAACGGGTGAGTTTAGGGGGAATTCGTGATGAATCCGAAATTCGTGGCCATCGTCGTACTTATATCGGCGCTCTGCCTGGTCGAATCATTTCTGCGTTAAAAAAATCTGGCGAAAATGATCCCGTATTTCTTTTAGATGAAATTGATAAAATGGCACGTAGCTTTTCAGGGGATCCTGCGGCTGCCATGCTTGAAGTTTTAGACCCAGAACAGAATTCGACATTCCAAGATCATTACCTAGATACGCCATTTGATTTATCAAAAGTGTTTTTCATCGCCACAGCAAACAGCTTAGATGGAATTCCAGGTCCACTATTGGATCGCATGGAAGTGATCGACTTGTCAGGTTACACAACTTCAGAAAAATTTCATATCGCAAAAAATCACCTCGTACCAAAGCAAATCGACGAGCACGGATTGAATTCAAGTCAAATAGTGATCGCGGATGAAGCGCTCTTAAAAATAATTTCCCACTATACTCGGGAGGCCGGAGTACGTGAGCTGCAAAGAAAAATCGCCCAGGTTTGTCGGTTCGTAAGTGAAAAGATTATTCGTGGCGATACTCAAGTCGAAGTCAAAGTTTCGATGCTGGAAGATGTCTTCGGACCGGAAAAGTATCAAACCGAAGTCACCGACCAGATCAGTTCTCCAGGTGTTGTGACCGGTCTTGCTTGGACTCCTGTTGGTGGTGATATTCTATTTATTGAAACTGCTTTGGTCCCGGGGAAAGGTGATCTGATCATCACCGGTCAATTAGGCGAGGTCATGAAAGAATCGGCGCAAATAGCCAAGTCATTGGTGAAAGCACGCTTGCAAGTATTGGCTCCAACTTTTGACTTTAGTAAGTTCGATATTCACTTGCATGTTCCATCTGGCGCCATTCCTAAAGATGGGCCTTCAGCAGGGATTACCATTTTAACTTCGATGGCGTCTCTGGTTTCGCGGCATCCTGTTCACTCTAAACTTGCGATGACTGGTGAAATTTCATTGCGAGGGAAAGTCATGCCTGTCGGCGGAATCAAAGAAAAGGTGATTGCAGCGCACAGAGCCGGCGTGAATGAAATCATCATGTGCTCAAAAAACGAAAAGGACTTGAAAGACGTTCCAGACGATGTAAAGTCTTCCGTAAAGTTTCACTTCGTCGATCACATCAACGAAGTCATTTCAATAGCTCTAAAGATCGATTTGAATCTTTGGAACGAGGAGAGTTTATATGGTCAAAGTGTCGGCAACCTATCAGGGACAAAAACACTGCCAAGCGATTCATGAACCTTCTCAGTCCGCACTCGAGACCGATGCACCAAAAGATAATCAAGGGTTGGGAGAAAAATTTTCTCCCACCGATCTCGTCGCAACCGCACTAGGAACTTGCATCCTTACAACTGTCGCGATCGTCGCGGAACGCGACGGAGTCGATGTTAAAGGTTCAACGGTTGAAGTGGAAAAGCATATGTCCACCAATCCAAGACGAATCAGTGAATTGGTCGTAAAATTGAACTATTCAAAATCAATCGATGAAAAGTATCGAACCAAAATAAAAAACACAGCAGATGCATGCCCAGTTTCCAAGTCGTTACATCCCGAAACAAAAATTAAAATCCAAATTTCTTATACCTAAAAGTAAATCAGCATTTGCACGAAAGAATTCAAAGAACTTTTGAAAAGCAAAGCTTTTCAAAAGTATCGTCCGAACCCAAATCAACGAAGTTCAAGTTAGCGCTTAGAGGACGAAGCGAAGCTTAAGTCTCATCCAAAGCAACTCCTCAGTTCCTACAAAGGTCCCCGCTAAATCAGTTTCCCAATCGGCAAGTCTACCACCTGAGTATTCTTCGACATCGTCTGCGGAATTTCCTTCGGCAGACTTTTCTGAATGATCTGTATGAGCTCATTCTTAAGAGCGTCTCGCTTGTAAAAATTTGAATGCACTAGACTCACTTCCCGCGTAGGAACGGGGTTCGCAAATTCTTTTATCTTTTTCGTCTGTGCGATATCTTGCGCTGCCAAAAACGGAAGAAGCGTAAAGCCATTTTCCTGATCCACCATACGTTTCAAAGTTTCTAAACTTCCACTCTCAAAACGAATGTTCCGTTTTTCATCGCTTGATTTTTTCTTGCTTTTACAGACGGCTAAAGTCTGATCCCTGAAGCAATGCCCTTCAGTCAGCATCCAAAGATCTTGAGTATTTAAATCCGTCTGCGTCACCTTAGCTTTTTGAATCAACGGGTTACGGTCTGATGTGTATACCAAAAAGGGCTCGTAGAACAACGGAACTGTCACCAGATTTTCAGAAGCAACCGGAGTCACCAATAGTGCAACATCTAATGAATTGGCTTTGAATCGCTCCAAGATCTGATGAGTTTGAAGTTCTTCAAGATGAATTGTTAAAGCTGGAAATTTTTGACTGAATTTAGTTAAGAACAATGGAATCAAATAGGGAGCCAAAGTTGGGATCACCGCAATGACAACTTCGCCTTTAACTTCGCCACGATCATCATTCACAATATCTGAAAAGCGTTGTGCTTCACTGACGATGGTTCGGGCTTGGGCCACTAACGCTTCGCCGACTTTTGTGGTCCGCACTGGCTGTTGCGATCGATCAAAAATTAGAACTCCGATTTGATCTTCAAGCTTCTGAATCTGCATGCTAAGAGTAGGCTGAGTCACGTGGCAGCTTTCCGCTGCTTGACCGAAATTTTTATACTTATCAACCGCAATAATATAGCCCAACTGGGTCAGAGTCATAATGGCCTTTCATTAGAAATAAATTCTACTGGAAGCTAATCGGAATAGTGATTTCAGACGATAACTTAACTTCTGGAAACTTTATAGTTTTTAGTGATAATTCCAAATTCTTAAAAAGTTTATGAAATTTTCTGTTGGGATTTGAAGTGTCCATTAGGCTTGAGCTAATGACATCTAGTTTCGTGACAATTCCAGAGGGCCCTACTTTCATTCGTAGCGCGATGCACCCATGTAAAGCAGCCTCAACGCTTAAAACCGTTTCTAATTGTAAGAAGGCCTTTTGCAGCGTCTTGTGCGCCTGCTTTGCGGATAACCCACCAACGACATAAGGTCTTGGATTCACGAACCACCCGTGGATCACAAGACGACAATCTCGTAAATCACGGGGACCTTTGACTTCCGTCACGCCATGCGGCCTGCGCGGATCAAAAACTGTGAGCTGATTAAATTTTGAAGGAATGGTGTGTTGAAAACTTTTGATCTCTCGATCACTTTGATCTTTGAAATCCGACCAGTAGTTCAAAGTGGAATCTTTCAAAATGAAAGTCTCCCCTCCCTCAAATTTCTTGTAATTTTTTGTTAAAGAAAAAACAAAGGCCCAGGGGCCGTGCGGTACATCTGCATGCATGCGCTGATAACATCCATCCGGATAACAGCTGAGCATCGGCATCGAAATATCATGACAGCCAAGATTCTTGCGGCCAAATTCCACAAGTGCGTTGTGAAAAGGTTCATAAATTTCGGGATCAAAAAAATGATAAGCTGGAGTCCGAAGATGATGATACTTATCTTTCACATACCAAAAATCCCATAAAAATCGTTTCGGCTTCGATTCAAGTGGATTTTTAAAAACTAGGTCAAAGTAGTCCCGAAGTTCTTTTGCATCTGAATAAAAATTGGGGTGATTATTGAACGGGTACATAAAGTAGTTTAATTGATCCTCCGATTTCAGAATAATCGTTTTCGTACCACTTAAGATTATAATAGTAAATCTGAGGGACGATATAAAATCGAGGATTGGGGCGGTAATCAAGGCCCAGTCCGTACGTAAGGACCGTTCCATTCTTCACATTGACCTTGAAGGCTCCACCTGGATCCGATCCTGCAGCCGTTTGTGTAATTTCTCCGGATGTCTGAAATTGCTGGTAGTTAACTCCCACAAATGGAAGCGCCTTTTTGAAAATTTGCAATCCCACCGACAAACCACCAGCTCCACTGGCAAGCGAAGATTTGCCGCTCCAAGGAAAACCGACAGCCCCCCCGGCCCCGTTTTGATTACCAGAAGCTTCGGCGCGTTGATAAGCGCCTTCCAAGTAGAGTGACGCATACCATTCGCCTATTTGAGAATCTTCTTTGTAGCCATTTAGAAGGGAAACTTTTAATCGAATCGCCGGAGTTTTTGAATCAATCAAAATTCCTGATAATGAAACTCGGTCCCAAAAATAATAATTCAAACCATTTTTTGTCAAAAATAAATTGGCCGTCGCATGCTTCGTTGATTCCAAATCAAGCGGTCTTACAGACGGATCAGCAACTAATGAAAGTCGCTTTGAGGAACCTCCAGAAAAATCAACTCCCCAACCAGTTTTTCGACCTTGGTGACGAGGAGATTCAATTTCCGCAATAGGTAAATTCAAATCTAACGATGCACACCCATTTAAAAAAAGTGCGAACAATAAAAACAAAACGCGCGCTCGACCTGCAAAAGCAAATCTGAACCAACTGTTGATGGCAGAAAAATAGTGGTTAAGCTTGAATGACTTTTTGGAAGATTCGACCAAAAACACTCTCTCCTTGAACGTTTTTCATTTCTATTTCTATTGTATCGCCAATTTTCATGTAGGGGGTGCGAATCTCGCCTTGAGATAATTGTTCGAGTGTCCTTTTTTCCACTAAGCAGCTGGAGCCTTTTTCAGCGTCTTCATTTGATACAGTTCCGCTTCCAATCAAACTGCCCGCAGCCAAGTCACGCGTCTTTGCCGCATGCGCAATAAGTTCACCGAAATGAAAATGCATTTCTCCGGCATTTGCTTTTCCAAAAAATTCTCCGTTGTAGTTCACGTTTAATGGAAGATGCACACGACCATCTTTCCAAGCGGTTCCAAGTTCATCCGGAGTCACCGCAACGGGGGATAGCGTCTTATTGGGTTTACTTTGAAAAAATCCAAAACCAGAAGCTAACTCTTCAGGGATAAGGCCACGCAAACTCACATCGTTAATCAACACGATCAGACGGATGTACTTTAATGCATCGGTCGGACTGACCCCCATCGGGACGTGATCCACCACCACACCCACTTCGGCTTCAAAATCGGTTCCGTGTGCAAAATCACGCTGTGGAATGCCTTCGGTTGGATTTAGAAAACGCCCGCTTTCAGCTTGGTACATCAATGGAGTCGTCAGCAAAGTTTCTGGCAACGGAGCCTTACGGGCCTTGCGAACGAGTTTGATGTGATGAATAAACGCGGAGCCATCTGCAAAAAGCCATGTTCTTGGTAGGCACGATAAAAACTGTGACTCGGATTCACAATCTTTTGCACCATCCAATTTATCGTAGTTTAAAAGATCGTACCGCTTTTTTAATTCAGGACTGCAATGGGCCCAGGTTTCAATGGCCGTGAGCAAATTCGGCGCAATGTCCGTTGCGTCTACAAAACGAGTTAAGTCTCGACTGATAATGACGAGACGACCATCCAAAGAGGCATTTGACTTAAGTGTTGCTAATTTCATCGCCTCTGAGTTTAATTGACTCAAATGGCAAATACAAGCGACCAGTCGCAAAACCTAATACTTTATAACTATTTTCGAAGCTCAACTTCCTACAGAGTTCGCTGCGCTTTGCATTTGAAGAACTTAAGTTTTACTTACATCCCTGTTCACTTAGTCAACAACGGAGGAGAACAAAACCTTCCCGAATACAGAAAGCTCAATCCCTTGGGCGGAGTGCCAACTCTCGTGCACGCAAACGAAGTGATTTCTCAGTCCTATTCGATCATCCAGTACCTAGACGGAGCTTTTCCAAGTACAAAATCTCTTTTCCCGAAAAGTCTGAAGGATCACACGAACGTGTCACAGTTCTGTCAGATTATAAATGCAGATATGCACAGTTACGGAAACTTAAAAACCCTACAATACTTAGAAAAAATTTTTAAAGTTGATCAAGATGGAAAAGAAAAGTTTATCGCCAGATTTTTTCAAGAAGGCTTCGAGGCACTTGAAAAGTTTGTGGAAAAAAATGGATCGACGTATTGTTATGGCTCCGAAGTCACAGCAGCAGATTGCTTTTTAGTCCCCGTTATTTTTACTGCACAGCGCTTTAACGTCAAGCTGGATCGATATCCAAAACTTTTGAAGATTAATGAGAATCTAAGTCAACGTGCTGAAGTTCAAAAAGCCCATCCATTTCGGCAAGTCGACACTCCAGCCGACATCCGGCTCACGTAAATTTCTTCAAAAACAAGAAATACTTTGATTCAATAACGTCCATTGAATATGTCATGCCGTCGGCTTCGATAGCCTCGGAAACTGAGATCGATCCATCCTTATTCAACGCCTCTTTTGCTGGAATTAAAATATTTTTTTCGACTCCGTTGTCTTCGCAAAAATAAGGAACATAAAATGACTTGATCGTGCAGTTCGGAGTTAAAAAACTGTCGACAGTGTTGACTTGATCGATGAACACTTTTGGACACTCTGACAAAAAAACATTTACATGCTGCGATTTAGCAATAAGCTTCGTCCATTCGCGAGTACCAGAGGAATTGATCATACTAATTCCTCCAAGATTAAATTCAAGAAAGCTCATTTTTGCAATTTGCTTGGCCAATTGATCAACGAATGGCGAAAATGTTTCATTGATCGCTCCTGACAAATGGAACACGACTCGGTTTTCTATTTGCTCAATTTTGACTGAAAGTTTTAACTCTGAACTCATGTGATCTATAATTTAATAAGATGAATAGATTTTTGCATAGTCGAGAACGTCTTTTCACTCTTATTAAACGGCATGACAACGGAAACTCGCGTACACTGCTCCCAAATGCATCCTAAAAATATAGACTCACAATTCTTATAAATGATGGACGAACCAAGACCTGCGCCACCTCGACCGTAATTGATAGCTCCGCCCAGACCCACCATAAAGGCCTGCTCGATCCTTTTTAAAAATTTATCGACCGCCAAAGTTCCATAATAATCTAATGCCGAAATTGCCAAGAGATCATTTTTCTTTTCAATTTTTAATTCAATATTCTTCGGAATGACGTTTGGTTTTTGAAGCGGAGCCGTAATTTGTGCGTTCATAATCATTTCTTCAATCACCTGCACCATCGGCTGAGCCCGCGATGAAGAAATGTCGACATTTAACCACTTGAAGATGGCCTCCAAATGAGTGAGACGATTGTCTTTTGGGCCAATTGAAATGATCTTCGACATTTCAGGATCAACTAACAAATTGAAATTGAGGTTAAAGTATTTACGATAGTCCTCTGAAAGCACATCGAGTCGTTGAATCTTTTCCGTCAGGGGCTGAATAGAATTCTGCAGGACATGATGAATTTCTTGCCTTAGCGCCATATTCAAAACTTGCTTTTCCTCGACTTGATCGGTGACGAGCAAGTTTTTTTTCCCGGGTTTTTTATTAAATTCACTTAAAGTAAAAAAAACATTGAATCGATCTTTTTTCGCAACCATGACTTCGGAAGCAAGTTTGCGATCGTTCAGTTCTAATGAAAATTTAGACGCTTCCATGCAGAATTTATTGTTGCAGGACATCAACTCAGGTTCAACTTAGGGTTGAATTGATGAACTCAAACTCGACCTAGTAACAAGAAGCTCCACTTATCTAAAGCTGGTATGAAAAGGAAAACCAAGACCGAGACATTGGTCCACATGAAAAAGGAAAACCAGCCTCGTTCCGCATTTGATTTTAAAACTTTAAAAAATTCTTTTAATAGGAAAAATACGAACGGCACCACCAGCAATGCAAAAAACCAACTCACGTGCAGAAAAAACGGGGCCGTCATCGCGACACCGGCATAGGCGAAGGTATAAAGTCCGACATGAAACAAAGTGCGTTCGACTCCAAGAGCAACCGGCAAAGTCGGAATACCACCAAGTTCGTAGTCATTTCGAAATCGGATAGCGATCATCCAAAAGTGCGGCATCTGCCACAGAAAAAGAATAAGGAACAAATAAATGGAATCCGGGGAAAAAATGTTAGGGTCAATTGATGCAAAACCGATCGTCACCGGCAAAGCGCCTGGTATCGCGCCCGGAACAGCTGCAAAGATCCAACTTCGCTTCCAGTACATTGTGTAGAAGACGTTGTAGAGCAAAACTGACGACAGCGAAACAATCCCGCACGTGACATTCAGTTCGAACAGCAACGCTAAGCCTAAAAATAACAATGTTAAAGAAATGATCAGACCCGCTGCAGGGGTCAGAATCCCGGAAGCTAACGGACGGTTTTTAGTTCTTGGCATCAATTGATCTAGTTTCCACTCTTGGACTTGGTTTAAGGCTAAGCTTCCAGAGCTCAACAAATAAAGGCCCAGAACAAACTTCAAAAAATGCATGTATTCAAAAGGAGATTCAATTTTATAGGCAGCTGCATAGCCTGCAATACCAGCCAGAAGTGCAAAGATGACGATTCCGAACTTGGTAAGCTGACTATAAATTTTAAACACTTAATACAGCATTCGTTAAAGAACTGAAGAAACTGAAAGACGAGTATAAATATCTAAAGCGCAAAAGAAAACAAGCACTCCCAAGAAGACAAATCCTGTTCCAAATATCAAACGATTCAGTGGAGTGTCGTACTTTAAATGCATGAACCACGCCATCACAAGCCATGCCTTAACAGCTGCGATCGAAAATGCAATCAGCGCAGCAAAAGGACCAAGATGAGCACGAATCGCATGAAATCCTATCGTTAGAAACGTCAGCAAAAACAAAGCGCCTGCGACCTTCATATAAGTCGCAAAAGGCATGATGTGGTGAAGCTCTGCACCGTGGCCTGCGTGAAGATCTACGTTTGAATTACTTTTTCCCATATAAATCTCCTTATCCAACCAAATATAAGAGTGGAAATAAGAATATCCAGATCAAATCTATGATATGCCAAAAAATTCCAACACCTTCGACTGCAGTGTAATAACCAGGATTGAAATCACCACGCATCGTTCTCATCATCACCCAAATGATCATTCCCATTCCCATAAGAACGTGAATCCCGTGAAGGCCGGACATACAAAAGTAAAATCCAAAATACATTCCAAGGTTTGTGCTTTGAATCAAGGGCTCGCCCGCTGCGGCCAAAGTATCATTGAGCATTTTAAGATCCAGCATGTTCCCAGGAAAGATCCCCATATGAAACTTGTGGGTGTATTCGAAATATTTAATCACCATAAAAATGGCACCGCAGAAAACAGTGACTGCGAGTGACGTAATTGCTTTTTTCGCCTGATTGATTTGGATGTAGTAGATTCCTAATGCCATCGTTAAAGATGAAAAGATAAGAACCAACGTATTAACGAAACCTAATTTCCAATCCAAAAATCGAGCGCCTTCGGCAAACATTTCAGGATATTTTTGATGAAATAGAAAATATCCAACAAAAAGTCCACCGAACATCATGATTTCAGTCACCATGAAGAGCCAGATACCTTCTTTAGCAGAAACAAACTGATGATCTGCGTCCCGATAGTGCTCCTGAACTGGAACACCGTTGATCATTTTACTTGTACTCATATGGCCCCGCTGTCACGACTGGTTCGTGATCAAAGTTGTGAACACTTGGCGGAGATTCAGTTTCCCACTCGAGTGTTTTTGATCCCCAAGGATTTCTTGGAGCTTTTTCACCACTAATAAGTCCTTGAACAATAACATATAAGCCGATTAAGAATCCGATTCCAATCAGCCAAGAACCAACTGTCGAAATTCGGTTCAATGATTCATATGCTGGAATGTAATCAAAATATCGGCGTGGCATTCCCATCGCACCTAAAATAAACTGCGGGAAAAATGTGACATTGAAACCGATGAAGATGAAGACCCAAGAAAGTCGAGCTCCTGCCTCGCTGTACATTTTTCCAAACATTTTTGGAAACCAGTGGAAAAATCCACCCATGATCGCCATCAACGTTCCACCCACCATCACGTAGTGAAAGTGTGCAACAACGAAGTATGTATCATGAAAGTGAACGTCGACAGGTAAAACCGCTAACATGATTCCTGTAACTCCACCGATCGCAAACAAGAATAAAAATCCAAGTGCATAAAGCATCGGAGATCTAAATTCGATCGAACCTTTGTAAAGAGTCGCAAGCCAGTTGAACATCTTGATCGCAGTTGGGACACCAACAAGCATTGTTAAGAATGAAAACACGACGCCTGCAAGTTCAGACTGACCAGAGACAAACATATGATGTCCCCAAACAAAGAATGAAACCGCCGCGATTCCAAGAGATGAATACCCAATCGCTGTGTAACCAAAGATTGTCTTCTTAGAATAAGTCGTGATCAATTCAGAAATCACCCCCATCGCGGGCAAGATCATGATGTAAACCGCCGGGTGAGAATAAAACCAGAAAAAGTGTTGGAACAAGACCGGGTCTCCGCCCAATTTAGGATCGAAAATTCCAACCCCAAAAGTACGTTCCATCACCAAAAGTAGCAATGTGATCGCTAAAACTGGAGTCGCTAAAACCTGGATGATTGCGGTTGAATACAACGACCACACGAACAAAGGCATTCTCCACATCGTCATCCCAGGAGCTCGTAATTTATGAACGGTGACGATGAAATTTAATCCAGTCAAAATCGAACTCATCCCCATGATGAAAGCGGCAACCACCATCATCGAAACGGCAGTACCAGATCGAATAGAATAAGGAGTATAGAAAGTCCAACCGGTATCGACTCGTCCCATGAACATCGTGAGGACAGCTAACAAGGCACCTGCCATTAAGCAGTACCAACTTGCTAAATTAAGTTTCGGGAAGGCCACATCCTTTGCCCCGATTTGCAAAGGCAAAAATATGTTCCCCAAGATGGCTGGAATTCCGGGGATGATCACCATGAAAACCATGATCGCCCCGTGATACGTTAAGACTTGATTGTAGACATCTCCGTTCGGAAGGATTTGCCCGACATTAGCTGAAGCGTTGTAAGCAAACAATTCTCCACGAATCAATAAAGCCGCGATTCCGCCAATCAAGAAAAAGAACATGACCGAAATGAAATAAAGAATTCCAATTCGTTTGTGATCTAAACTGGTAAGCCAGGACCACAATCCCTTTTCCGCGTTGATGTAATTTGAACCTGCAGGTGCGTTTCCCATTATAACCTCAGTTCCCTATTTTAAAGTTTTAATATATTCAATGAGAGCGACAAGTTCGGCTTCACTCAGCTGTCCTTGAAACGCTGGCATCGCGGATCGTGGGCCGTAGCCCTTGACGACCTTTGCCTGCGCGACAAGAATTGACTCACGCAAATAGTTTTCGTCAGCGGTAACTTTTGTGCCGTCCATCATTTCGTGATCAGCTAAACCGAACAATTGATACATTGTGGGACCAATTTTAGCTGCTGGATTATCTACATTATGGCAAGATGCGCAGGCTCTTGTCTGGAAAAGCTTAGCTCCACGATCGGCTATTGGTAAGTTCACCACGTCAGCCTCTTCGGTCAGCCACTTGTCGAAATCCTCTTGAGATACGACCCGCAATTTCGTAATCATGGCCGCATGTGATGTTCCACAAAATTCGGTACAGAAAACGTGGAAATCACCCAGTTTTTCTGCTCGAAACCAAAGGGCAGTGTATTTTCCAGGAACAGCATCTTGCTTGATTCGAAAGCTAGGTACGTAGAATGAGTGAATCACGTCATCAGCACTTAAAATCAACTTCACATCGCGGTTCACAGGAACCACGACTTCATTTGATTTCACGCCATTCTTATATTCACTGACCCACGCCCATTGTTTTCCAACGACATGAATTTCTAGCGCATTTTTTGGCATTGTACGCATGTCGTGGTAAATGACCCAGCCCCAAGCAAATACGAAAAGGAAAATAACCAATGGAATGACGGACCACAAAACTTCTAAGCGCGTATCGTGAGTGATGTACGCCGTCTTATCATTTGGGGATTTTCGCTTATACTTCATCGCGAAGTAGATCATCCCTCCAATAAGGATGGCACAAGCGATGGTACTGACGATGATCAAGAAGCCATAAAGATTATCAACATGCCCGGCAATCTCAGTCCCTTGCGTCGGCATGAATGATTCGGCTCTTGAAGATACCGAAAACAAAAGATTCTTAATAAGGTTCAACATAAGGTTCAACGACATCGTTACACCTTCTCCCTTCTTGAACGGAACAACACTGGTAAAAGCCACAAAGACAGAATCAGCACAGTGACAGCTCCTCCGAGCTGAACCACACGAAACGCCTGCAATCCATACTTAGATTTATGCGTGTCGTAGCTAAAACAATAAAGAACAATCGCATCAATGATATTGCCAACTTTTCCGTTGGCTGTTTCATTCAATGCTAATTTTAAATCCGGCGGACTGAATTCAACACCGTGTAAATACCGAGTTATGACTCCATCGGGTGAAATCATGATAGCCGCCGAGGCATGGGACCATTCCTGGGCTTTTTCATTCCACTTAAATTGAAATCCAACTTGTTTCATCAGTTGATCAATCGTGCTTTGTTCTGCAGTCACAAAATGGAAACCATTTTCGGTCCCAGGTCGACCATACATTTTCATGTAGTTGGCTTTTTTCTTCGTCGCGAGTTCGGAACCTTCTTGAGGATCAAAACTAAAGGCAACAACTTCGAATTTATCTCCGGGCGTCCAGTCGATTTTTTTCAAAGCTTCAACGACACCGTTGAAGTGAAAATTACATAATCCTGGGCAGTTATAGTACATCGGGCTCAACATGACGGCTTCGTTCTTTTTGAAAATGGTCGATAACGGAACGATCTGCCCCGCTTCATTCCTGATCGGCAAAGTTAAATCAATCTTTTCGCCGAGCTTTTCAACTATATTGACGTTCTTAATTTCTTCTGGAACTTCCGCCGAATTGGCCGGAGCTAGTTCCCCTGTATAGGCAGGCTTTGAAACGCGTGAGCTAGTCGCTTGAGCGCTAGAAAAGTTCGGTATTAAAAAAAGTAGAACGACAAGTTTTTTCAAATCAATTAATCGGCAGTCGCGGCGAAAGCGGCTACATCCTCCGGAGTGTCTTTTGATTTATCATTCGTGATAGAATCAATAAAATGAACAAGCGCCCAGCGCTCATAAGGCTTTAACTGTTTGAAGGCTGCCATCTGAGTTCCGGCAATTCCATTTTGAAGAACTTTGTAATGACCAATAAGTCCTGGCTGTTTCCAACCGCCAGTCACGAGATTTCTAGCGTTTTCAACACCACCAACAAGATCGCCATTGGCACCGTGGCAAAGCGCACAGTTCTGTTTGTAAAGCTTTTGGCCCGCGACCACGATTTCTTCTGTTGAAACCCATGGGTCCTTTGCCGCTGCTAGATCAAAGACTAGTGCCCCTGGTTTTGCCGGCTCTTGAACGTTCTCACCTAAGTCTACGCCCTGGTGAACAGCTACAATATAGAAAAAGAATGCAAACACAAAAACCACGGAGCCTAGTAGTGCCAGCATACCACCATTGTTGTGGTAATCCTGTTGGTTGGACATGCAGAAATCCTCTCGGTTTTAGACCGTTAAATTTACTTAGAGCAGTCTAGTCTTTTAAGTAGATTCAAAGTGTATCTTAGTTCAATTGGCCGTGCAATCTTTGGAAATTTTCTTGTAGGACTGCAAAAGGTTTCATCATCAAGACATTTGTCCTCTAGCGCTCCCGATAAACAGATGAAATAATGAAATCTCACTTTATGACGAAAACTCAAATACAGGTTTATTTTTTGTTCGCGATTTCGACTTTGCTTTTCAGCAGCTGTCGCCCTGGCGAAGCCATTCGAATCGGTGGACAAGATGTCTTTTCCTTCGGCGCCCAAGACGGATGCCATTTTAATCGAAACTCGTACGGTGTCCGAATCTCATGGAAAGACGCGACTCCGATAACGATGGTTATCCACAAGACTGTCCCCGCACAATTCGATGCGGCGATCATTGCGTCTGCCAATCGCTGGAACAGCGGCAAAGGCAAAGCCCTGGTTTCAGTCTACCGCGACAATAATTGGGACGGCGGCCCCAGTAATGATCGAAAAAACGGCATTTTTTGGATGACGGAATGGGATGAAGAAGCCAATCGCGAACAAGCCCGCACTTCAACACGATATGATTTAAGTCGGATTATCGATTCGGATGTGCGGATCAATGCGAAGCACTTTAATTTTTACACGGACGTGGTTGTCACCGGTGGAAACAACGAAGTTCATCTAGAAAGTTTAATGGTTCATGAAATTGGCCACGTCCTTGGCCTTCAACACTTCAATGAAACTGGAGTGATGCTGCCGACATTAAAAGGTGCCTATACCCGAACCGATCCATCGGCTTACGAATTAAAGGAGCTTGGCTGTGAGTACTAAATTAAGCTCGTCTTTACAGTTCAAAATCTTTGGATCTATTTTTTTAGCCCTTGTGCTTTTGACGATTCATTATTTTTTGCAATCAACGGAGCTTGAGCGCCAACTTGCAAACGACATTGAAACCGCTCAATCGGATTGGACTCGGGGACAGAAATTAAAATGGGCTTTGACGAAACAATTTACGATCAATCTCACGGACCAGAAGTTTACTGCGAAAAACGCAATGACTCCGAACCTATGTGAAGGAAACCACGGAATGAGATTTGGCTTCACGGCCTTTGAAACCATGATCGCAGGAACAAACCCGCGAGTGGATTTGATCATCGGATGCCAAGATCTTCTCGCTCTGCCGGACTACAATGTTGAAGTGGATCTTAAAAAGTTCGTCGATTTAGTGGCCGAAAAACAAAGCAAAGTTGGGCCCGTGCAATTCACTTCACATCTTCTTTATATAGATGAAGAGTGGCCCGTCGATTGGATGCTGAGTGAAATTGAAATCTTAGGTCCAAACGGATTTTCAATTAATCAATACGAAATTCAAGATGCGCTGAAACAGGTTTTTTCAACGACCATTCGCAAATAGTCTACTTACATTTAGACCTTAATTTTGCAGTTTACTTCTTATCGATGGTCGACATTGCACCGTCTGAAATATAATGATCTCGGTGATCAATTAGGAACGCCATGCCGTCTTTTTTTGTGAATGTGTCAAAAATTTTTACAGCAATGCTGATCGTCATGAGCCTGGGCAATCTATCTTATGGTAGCTCCAGTTGTGTTGATCTGTTCACTCCGGCAAGGCCCTCCGTTTTCGATCGGCCAATATCAACCGACCCTCATCAAGCTGTAAATTTAATAATTTCGATTTTTATCAAAGACCAAAAAGGGGCGACCGACACAAAGCGAAGTGCGGCCCGGCTTAGGACAGAAATCAGCAATCTATCAGCTGAGAATCGCAAAATGAGAGCTCGCGAAATTGAAGTAGCCATTCAAAACGTTCAAAGGGCAAATCTCTTTGTTTCCACAATCATAGATCAAATGTGGATGCTCCACTTCGCCATGGACCCGCAAAATGCGATTGCGAAGCTTAAATCACAGATCTTCAAGCAAGATTTCAAAATTGAGAAACTACGACCCATGGGTCAATTTATCAGAGCTTTTGATGAGGGTCTTGCGCGACAACTGACGGTAGAACTCATACGCGAATTTGCGCACGCAAGAAAAACCGAACCATTTCCTATTTGGTTTTTGTGGGAACCACCAAAGCAGAAAGATCCGATGGATCTACAGCCTAAAAGATCCATTTCATTTTTGATCAAAGTCTTAATGGGTTATCCTGAACTTTTGAAATCCGAGGTCACACCCACCAATGGCATTCGCTATGCAACTTTTGAAAAGTATATCCTATCCGTAGCCTCTTTATTTCGTGACGCGAATGTAAAATTTGTCCCTCCAAATGCAGCACAAATTGGAACTATGATCGGCGTTGTCCAAAAGTACTTAAAGGTTTGGTCCGAAGCGAATCCAGACCAAAACGCTTCGATTATTATCAAGGGTAGTTTTGTGAATGGGCTGGCTGTAGGATATAAAATTGATGTTGATTTCGTTATCGCCAATCCAACCTTGTTCTCTGATTTCTGGAACGACCATATCAAGCTAGTCGAAGATCAAATTGAAAAATCGTTAGTTGGAATAGGTCCCAGTCTTCCAAGTATTTTGATTGACCCCGGAAGTCCTAATCCAAAAACACGATCTTTCATAAATAATGAGGATGCAAAGGGAAATGGATATTTGAATACTGTTTCGTTTGAAGTCCACGTAGACCGCGTCGACATCCTTGTTCACGATCATGAACGAATTCATCCCGGACATCTGGGCTTTGAATCCTTCCGGACCGAATAACTCATCGAGCGAATTTGAGACAACTGTTAAACAATAGTTAACAGCTGATCGAAAACCTAACACTCTGTTTTTGGGCTTACCTCCCAAGTGCATTCTAAATTGTTAATTGACTGACATTTTTTGGCTCATGGGTTGCTCTTTAGTTAGAAAGTAGCTCAGGGGGGCGAATGAAATCTATGGGTAATAAAGAAAAGAATGAATCATGTCGAGACAGTCTCCCTCACAATCTTGAAACAAGTTTGAAGCTGTGTTTAGTGGGCATCATTGGATTTTTCTATTTCGCTTGTACGCCAACCCGCTTCAACGAAGTTACAGTTGAATCACGCTCAACTGCCAGCGTGGCTGAACCTGCAGCACTACCAAAAAACTGCACCTACAAAAATGCTTCCGTGAGTCACAACGCAGAAGCGGATTTCTTTCTTTCCTCCTCAGTCGCCTATAATCAATCTTGTTCCATGGTGAAACGAAAATGCGTCAACGGGACCTTTGATGGAAATACTGCTGCTAATTTTGAAACCTGTGCTCCAAATGCCGCTCGCGCTTGTCGTTTTGGAAACGAAACCGTTGATCACAATAAGGGGCTTAATTTGGCGCAATCCGATTCTGTTCCGTATCCTCAAATTTGTGAATTTAAAGAAGCAAAATGCATTGATGGTCGATTTTCGATCGACACACAAGTCTATAAATATAAGAATTGCTCCACAGACTTACTTCAAAGCAAAAACCTCACGATTCAAGCCTCTTTTAAAAGCGATCCTTTTAAGTTGTTAATTATTGTCGACAATTCGTATACCATGAGTCAAACGCAAGAACGATTAAGTCAAAATATTGATTCGCTTTTACGTCCGCTTGCTGGCAAGAATGTTCAAGTCAGGATTGCTTCAACATCTTCTGATCAAAATCTAAATTATGTTGAATATTTTACGTTTAAGCGACAAGACGGGACTACTTTTAAGCGTTTTGATAACAAAGGATTGTATGGGCTACCTGAGTTCTCAGATCCAAACATCGCGAGCATCGATCTACTGCGCACCTACACCGAAAATGATATTGCCTATACACTTTCACTTTCTGATCTTGATTCGGCTGCAACTACAGATACAAAAATTGAACAGATAAAAGCACAGATCTTAGCTTTCGGCATTTCCGGAAGCGATGAGGAATCTGGTCTTTGCTCCATCTATCGGTACTTAAATGCACATAAATTTTCTACGGACTCCTTCTTTAAACCAGGCGACAAATCTGCTGTCGTCGTCCTGAGTGATGAAGACGATTCTTCCTTTGTAAGATCAAACAATTGTACCAAATCATATTCAGTAGCAGCACTATGGCGAACTTTGCAGCCTAACTTGTACCGTCAGTACTATGGAAAAGTGCATGCAATCAAAGTTAAATTCAGTTTTGAAGCCGTATACAGTGCTGTTTCTAGGGACACCATCCTGATTTCACCAGCTCGGACTGAGAGCCGAACCGATGGACTTGCATACATCAGTAGTGACTTTGCCACCAATGAGGAAATTCAAAGTGGAGTGTGTGCGCAAAAGGCTCAAAATTCTTTACGCTTACGAGGCGACAACAATAGCGACTGGGGAAACAGTTGGAATTTCGTTAATTTTTCTAAATCTGTTGTGGCATCTTGCGAAAGAATTGTAACACCTGAAGCCCAAGCGCTCTTTGCAGTCCACTATCCTGCGTCTTTAACTGACGTAGACTCTTGCAGCTCTGGCAAAGTTCAGACACAGTTTGGAGTTAAAAATCTTTCCGAAGCCGACTTTGAAAGTTTTCCCGGTTACAATTTAAGTCCATTACCAAGGTCAAATGTGTTTGGTGCAGTTCGCTGGCGATTTCATTCGGCCTGCGCACGTCAAAATCATGGCACCGCAGATCAAACCGTAGAACGGTACATCGACAAGGGTTCCGAACCGAACACGTGGAACTACTATTTGTCAGACGTACCCACCCAGAGTCGGCAACAAATCATACTAGATGCTGCAAAAGAAGTATTTGGCCAAAATTTTTACATGAGTTTTATTGTGAACCCAATGGATTCTTCTTGCCAACTTAAAGAAGGGCAGTCTGCAGGTAAGGCTTACCACCAATTTGCATCGCTATCAGAAAAAATGGCGACCTATCCGATTTGTTCAGCTTCGTATACCCCAGCTCTAGATTCAGTTAGGAATTTTATTCAGACTGTGACTGTTTCGAAATATCCACTGGGCTTGCCATCTGCTGCGCGAATTATCAGCGTTTCAAAAAATGATATCCCACTTAATGCGAATGATTGGGAATATGTCGGTGGCGAAATAGGGTTAAAGTCTGAAGTGAAAGCCGGCGACCAAGTAAAAGTGAACTGGGTGCCGAGGTAGGTGGACTTGATGAACATGAAAAATAAAATAGTCATCATCCTTGTCGGCCCAAAGGGTGCCGGCAAAACCTATATTGGACAATTAATTGAACACGAACTAGAGATTCCGTTTTTATGGGTTGAAAAATTGGGTCTCGAAAATATGAAAACATCTCTGCTTTCTGGCGAAGAACAAATCAAAGAATTCTTTCATCTCGAAGAAGAAGAAATCGATCGGATCCTTCAAACTGAAAACATCGTCGTGTTTGAGAGTACCGGATCACATGATTATTTTTATGTCGTTCTTAATAGGCTAAAAGAAAAATATACGGTGAAGCTAATCCAAGTTAAGAGTCCTCTTCAGGTGTGCTCGCAGAGAATTAAAACAAGAGATGTGTCCAATCAAATCCCGGTTACAGAAGAGCTCATTAACAGAATCAACGCGAAAGCATCGCAAGTTCAATTGGAATGGGATTTTTGTCTGGATAATTCTAAGACTATGACAAAAATAGAAATCGTTGAACAGTTTCGAAATCATTTAAAAATTTGAATTCAAAAAAAAGCGAATCTACTGAGGCAGATTCGCCTTTAGCACTTAATAAGTTACTTATGAATAACTCATTATCTAACGGTGATTTTTTCGAACGGAACATTAAAAAATCGTGACGCTTTAAACATTTCACGTAGTTGAGCGACTTCTGCTTTCTTACGAATTTGGTCAGATTTATGAATCTGCAAAGTGATTTTTGCACCCACTTTAATTTTATCTGCGTTTTCGTCACAGTCATACTGATCTGTGATAATGCCAGTGACCTGTCCATCAGCACCCTGAATTTCCATAACACACGCATCACCAACCAAGAAAGGGTCGATTTCGCCGGTCACGACAGAAATCACGGTTGCGTCCAATACAAAATACTTTGCAGGAATGATTTTAGGCTCTTGGCTGAAAGCGATCAGCTCATCATCTAGATCTGCAGTGGATCCGTCCGCTAAAGTTTCTTTGTACTTCACAGCGCAAGTGTTGCTCTTGCTGCTATAATCATAAGATGCCAAAACATCTCGAGGCTCCACTTCGTCCGACGTTCGGACGACAACCAAACCTTCGTCAAAATTTCTGTAAATGATTTTATAGCCGATAACGCCAAAAGTTTCGTCGAATCGACCTAACTTATCAAAAACAACATCAACGACTTGCTGTTCGCACGCCGCCGTCAATTGTACGGCATCTTTTTTTGCTAGTGGACTTTGTGCTTGTGCGGCTACGCTCAATAGCAAAGTTGAAATGAATACTGAATTTTTCATTAGAATCCCCTGTTCTTTTTGAACTGATTGACATGTTTAAGATCGGGCGGAGCTTAGGTGAAATAGGTCGAATTCACAAATTGAGTTTTGATTTACGGTATTTAGTTTAGATTCGTCTTTTCAGTGGACACTCAGAATTGTCTTCATTTTTGACAGTCGTGAAAAATAGAACTACTCAAGTTCCCATTGTAATGTGCCACGGCCTTCGAGCGGTACGATTCGGTGAATTTTACAGTTATCAATATAACGATCTGGTATCTGCAAGAGGTGCAACAGGATTCTACCGACCGCGCCATGCGCCGAAATCAACGGAAGCCCTTCGTGTGAAAGGCATTTCACTAATGCATTTTCAATTCGCTGCTGAAATTGAATCACAGATTCGCCGCCCGGTGGATTGATCCAATTTGCAATAGGAATCCCAAGCAGCGGGGTCGTCCATGGCGTACGATCCAGGTCGCCGACTTTCCACTCCCGTAGCTCCTCGA
>LNFM01004837.1_pt1 | contig 24243 bp, 16 predicted proteins | sample 596031 | NCBI WGS metagenome assembly LNFM01 (sample SAMN04254537, study PRJNA301005) | activated carbon metagenome | isolation source: dual media filters at the Ann Arbor, Michigan drinking water treatment plant | place: USA: Ann Arbor | reverse complement strand
GGCGATACTCGTGTATTCGTACACCATACGTTCGGCAAGGGGCTTGCCTTGCGTAGCAAGGCAAGCAGAAGAGCACGAACGGCCGTGTTGCATGCGAACTCCGAGACATCTACATCCGGATGTATTGATCGCGGGTCGGTCGCTTGGATTGTCCGTTCATCTCGCAAGGTCGGCCGTCGTGCTCGCGGCAGGTATCAGCTGCGTGGCCTGTGAACCTGGGTGTGGCGAGTCTCATCCGTATCAACTGCGTCTGCACGTGGAGCGCAAGAGCGACTGTCACGCGTACGAGGGAATCGTGGCACAGGCGGTTGAGATTTGGTCAACGCATGGAGTGGACGCCTTCGAGTACGAAGGGTGCGACATCCATCAATTCGCGGCCGATCCGATCTTCTCCTGGAGTCCAGGAGAGATCGCATACACCGACGATCTTATGTTGTATAATGACCACGTCCCGATCTATGTCGTCGAATGGATTCTTCTCGACCAGGACGGGAGCATTTCGGAACTCAGAGGTGCCACCATTCCAAGCGAGACCGTGGGCTGCCCCGGACTGATCGCGGTCGATCTTGCAAACGTCGGACTGATGGCACACGAATTCGGTCACCTCCTATGGCTGGGCCATGACGACACCTACAGCAATGTGATGTACCCCAGCCAATGGCCCAAAGACACAGACGGCATTACGGTCAGGCGTGATCAGGTCGAGGAAGCGATCTACAACTTCGATCTCTGCAACCGGAGAACTCAACAATGACAAAAAGCCCAGCTACCCGTCATATTTTCGCGCTCATCGTTTCAAGCTTCGCAGTCTCCGCCGCTTGCAAGATGGAAGACGAAGATCCGGAGCCGGCACCTCCGGGAGGCACGGACGGATCGATCACCTTTGTCTCATCGCCCGGCGACGGCGGCAACGAGGGAACCGGGCTGACCGGTGCAGATACGACGGGCGGTGGTCTGTGCGTGCCCGACATGGCGCAGTTTGACTGCAAGTTCGTAGCCGCGGTCACCTATTGTCGGAATGACGATTCGAGTATCTGCAGCACGTTCCCGCCGTCGGTTGGCGAGCCCCCTGTGCTAGGCTGTGTTCTTCCGGACGCGACAACCATGGGCGATCACGTCGGTATCATTTTTCCGGGCACCTGTGGTGTCTGGGCAGGCCACGCGTACGACTACACAGATCTTTCCGATCCGCTTGTTTCGGAGATCTACAGCGACTGCGAGGTTGATTGCAACTCGTATCTAGCAGGTGGATTTGGGCCTCTCGTCGTCGACGACGGGACACATCTATGGAACGCGACGAACACGCGGTGTTACACAGCAAACAATGCCGACGATTGGGACGAGGGGTTGAGCGGCGGCTACACCCTTGCTCAAGCTTATACGGAATGTGGACTGGATCTCGAAACCGGTTTCCCGCCGCCACAGGTTCAGGAGGCCGACGACGCAGTTGTTGCATGCGGCTCAGACAACTGCGCCTCTGTCGACTGCAGCGACTACAACTCCGGCACCCTGGCAGCGAGCAGTGTGACGAACACGTCTCAACGTCGGGTTTACGCGAATATTCCGGCGACAAATGCGAACATCCTCCTCGAATCGCCAACAACCATGTTCTGCTCGAATGGTCGCTACACTTGGTCGAGCACGGCGACCCGCTCGCGTTTCACTTCTTTGGGAGCAGGAGATCTCTATTACAAGATGGGACTGCGCAACGGAGACAGGATCCTGACCATGCGGAACTTCACTCCGGGCACGTGGGTGCAGACGGGCACTACGTATAGCATCAATACGCCCGTCGACTTGCTGAACGCTTACGAGGCACTTGTGGCATCTGGCGGCGTGCATGTCGCCATGACCCTGCGGCGTGGCACCGCCAACTGGACAGTTTTCGTAACCTCTACATAGCTGGGAGGCATGCACCGACGTCGTCGTGCCCTGGTAGGCCACCGCCGGGCGGCCAGGGGACGCAGGCGGAGGCCGGAAGCACGTCGGCGCACTTGGCATCTGAACCCGATGCGCTGATATCGCACAGAGGGGCGCAGCACGCACCGTGACTGTTCGAGCACCCCTGGAACGACGTTTCCGGAATGCACGTGAATGACTCCGCGCAGTCGTTCTGATACGAGCAACCCCAGCGGGCGTCCCCCTTAGAGGCTTCATCGCGCGGGTAGCATCCCCACTGCTCACTCATGAGGTTGCATGCGTCGCGCGGCGGGCAAGCAGGCTCCAGTGGGTCGCAATTCTGCACGCAAACCACTCCGTTGAGGCCTGGGCCCTGCGCGCAGAAGTGCTTCTCTGGACACAACGGCTCCTCCTTAGTGCCTACGCATAGTCGTTCGCATCGTCCGACGCTGGCGTCGCTTACGCCCCAGCAGATCAGCCCGGCGCCGCAGTCGTCATACGCCGCGTTCGGGTCTCCGTGGGCGTTGAGATTGACCGTGCACGGTTCTCCCACGCCGGCGGCTTCGTACGCTAGTTCCGAACACCACGACGCGAAGCCGCCTTCGGAGATCACGGCAATGTGGCCAGTTTGCGCGGGGAGGCACTTGTGCGTGATTTGACAGTCGTCGGCAAGGACGTCACAATCGAAGGCGGTGACATCTGCTGTCGAGGATGACGTTAACGTGTCGGTGGACGCGTCAGTTTGTGTCGGAGCGGCGCATGCGAAGCCGAACAGCGTTAGCGACAGGGAGACGTCTCGCAGAACCGCCTGGACCATCGTCCGCGCAGCCTACCGTGGCACGCGCTTTCCGTCGAGGGGACCTGGTCGGGCCTTCTGGGGCGTGGGAGCGCGAGTCCCCCGTCGCTCCAGTCGCTCAGCGCGATCCGCGATCCCGCTGTCAGCACGATCGCTGACAGCGATTTTCAGGATGGAGAAAGTACCCTGAAATCAAACATTTGACCATGTACATCCGCTACCGCGTCGCGCCCGATGGCCACGGTAGCAACCGAACATCGCCCTGCGCATCGCCGATCGCGATCCCATCCCCGCCGGGCGCCAGCGCCAGCGCCTCCACCTGGGCGGTCACTGCGACGCGGCTGACCTCGGCGCCCGTGCGCGCGTCGAGCACGACCACGGCGTGTCGCGCGTACACCAGGTGCCGGCCGTCGGGGCTCTCGAGCAGTTCACCCGAGGTGCCCGCCTTGGGATCGAAGGTGCCGAGACCGCGTCCCGTGCTGGCGTCGACGACGTGGAGCTTGCCGTCGAAGTCGACGACGAACAGGCGCGCGCCGTCGTGCGAGAACAGCAGCCGCGTCACGCCGCGATCGGTCGTGATCTTCTTCGCCGTCGTCGCGCCGACGGTGCCGACGATGATGTTGTCGGTGACGTGGCGGTTGGCCACGGCGAGGCGCGTGTCGTCGGGCGAGATCGCGACGGCCTCGACGCCCGCGCTGTTCGCCGACAGATCCAGGCGCGCGCCCCCGCCCAGCTGCTGCAGGTGGACCACGTGGTCGCCCTCGATCGACCACGCCAGCGCGGTCCCACGGGGGGACAGCACGAGCTGCGCGAGCTCGCCCGGGTCCACGAACACGGTGCCCGACACCGCGTAGGTGCGCCCGTCGATCAGCTCCACGCGCCGCGATCGCTTCGGCTCGGCGCGCGGCTCGGACCGCGGTGTCCGCTCGGCGACGGCGAACACCGGCGCGCGCCCGGCGACGGCGAGCTCGTCGTCATCGACCACCCGCGACCACGAACGCACGCGCTGGCCATCGGCGCGATCGAACGTGTACAGGCCGCCGCCGGTGCCCCAGGCGTGGACGCTCCCCGCTTCGACGCTCAGCCCGACGACGCGCGTGCCGGCGTGCAGCGGTGGGATCGAGGGGTCCGGGCGCGCGAGCGCGGTCGTCAGGTCCGACGAAGTCTCGTCGGCCGGCGCCTCGTGCAGGTCGAGGTCGAACAGCGCGCCCTCACGACCGGTGAGCACCAGGCGATGGCCGTCCGGGTGGAACACGAGCGCCGCCGGGGCCCGGCCGATCGGCGCCTCGGCCAGGCGCACGGGGAGTGGGCCGTCGATCCGCCAGAGCTCGAGGCGATCGGTGCCCGCGACGGCGAGCAGCGGGTGCGTCGGGTGGAACGCGAGCGCCGCCGCCCCGGGCGGCCCCTCCCAGTCGTGCAGCCGCACGCCGTCACGCGCGCGATACAGGGCCAGCCGCGGGGTCGGGCCGAGCACCACCGCGGCGATGACCGACTCGCCGACGCCGAGCGCGAGCGCGTTGCTGCGCAGGTAGTGCATCGACTCGGCGACGAGCGGATAGGTCGGCTCACGGTTGTGCAGGACCGCCGCGACCCCGGACAGCAGCAGGCGCTCGCGACCGATCACGACCGGGGCGTGCGCGCCGACCTCCTCGCGGTAGGTGCCGGTCGCGGTGTCGTAGAGCGTCGCGACCTGGTGCGGCGGCTCGGGTCCCGCGTCCTCGTCGCGGCAACACCGGCTGGGGCGCCAGCGCTTCGTGATCACCAGCAGCGCACCGTCGGCGCTGAACGTCGTGCTGGTGTGCTCGTACCCGTAGGGCGGAGGATCCGAGCGCAGCGCCTGGACCACGTGCGGGTGCAGGGCACGCGTGCCCGTCGCCATCAGCAGGGTCTCGCCGATCGCCAGCGGCGCATCGGCCGGCACGCGCGGCCGCGCGGCGAGCAGCGCGGCCGCATCGAGCGTCGTCGCCTGCGCGACGCCATCGACGAACGCAGTGGCGCGCTCACCGTCCCAGTGCCACCACACGCCCGCCTCACCGAACGCGATGCGGGCGGTCAGCGGCTGCCCGAGATCGGCGACGTGGCGCAGCGTGCCGCCGTCGATCGACGTCGGACCCGACGGGGTGTCGAGGGTCGGCTCCGCGATCGCCGGGCCGGTCGCGGGCTCCGGCGGCGCCTTGGCGCACGCGCCCAGGAGGAACGCGAGCGCCCAGCGATGGCTCCCCGTGCGCACGTGCGGATCGTACCGCGCATGGGCCGTGGGATCACGGAATCATGTCGGCCAGCTCGTCGAGGCCCTGGGCTTCGAGGCGCGCGGCCGCGGTCCGCCCCTCGCGGTCGATTGCGGTGACATCGATGCCATGCGCGAGCAGCAGCTCGATGAGCGCGCGTGCCAGCTCGGGATCCTCGGGCAACAGATGCAGCGGGGTCGCGCCGTCGGGCGCACGCGCGTGCACGCGCGACGGATCTTCGGCGAGCACCTCCCGCGCGAGCTCGACGTGTCCTGCGAGCACGGCGTCGAGTAGATCGCGGGTTCGTTCGGCGAAGAAGCGCGCCATCTCGAGGTTGCCCGAGCGGCGGCTCCACCCCGCGGCGGTGCCTCCATACACGCGCAGCCGCGGATCGGCGCCGAGCGACAGGAGCAGCTCGGCCATCGCTCGATCTCCGCACGCGTTGTGCAGGGGCAGGTGGCCGTGTCGCCCGGGGCGGTTCGGATCCATCCCCAGCGCGATCATGGTCACCACGGCCGCGCCGCGACCGTGCGACGCGGCGTCGACCAGCGGATCGCCGTGCCACAGGTACTCGGGATGGCCCTCGAGCAGGGCCGCAGCGCGCTCGCGTTCGCCGAGGTTGCACGCCGAGATGAACGCATCGAATCCGCTGAGCGGCTCGGTGCGCGCGCCGTGCTTCGCGAGCAGCTCCGCGAGATCGGTGCGCCCACGGATGATCGCGACCTGCCAGCACGACTTGCCGCTGTACCTGCTGCGCGCGTCGGGATCGGCGCCGTGCTCGAGCAGCATCGCCAATCGCCGCACGTGGCCGTTCGCGGCCGCCTGCGCGACCAGATAGCTGAGGATCGGCTCGGCCTTCGCGCGCTCGGCAGGATCGTCGACCCAGTTGGCGGGATCGCGGGGCCCGAGCCCATGCGCGAGCAACAGCGCCAGCCACTTCGGATCGTCGTCGCCGAGGTGCGTGTTGTAGAGCCCCTGGCTGTCGTTGGGATTCGCGCCGCGCGAAAGCAGCAGTCGCGCGAGCTCGTCGGCCCTCGGATGCTCGGGTTGGTTCATCTCGCCGTGGCCCATGACACCGGTCAGCGCGAAGAAGCGCAGGTCGCCGTCGGGGTGCAAGAAGCTCGTGCCCGCGTCGGCACCCGCGTCGAGCAGCCGCTCGGCGACAGCGACGCTGTGCTCGGCGAAGCGCGGGTTGGGCAGCCGGCCATAGCAGAGCAGCAGCAACGGCTCCCAGCGCTGCGGGCCACCCGGCTTCGTCGCGAGCGATGGATCGCGGCGCAGCAGCGTCTCGACGGACTCGAGCTCTCCGCACACGACCGCGGTGTGGATGCTCGCCGTGGCGAGCTCGGGATGCAGCACGCGGATCCGCTCGGCGCGTCGCCACTTCGCCGGCACGTCGAGCGGCCCACCGGAGAAGATGCACGCGCTCTGCAGCAGCTCGTCCAGCAATCCTGCGGGGGTGAGCGCGAGCAGCTGGTGGTGCTCCTTCAGTTGCGCCCAGCTCGCGAAGCCGTGTTCTCGCGCGAGCGCCTGCTGGACCTCGCGCAACCCGGGGGTCGCGGTGTGGCGCGGCAACGTCTTTTCGAGCCGTGCGAGTGCCTCGGGATCACCGGACCGCAGCGATGCGAGCCAGCGCTTTGCCTGTTTGCGCAGGGCCTCGAAGCCCGCGCCAAGATGATCGTTCACGATGACCTTCCTTCCGAAATGGCCGAACGGTCCGCTTGTCGATGGCCGGAAGAAGGCGGTGGACGCACTTCGATTCGGGTCGCTGGGTGGGCCGAAACCCTTGCCGCGGACAGGAGGCGCCCCAGCCAGGCGCGCTGACCGTACGTTCGCACAGGATCCCGGGGCCGTCCACCGCGGGGTTGTTCTCGCCGACGTCGCCCTCAGAGCGGCACCGGCAACGCCGCGGCCGCGGCCTCGTCGTCGCCGAGACAGCATCGCGGGCCCGCCGTGCAGCTGAACTCCGGAATCGTCTCCGGCTCGCAGATCAGACCGGCGCTCGGGTTCGGGACGTCGATCATGCAGTCCTGATCCGACGTGCCATCCCAGCGCTCGGTGTGTCCCCAACAGCGCACCACACCGCCGCGCAAGCGGGCGCAGGTCTGCTCGTCGGAGCCCGCCGCGATCCGCTCGACGAAGCCGCCTGCATCGATCGCTGCGCCGTCGCTCGGGTGCGAGCCGGGGCCGGTCGACTCGGTGGTGCCGACGCCGAGCTGGCCGACGTCGTTCGATCCCCAACACCGCGCCTCCCCGCCCTCGAGCACCACGCAGGTGTGCGAGCCGCCGGCGCTGACCTGCACGACCGGCGCGTCGAACTCGACGAGCGTCGGTCCGACGTCCTCGCCGGGCTCGTGCGCCTGACCGGGTGCCGCCATCGACCCGGCGCCCCAGCACCAGAGCCGACCGCTCGCATCGATCGCGCACGCATGCGAGCCGCCGACCGAGATGCTCGACGCCGCCGAGGCGAGCACGACCTGAGCGGGCGTCGGTGCGTCATCGCCCCAGCACCACACGTCACCGTCCTCGGTGCGTGCACACGAGGCGCGGCCACCCGCAGCGACCTCGACGGCGCGCGATGGCAGCCGGATCTCGCCGACGATCGCCGGTGGATCCGCGTCGATCTCGTCGACGTGTCCCTGACCGAGCTGACCGCTGCCGTTCTCGCCCCAACACCACACCCCGCCGCCCAGGGTCGCGGCACAGACGTGGGCCCAGCCCACCGCCACGTCGACGAACGGCTCGCCGACATCGGCGATCACGGGCTCGCCGGGCTCGTCCTGCGTGAGGAAGTCGAGTTCCGTGGAACTCGACCCCCAGCACGCCACGCTGCCGCGACCGGTGAGCGCGCAGATCCAGCCGTCACCGACGGCGACGTCGATCGCACCGCCGGGCACGTCCACCACAGGGACCGCGTAACGCCCCTCGCCGGGCCCCTCCCAATCCAGCGGCACATTCCAGATCAGAGACCCCCAGCAACGCAGCTCGGCATCGTCGTCGATCGTGCAACCGTCGCCACCCAAGGCCAAGGCCTCGCGCGGCGCCGGCTCCTCGGACGTCGTCGTGCAGGCCAGTCCGATGGTGAGTCCGATGGCGAGTCCGATGGTGAAGATCGTCGAGGAGAGGCGTCTCATGGGGCGATCGCTCCAATCCACAGGTCGATGTCGTCGTCACCCGTCGGCGCCGGGCTGGTGCCGGCCATGACCACCGTGCCATCGGGGCCCAGGGCCATCGCGCCCAACTCGTCGCGTTCCGCCGTCGGGCTCGACCACGTCCACGCGATCGACCCGTCGCGGGCGCGCTGTTGTGCCCACGGGCCTCGAATGCCGTCGCGCCGCACGTGGCCACCGAGGACGCTCCGTCCCTGGTCATCGATCGCGACGGCGTTGGGGGTGATGCGGTCGTCGCTCGGCTCCCGCGACGCCGGCCGGGGCGCCGGCGCAGGAAGTTCGAGCAGCCGCGTCCCCGCAGACCCGTCGATGGCCAAGATTCGGCCGTCGTCCCCGACCGCGATGGCCTGGACCCTGGGCGCCGACTGGCTCTGGCCTGGGATACCCGCGGCGTCGTAGCGGGTGATCGTGTCGTCCCCAGCGACGAGGAAGCCGCCGTCGTCGGTCGCAGCGAGGGCCCGAATCGGCTCGGGTGGCCTCAGGGCGCGGCCGAGTTCGTGCCCATCGGCGTCGAACATGCGCAGCGCCCCGTCGACCTCCGCCACGATTCGATCGTCGAGATCGGTGACGATCACATCCGCCACCGAGACGTGCTCGCCGACGCCGAGCGTCTGCTCCCAGAGCAGGTCGCCGTCGGTGGAGTAGCTGGCGAGCACGGCGTCTCTCCGAGGCGTGGCGTACGTCGGCTGTTCGAGTTGCTGCCGACCTCCGACGATGAATCGGTCACCATCCGTGGCGATCGCCAGCCAGCGATCACCGAACTCGTGCCCACTCAGGTCGATCCACGCCAGGTCGCCGTCCGGGCCGTACTTCGCGATGAACGCCCGCTCGTTGGCGCCGTTGCTGTCGACGGCCATGCTCCCGACGACGACGGCGGAGCCGCACGCATCGACGACGAGACCGTCGACCCTCGTCCGCGCCCCACCGAGGTACATCTGCCGCCAACGCAGCGAACCCGGCGCGCACTCCGGGCAGGCCGGTTCCGCGAGGCGCTCGCATTGCGACTCCGCACTGTGACAGCCGATCGCTCCGAACGCGGGCCAGGCCGCGTGAACGAGAAAGCACCATGCATGACGACGCAGTTCCATGTCGAACCAACCCCACCTAACCAACGCGACGATGGTAGGCGGCGCGGCGAGGCTGGTCAATGGCCGGGCTTCACTCGGCCGTGATGTCCTCGGGCGCGACGGATTCCTCGGACCATGCCAAGGTGGCGACATGAGGCGCGCGCTCGCATGGATGTTCGTGGCCGCGTGCGGGCCGGCGATCGACGCGGCGGTCGAGACCTCCACGGCGACCACCGGCGCGACGGCCACCAGCGACGTCGGGACAGCGCCGGCGTCGAGCACGACGACGCCGAGCGACACGACCGCGCGACGAGATTGGCTGCTGCGCGCCGTTCTGCGACGCGAGCGCGACGGACACCTGTGACACGCTGCAGCCCGGTACGAGCTGCGTGCCGCTGTTCGAGCGCGGCGAAGGTCCCGAGGCGTGCCTCGGGCCCGGGGTCATCGGGGTCTGCCTGGCGACGTGAACGCCGCGGGGCAACGCGTGCGCTCGCTCTCGGCCACGATCGTGGCGACGACGACGAAGCCGGCCGCTCCGGGCCATGGCGTCGACGATGCCCAACCGTCATCGCCTCGCTCGCCCGGTCGTCTTCGCGCTCGGGCTCGCTGGATGTCCAGCGCCCGACGCCGGCGGCGTCACCAGCACGGGCGAGGCGTCGAGCTCGACCGGTCCGGGACCCACGACCTCGGGCGGGGCGAGCACGTCGGCCGAGCCCGAGGATGCGTCGAGCGGCGCGTCGATGATCGCGCGACTGCACGGCGGGGTCGAGAAGGGCCCGCTCATCATCGGCTCGACGATCTCGGCGTCGCGACTCGACGCGAGCGGATCGACCACCGGTGAGGTCTACACCGGGCAGATCGACAACGATGCGGGCGAGTTCGATCTGGGCGAGGTGCCGGCCGGCCTCTATCGCCTGCAAGCCGAGGGGTTCCACTTCGACGAGGTCCGCGGTGCGTTGGGCACCGCACCCATCACGCTGCGCGCGGTGGTGGAGGTCCTCGGGGGCACGATCCACGTCAACGTGCTGACCGAGCTGACGCAGGCACGAGTCGTGCACCTGCTGGGCGAAGGGCTCGGCTTCGACGTCGCGCGGGCGCAAGCCGAGCAGGAGCTGGTCGCGCTGCTGCCGATCGGCGTGCCAGGGCTCGTGCTCGACGACGATGCCCAGGACGCCTCGATGCTCGCGGGCGACTCGCCGGCGGCGCGGTACCTGCTGGCCGTCAGCGCACTGCTCGCGAACGACGCCTTGATCGCAGCCGATGGCGGCGCCGCCGTCGACGCGCAGCTCCAGCTGCGCATGAACACGCTGGGCGCCGATCTACGCGACGATGGCACGCTGGATCCGCTCGCGATCGCGTCGCTGCTCCCGCCGCTGCTGCAGCTCGACCCCGCGCAGGTCGAGGCCAACCTGTCGGCGCGACTCGTGACGCTGGGGCTGCCCGGTGCCGTGCCCGACCTCGACCTCGTGCTCGATCAGGATCGCGACGGACTCGTCAACGCCGACGACAACTGCTCGACCGACGCGAATCCCGGACAGCAGGACGCCGATGGCGATGGCGTCGGCGACCCTTGCGACGTGTATGCCGTCGGCGATCCCGAGTCCCTCGCGGAGGTCACCGCCTGGCCCATCGACTTCGATCTCGCCGACGGCATGCTCTACTTCGTGACGTACTCTGACGACGGCCTGTGGAGCGTGTCTGCCGACGGCGGCGTGCCCGACCTGCTTCGTGGCGACCTGACCGGTCTGGCGCGCGTGAAGGCGGCGGGCGGCTACCTGTACTTCGACGCGTCGGCAGCCCAGCAACCCCATCGGACGGACCTGTTCGGGCAGGATCTGGTCGTGCTCGGCCTCTACCCCGGAACGGCCTTCGACGCCGACGACGAGTTCTTCTACTCGGCCTTCTCGGAGCTCCTCCGCCGGCCCCACGACGGCGTCGACGAGCACATCACGGACATCTCCCCAGAAGCCGACGCGATCGCGATGGGTCCCGACGTCGTTGCGATCGCCTACCCCGGCGGCATCGACGTCGTCGACAAGGACGGCACCAACCATCGCTCGCTCGCCGACCATCCGTATTGGCTGACCTCCGGCCTCGCGGTCGACGAGGACGCGGTCTACTGGCTCGAGGTCGACGTGTGCGAGCTGTGGCGCGCGCCCCTCGACGGGGGCGACCCCAGCGTGATCTGGGCCGGCGCGCTCTCGCTGCTGCCGAGCGGCGGGCTGTTCTGTGTCGAGGGGTATACCCGCCCCGTGCTCGCCGGCGACTTCCTGTACTGGGGCGGCGTCGACGTGATCATGCGCCTGCCGAGGATCGGCGGGGTGGCCGAGATCGTCGCGACCGGCGACGCGGTCGAGTGGCCCACCGGCGTTCGCCTCGACGCAACCCATGTCTACTGGATGAACCGCGACTGCGACGCGGAGGGTGCCGACTGCGACAGTGGATCGATCGTACGGGTCCAGACGCCCGCGTAGACGAGGGTTCACTCTGCCGCGATGTCCCGCAGCGCGACGAATTCCCCGACTGAACGCCTCACTCGCGGAATCTGTCGCTCCCACGGTCATCCGCGGGCAGTGAACTCCCGCGCGCCACCCCGCTCACCCCCACAGGTCCTCGATCACCGACGTCCCGCCATCCCCGAACGAGGTCACGTCCGTCTGGCCCATCACATGCGCCAGCGTCAACAAGAAGTCCTGGTACGTCCGACCGCCGAGGTCTCGATACCGCCCCAGCGCCAGCCCGGCGTTCCGACCACCCGCGATCACGAACGGCATGTCGTCGCGACCGTGGGTGTAATCGCCGATCCCGAGCTCCATGCCCCAGACCATCACGGTGTTGTCGAGCACCGTGCCGTCGCCCTCGGGGATCGCCGACAGCCGCGCGATGAGATCGGCGAACTGCTCGGCGTGGAAGCGGTTGATCCCCTCGAGGTCGGGCCCGGGCCCGACGTGCGCGGCGTTGTGGTGGCCGTTGTCGATCCCGACCTCGTCGTAGCGGCCGCTCTCGATCCCGCCGTAGCCGCCGACGCGCAGCGTGACCACGCGGGTGATCCCGCAGCGGAACGCGTTCGCGACGTTGGCGTTGTGGCCCTGGAAGGTCGCGAGCAACCCGGTGCCCGACGGCGCGCCGGCCAGATCGCACATCACCGGCACGTACGGCTGCTGCAGATCCTGCTCCTGCGCGCGCACCAGCGTCAGGTGCTCGTCGAGCAGCGCGCGCGTCGACACGTCGAGCCGACCCTGCAGCGTGGTGAGATCCTCGGCGATGACATCGAGCACGCTGCCCTTGCGCGCACGCCGGAGCTCCGCGGCCGCGGGATCCTCGTTGGCGAGCGCGAACAGCCGATCGAAGCCACCCGCCGGCGAGCCGATCGCCGGCAGCGGCAGTCCGCTCTCGGAGTACGTGATCTGATCCTCGAGGCGGTTGCCCGGATCGACCCCGAGCTCGAGGCTCGCGAGCGCGGACGTCGACCGGAACCGCTCGGCGAACAGCTGATCCAGGCTCGGACCGCCGGTCGCCCCGGCCTCGATGTCGGCGCTCGGCCGCCCCGTCAGCGCCTCGCTGGTGCCCTGGTGGTGGCTGCCCGGCCCGCTCACGCCGTGCAACAGCAGGAGGTTGTCGCGGTGCGGCTCGAGCGGCGCGACCGCCCCGCGCAGATCGAACCCGGTCTCGCTCGGGTTCGCGGGCACGTAGTGCTCGGTCAGGTGACCGTTGCCCGTGAACATGAAGAAGAACCGCAGCGGGAACTGGCCCTCGCCGCTCTGCGCGAGGTTGCCGAGCATCGCCATCGTCGTCGAGCCGACGCCGAGCGCCGCGGCGCCGCGCAGGAATCGACGGCGGGCAGGGCTGTGGATCGTCGCGCCCCGCGGGCCCGAGGTGGTTCGTTCGTCGCGCGTGCGGGTCATGGCAGCACCTCTTCGTGGCGGGAGACGAACGTCGACGTGGTGGTGATCGCGATGAGGGCCTCCTCGAGGCTGCCGCTCGCGAGCGCCGCCTCGACCACCGCGAGGCTCTCGGCGTCCTGCTCGACCTCGAGCCGGCCCATCGTGAAGCGCAGCCACTGCTTCGCGAAGCACGCCACCGCCTCCGGCGATTTCGCCACCGCGCGCGCCAGCTCGGCGCCGCCGACCAGCGAACCATCCTCGAGGCCGATCACCGGCACGCCACCGGCCGCGTCGATCGGCAGGCCGTTCTCCGTCGTGCGGTGGCGGCCGATCGCGTCGAAGTCCTCGAGCGCGAAGCCGATCGGATCGAGCTGTTTGTGACAGCCCGCGCAGCTCGGATCGCTCGAGTGCTGCTCCCAGCGCTCGCGCGTGGTCGCGTCGGGGTCGGGCGGCGGCGGCGAGATCATCACGCCGGGCGGCGGCGGCGGCAGCTCCTGGCACAGCACCTGCTCGAGCACGAACACCCCGCGGCGCACCGGCGAGGTGCCGTCGAACGTCGCGGTCGCGGCCAGCACCGACGGGTGCGTGAGGATGCCGGCGCGATCGGCCGGCAGCGTCGTGCGCGTCGCCGCGTCGACGCCGTCGAGCCCGTAGATCCACGCGCTGCGCGGGTCGGGCCAGCCGTAGTCCGCGGACAGCAACGTCTCGAGCGAGGCGTCCTCGGCGTAGACCAGCTCGCGGACGTACTGCTCGCTCTCGGCGAGCATGCCGGCGGCGACCTCCTCGTCGAACCCGTCGAACAGCGCCGGATCGCGATCGAGCTCGACCACGCGATCGAGCCACAGCCACTGATCGAAGAACCGCACGACCGTCGCCTGCCCGCAGGGCAGCGCGAACATCCGGCGCACGTGATCGGCGATCTGCGCGGGCGTCTCGAACGCGCCGTCCTGCACCGCGGCGCGCAGGGTCGCGTCGGGCGGCGACTCGCATAGCGCGTAGCTGAGCCGCGCGGCCTGCTCGTGGGGATCGAGCACGAACGAGCCGGGCGCATCGGGCATGGGCTCGCCGATCTCGACCAGGTAGAGGAACGACGGGTTGGCGAAGATCGCCTCGAACACCATCGCGAACGCCTCGGCGTAGTCGCCGTCGGCCAGCGCGATGAGCCCCGCGATGCGCCCGCGCTCGGCGTCGGTGATCGGCCGACGGAACGCCAGCGGCGCCAGCGTGTCGACGATCGCCTCGGCGCACGCCTGCCGCTCGCTCGTGAACGACGCGCCCGGGTCGGCGGGCCCGTCGATCGTCAGCTCCGTGATGAGCAGCGTGAAGTTGCCGCTGCCGTTGATCTCGTAGTCGAAGACGCCCGGCCCCGCCGCGTCGACCACCACGGTCGCGTCGTACGACTGCGCCGGGCTGAACTGATCGATCGTCGCGACCACCTCGCCGTTGAAGCGCAGGATCAACTCGAGGCCCGCGCCGTCGAGGATCTGCATCTGCAGCCCGACGTCGTACGTGCCCGGCGCAGTGAAGCTGTGCGCGTACGAGACCGTGGCCTCGGTCGCGTACTGCAGCAGCAGCGCGTCGGGATCGTCGGCGGGTTGGATCGCCCAGTCGGGCCCGCCCGCGAGCCCCGAGCCGAGCACCGTGTGCACGTGCGCGAGGGCCAACGGCGGCAGGATCGCGTCGGTGCACACCGGCACGACGTCGTCGAGCCGCGCCTCGGTGATCAGCATCGCCACGGCCTGACGCGCCGCGGCGGCGAACGCATCGAGGTGCGCGGGGCTCACGGTCTGCGCGTTGACCATGCGATCGAACCCGAGGCCGAGGCTGTCGGGCGGCGCGGTCGTCAGCGCCGGCGGCACCACGCCGAGCACCGCGGCGTAGGTGTTCTGCAGCTCGACGAGCGACAACCGCCGCGTCGTCGACGAGCTCGTGCCCGGCGGCCCGTCGCCGCCGGTGTCGTCGGCCCCGGTGGGATCGCCGTCGGCGCCGCCGGTCGGCCCGCCCGTCTCGGCGGTCGTGCCCGCGCCATCGTCATCACCGTGGCCGGAGCCGCCAGCGCAGCCGAGCGCCGCGGCAAACGCGAGGCACAGCGCGCCCAAGGGGAGATCCGGGGGACGTCGATGCATGCGAGGTCCATTGCGACATCCGCCGCCGAACCGCGCCACGGATTCGTCCGTCCGGCGAGCGCGCGGGAATTCGAGTGGTCCAGGCCACGCGATGCGCACGGATCCTGCCGCGTGGCGGTGTGGGCCGCCCGTTGTCGCCTCTCTGGGCGATGCGTCCTGTCGCCCTCCGACTCGCGATCCCGCCGCCCCTCGTCCTGCTCGCCGTCGTCGCGCCGCAACCGGCCCTCGCGGCCGACCACGACGTCGGCGAGGGGCAGACCTACGCGACGCCCGCGGAGGTCCCGTGGGCGTCGCTGCAACCCGGCGACACGGTCCGGATCCACGCGCGCGCCGAGCCCTACCGCGAGCGCTGGGGGATCACCGTCTCGGGCACCGCCGACGCGCCGATCTCGATCGTCGGCGTGCCCGCGGACGACGGCACGCCCCCGACCATCGACGGGCAGGACGCGATCGACGGGCCCGACGCCCACCCGCGCGGGCTCATCACGATCCGCGAGGGCGCACAGCACCTGCGCGTGCGCTGCCTCGAGCTGCGCGGCGCCCACCCGGAGCACGGCTTCCCCGACGCGGCCAGCGGGATCTACGTCGAGAGCGGGCGCAACCTCGACTTCGAGGCGCTGACGATCCACGGCTGCGGCAACGGCTTCTTCGTCGCCCCCGACGCCGCCGACATCCGACTGGCGGACTCGATCGTGTTCGGCAACGGCAACGACGGCAGCATCTACGAGCACAACGCGTACACCGAGAGCGACGGCATCGTGTACGAGGGCAACCGCTTCGGGCCGCTGCGCGAAGCGGCCCTGGGCACCAACATCAAGGATCGCTCGGCCGACACGATCATCCGCTACAACTGGGTCGAGGGCGGCAATCGATCGCTCGATCTCGTCGAGCCCGAGGACGGCGCGCCGGCGTTCGGAGCGGCCGCGCAGACCAGCCCCGCGTTCGTCTACGGCAACGTCTTCATCAAGCGCGACGACGCGCCGACCAACTCGCAGGTGGTGCACTTCGGCGGCGATCTCGGCGGCGGGGGCGAGCGCGAGAACCTGTACTTCTACGCGAACACCGTGTTCTCGACCCGACCGACGACCACCGGCTTCTACTTGAACGCCGCGGCGCCGCACGCCGTGATCGTCGACAACATCTTCTTCACCACGCAGGGCGGCGCGAGCCTGCGCATGTTCGACACCGACACGAGCACGGCGACGACCGGCAGCTTCGATCACAACTGGGTGATCGACGGCTGGGTGCTGTCGGCGGATCCGGGGCTCGCGTTCGACGGGCTCGCGCAGACGGGCACGCTGGGCGGCGCCGATCCGGGGTTCGCGTCGATCGTCGACGAGGATCTCCACCTCGTCGCCGATGCGGCCGTGCGCGACGCCGGCGTGGCTCTGCCGGCCGAGCTCGCCGCGATGCCACCGACCTCGGAGCCCACCGCCCCGGGCCTCGCGCCGCGGATCGACGATGGGCTGCCCGACCTCGGCGCGTTCGAGTACTGCGAAGGCGAGTGCGGCGGCGGTGACACGTCGGGCGGCACCGACGGCGGCACCGACGATGGCGGCGCCGACGGCTCGGCGGACGAAGGGCCCGCGACCGGCGACGGGACCGTGGGCTCCGAAGCGTCGGCGGGCGACGGCTCGGCGGGCGATGGCGCGGGCGGGACCGCGGACTCGAGCGGTGCGCAGGGGCCCGGGGCCAGCGATGATGGCGACGCCGACGGCTGTGGTTGCGGCGCGACCGCGCCGAGTGCCACCGCATGGCTCCTCGCGCTGGTGCTGCTGGCGCGGCGCCGTCGATCGGGCAATTCCACCCGCGAAGCCTGAGGGTTTCCACTCGGCGACAAGCCGCCGCAGCGTGGGGGAGCATCGCGGCTACGGTGTGGATCGTGTTGGCGCTCGCGCTCGCTGCCCCGGACTCGGCGCGCGGGTACTCCGGTCCGACCGACGCTGGCCATGCGGCCGCGACCCCGACCCGCGCCGAGACGTCCTCGCCGACGGTCGTCGAGCCCGAGCCCGAGCCCGTCGAGCCCGAGCCCGAGACCACCGCCGACGGGGCCCGCATGGTCCGCGTGAAGACCCGGCCCGCGCTCACCGAGCCCGACCGTGCCGGCAGCGTCGTCACCCGCCGCGAGCTCGACGAGCGTCTGCCCCGATCCGCCCCCGACGCGCTGCGGGGTGAGCCCGGCGTGTTCATCCAGCAGACGGCCCACGGTCAGGCGTCCCCCTATATCCGCGGGCTCACCGGGCAGCAGACGGTGATGCTGTTCGACGGCATCCGGATGAACACGAGCACCTTCCGGCAGGGACCCAACCAGTACTTCTTCACCGTCGACTCGCGGACCATCGATCACATCGAGGTGGTCCGCGGCGGATCGTCGACCCGCTACGGCGCGGATTCCCTCGGCGGTTCGATCCTCGCCACGCCGATCGGCCCGAGCATGGATCGCCCCGCCAAGGGCAAGGGCCCGGTCGTCGCCCACGGCCGCGGCTCGCTCACCACGGCCACGGCCGACGCCGCGCTCGGCGGCCGCGCGCAGCTCGACCTGTCGGTGCTCGGCAAGTTCGGCGTGGTCGGTGGCTTCGGCTACCGCGACCTCAACCAGCTGCGCTCGGGCGGCCCGATCCGCGAGCCGTCGACCGGCGAGACCCAGAAGGTCCCGCCGCGCTTCGGGCCGGACGGCAAGACCCAGCTCGGCACGGGCTTCCGCGAATTCACCGGCGACGTGCGGGCGGTCGGCCAGCTCACGCCGCGCGATCGCGTGACGGTCGCGTACTACGACTATCGCCAGCGCGACGCGCCGCGCACCGACTTCTGCCCGCAGTCGACGGCGCCGGAGGACGAGTGCCTCACGTATCGCAAGCAGTACCGCACCCTCGTGTACGGCAAGTACGAGCGCGAGCGGGGTCCGGTGTGGGCCGAGGCCGTGACGCTCACCGCCAGCTACCAGCGGCAGCACGAAGATCGCTACCTGCGTCGCGGTGACGACTCGTCCACGCGGCGCGCCGGGGTCGACACGGTGCACACCATCGGCACGGCGCTCACGATCGAGACCAAGAAGTTCCAGCTCACCCCGCGCGTGCGGCTCGGCGGGACCTATGGCGCGGACGCGTACCGCGACAAGGTCCGCAGCTCGGCGACGCTCACGTTCATCGACACCGACACCTCGACCGACGACATCTCGCAGTACACCGATGGAGCGCGGTACTTCACCGGCGGCGTCTGGGCCCTCGCGCACGCCGACCTGACGCGCTACGTCCGGGTCCGCGCGGGCGGGCGCTTCGCCGCGGTGCGATCGCGGGCCGCGTACTCGGAGGTGCGCAACTCCCTGGCCCACCGCCTGTACTGGATCACCGCGGTCGGCCACGCCGGCCTCACGATCTCTCCGCTCGAGTGGCTGTCGTTCCCGGTCAGCATCGACCAGGGGTTCCGCGCCCCGAACATCGACGACCTCACCAGTCGCCAGGCCACCGGCGGCGGCTCGCAATTCGAGAACGCCCGCCTGAAGCCCGAGCGCAGCACGCTGTTCGAGGGCGGGATCCGGATCACCCAGCCGTGGCTCGAGCTGCAGTTCTCGGGCTTCTACACCGTGATCCGCGATCACATCCAGCGGCGCCCCGCGACCCGCGACGAGTGCCCCAGCGGCGATCTCATCTGCGGCGGCTCGAAGTTCATCGTGACGCTCGACAACCTCGACGATCTCTCGCGCATCACCGGGTTCGACGGCGGCCTGCGCGTCTACCTGCCCTACGACTTCGGGGCCGCGGCGACGATCTCGTACACGTGGGGCGACGGTCGCAACCCGCGGTACGACCTCATCCCGGACGAGGACTATCGCGTGCCGCTGTCGCGGATCCCACCGCTCAACGGCGCCGCCGAGTTCGGGTGGCGCAGCTCCGACTGGGGGGTCTACCTGATCGGCGCCGTCCGCTGGGCGCGGCTGCAGGACCGACTCAACCCGGTCGACGAGAACGACGACCGCATCCCTGCGGGCGGGACGCCGGGCTTCGTCGTCGGGGACATCCGCGCCGGCTACCGGTTCGACCCCCACGTCTTGCTCGGCATGGTCTTCGAGAACGTCGCGGACACGGCCTACCGACACCACGGCTCGTCGGTGAACGGGCCCGGACGCGGCCTCATCGTCGAGTTCCAGGCCGCCTTCTGAGCGCCTTCGGGGGTTTCACCCGAGCGATCGGGTGGAATTACCCCATCCATTCACAGCGTGGGTCCTCGCTTACGCCGGGGGCAAACGACGTGTCACGTTGGCCGAACTGCCGCCATGACTTCCAAGAATCCACTCTATGCCTCGGTCAGCCTGCTCCTCACCCTCGCCGCCTGCAACGGTGGCAGCGTCGGCGATGAAGGTGCCGACAGTAGCTCGGGCGGTGGAACGGACGATCCCACGGCGACGTCGGGCGACCCGACCTCGGCGAGCGACCCGACGACCAACGACACGACCGTGTCGACGACGATGACCACCGCGGAGACGGAGGATCCCGACACGACGGACACCGATCCGAGCACGACCGGCCCCGGCGGATGTCCGCAGGACATCGACTTCGGCACGCCGGACCTCGGCGCGTGTGGGCCCCTCGACAGCGACTTCACGCCCGACGCGAGCCCCGACTATCCCACGTGCGTCTCCGACGGTGGCGAGTGGGTGCTGGTCGACGAGCCGCCGGGCTCGGCCGCCCGCGTCGTCGCGTACGAGGACATCATCGACCTGCTCCGCTCGGGCGCGACGCCGACCGCCGACGACTTCACCGCGGCGCGCACGATCTACGCGACCGACAACGGCCTCGAGTCCCGCGTGCTGCGGCGCGAGGACACCCACTACCCGCCGATCCCCGCCGAGGATCAGGACGAGGGTGTCGCGTTCGATCGCCAGTGCACGGTCGGCGAGAACGCGACCAACTACCCCGACCGCTGCGTCGGCCCGGCGAAGATCCAGCCGATCGTCGACGCGGCCTTCGCTGCGGGCATGACCGGCGACGGCGATGCGAACGTCCACGCCGCGGTCATCGACGCCGCGCTGCAGTGGTTCCTGTGGGTGTCGATCTACAAGGAGTCGGCGAGCTGCATCCTGGCGCCCGGCGATTGCGACTCGAGCTGGGCGTACTACAACGGCGCCACCGCCCAGGGCGAGGCGATCGGCGTCGCGGCGAACCTCGTCGCGATCGATCCGGCGATCGACGAGGCGATCTTCAACGGCATGCTCGCGATCCGTTGCTGGCGCGACCTCTACCCCGCCGATGGCGACCCGGCGTTCGAGGACCTCGGCCCCAACGGCGAGGCGATGTTCTACTCGGCGCACGAGCAGCTCGACAACGCCGCGTGGTACGGCTGGGCGCGGCTGGTCCGCGAGCACCTCGAGCTGCAGCCGGCCGTGTGCGACTCCGAGGCCGACGCGAACTGGGCGTTCATCCAGGTCGCCGGTCCGGTCCTCGACCCCGAGGCCGAGACCCGCGACGGCACGGCGGCGGGGACCCTCGCCGCGCTGTGGGCCAACGACGCGCCCACCGTCGAGGACCTCGAGGCCGGCATCGCGGCGATCGACGCCGCGTTCCCGTGCCCGCAGTGCGAGACCTGCGACGTGCCGGCCGCCTGGGGGTACTAGCGGCGGGCCGGCAGCGCGGCCCTGATACGATGGTGCCCGATGACCTCGGGCACCATGATGTCGCTGCCGCTGACGCTGGATCTGCTGATCGACCGCGCGCACGACCGCGCCGGTGACGTCGAGGTCGTCTCGCGACGGCCCGATCGCAGCGTCGAGCGCACCACGTACCGCAACGTCGTCACCCGGGCCCGGGCGCTGGCCCGCGCCCTGGTCGGCGCCGGGATCCGCCCCGGCGCCCGCGTGGCCACGCTGATGTGGAACCACGCCGAGCACCTCGAGGCGTACTTCGGGATCCCGCTCGCGGGCGCGGTGGTCCACACCCTCAACCTGCGCCTCCACCCGGACGAGATCGCGTTCATCGCCGACGACGCGAAGGACGAGGTGCTCCTGGTCGACGAGGTGCTCCTGCCGCTGTACGAGAAGTTCGCAGCCAAGGTCGACTTCGCCAAGGTCATCGTCGTCGGCGCGACGACGACGCCCACCGACGGACGCATCGACTACCGCGCGTTCGTCGACGCGGCCGACCCGAGCACGCCGCTGCCGCGGCTGGCCGAGGACGACGCGTGCGGCTGTTGCTACACCAGCGGCACCACCGGGCGACCCAAGGGCGTGGTGTACACGCACCGCTCGACGATGCTGCACTCACTGGTGACGGCGATGCCCGACTGCTTCGGGCTGTCGCGCACCGACACGCTGTTGCCGGTGGTGCCGATGTTCCACGTCAACGCGTGGGGCCTGCCGTACACCGCCGCGATGGTCGGCACCAAGCTCGTGCTTCCGGGGCCCTACCTCGACGCGCCGAGCCTGCTCGATCTGATGCGCGACGAGGGCGTCACCCTGGCCGCCGGCGTGCCGACGATCTGGCTGTCGATCCGCGACGCCCTCGAGGCCGAGCGCGCCCGCTGGCCGCTGAAGCCCAACGTGCGCATGATCGTCGGCGGGTCGGCGGCGCCCGAGCAGCTCATCCGCGACTTCGATCGCCTCGGGCTCGAGCTCATCCACGCCTGGGGCATGACCGAGACCTCGCCGCTGGGCCTCGTGTCGCGGGTGCCGCCGGCGCTCGTCGACGCGCCGGAGGCCGAGCGCCTCGCCGTGCGCGCCAAGCAGGGCGTGCCGCCGCCGCTCGTCGACGTCCGCGTGCGCAACGACGCCGGCGACGTGCCCCACGACGGCCGCACCAGCGGCGAGATCCTCATCCGCGCGCCGTGGGTCACCGCGCGCTACGCCGGCATCGACGTGCCCGAGCGCTGGACGGCCGACGGCTACTTCCGCACCGGCGATGTCGCGAACATCGACGTGCACGGCTACGTGCAGCTCACCGATCGCACCGCGGATCTCATCAAGTCGGGCGGCGAGTGGATCGCGTCGGCCGAGCTCGAGAACGCGTTGATGTGCCACCCGGCGATCCGCGAGGCCGCGGTCATCGGCGTGCCGCACCCCAAGTGGAGCGAGCGGCCGATCGCGGTGGTCGTGTTCCGCAGTGGCCAACAGGCCACCGACGACGAGCTGCGCGGGTTCCTGGCGGCGAAGTTCCCCAAGTACTGGCTGCCCGATGCGTTCGTGGTGACCGATGAGATCCCGCGCACATCGGCCGGGAAGTTCAAGAAGACGGCGTTACGCGAGCAGTTCAAGGATCACCGCTGGGGGTAGCGCGGTGGCTCGTCCGTCCCATGCCGCTCGCCGGTGGCCACGGATCCGCTACCCTCTGCCCGATGGCTGTACGCATGTGGAAACATGGATGTTGGGTGTTGTTGGTCGCGCCGCTGTTCGCCTGCCCTGCGGGCGACGACACCGGAGCGATGAGCACGGGCTCGACCGGGAGCGACACCGGGACCTCGTCGCCGAGCACGAGCATCACGACCGCGACGACGACGGATACGCCGACGACGACGGACACGCCGACGACGACGGTGGATCCCGACTCGAGCTCTTCGGTGACCGATCCCACCTCGGGCAGCTCGAGCACCACCGGCGGAACCACGTCGACCGGCGGCGAGTCGACCACCGGCGCCGAGCTGTGCGAGGTCATGATCCCGCCGCCCGGCGAGTGTCCGTTCGCGGCGCCGGTGGGTGAGCGACGGCTCCTCGGCGGATCGCCGGCGGCTCGGTTCGACGCCGAGCTCGACCTCGAGGCCGAGCCCGACGAGGTCCAGGGCGGCGGCTTCATCCCCGCGCCCGATGTCGGCGACGGCACCGAGTGCGACATCTGGACCCAAGACTGTCCCGACGGCGAGAAGTGCATGCCGTGGGCGAACGACGGCGGCGGCTCGTGGAACGCGACCCGCTGCTCACCGCTCGATCCGGCGCCCGTGGGCATCGGCGAGGAGTGTGTCGTCGAGGGCAGCGGCGTGTCGGGGATCGACAACTGCGACCTCGGACAAATGTGCTGGGGCGTCGATCCCGAGACCAACCTCGGGCACTGCCTCGAGCTGTGCTCGTGCGATCCGAGCTTCCCGGTGTGCAACACCGAGAACACGCTGTGCACGGTCACCAACGGCGGCGTGCTGCCGTTGTGCCTGCCCGCGTGCAACCCCCTCGATCCGACCGCGTGCGGCGACAACGAGGGCTGCTACGGCGTCGGCGAGGGCTTCCAGTGCGCGCCCGATGTCTCGGGCGCCGAGGGTGCGCCGGGTGACGGCTGTGCATTCATCAACGTCTGCGACCCGGGCACCTTCTGCGCCAACTCGGCCAGCGTTCCCGGCTGTGGCGGCGGGGACCCCGGCTGCTGCAGCCCGTTCTGCACGCTCGGCGACGACGCGGCCTGCCTCGACGGGCAGAGCTGCGTGCCATGGTTCGAGGACGGCGCCGCGCCGGACGAGTGCCTGGCGACGATCGGCGCTTGCGTGCTGTAGCGATGAGGCGCAGGGCGTCGCGCATCGGCGCGGCGCCCATCGGCCTTCGCAGCTAGTCGTCTTCGTCCTCGTCTTCTTCCTCCTCGTCCTCGTCCTCCTCGTGCACCCGCAGCACGTCCGCCATGGACCGCGTCGGATCGGCGTCGGTGCGCAGCGTCTCGACCAGCGCGCGGTACTCGGACGCGCGTGACGGCAAGCCGAACCGCGACGACGATTCCGAGAAGTTGGCGAAGCCCTCGAGGCGGCCGCAGCTCGCGATCGCGGCCAGCACGTCGACGAACCCGGGGGCGAAGGGCGGCTGCCCGTCGCCGAAGCACAGGCGCAGCAGCCCGAACGACACCGAGTCGAGGGTGAACAGGTCGAGGTCGGCCAGGCGCTCCGCGAGCCCGACCGCCCGCGCCATCGCGGCCGCGTCGCGCACCTGGGCGAGGCCCAGCGCGACGTAGGCGAGCAGCCGCCCCTTCACGAACGGCAAGCGGCTGAACCTGGGCGCGAGGTCCGACTCGTGATCGAGCGCCTCGCACAGCACCGCGGTCGTGCGCGCAGGGGCGGCGGTGCCGAGGTGGCGCGCCGTGGCGATCGCGGCGCACAGCCGCACGATCGCCTCGCC
>LNFM01004836.1_pt1 | contig 24244 bp, 22 predicted proteins | sample 596031 | NCBI WGS metagenome assembly LNFM01 (sample SAMN04254537, study PRJNA301005) | activated carbon metagenome | isolation source: dual media filters at the Ann Arbor, Michigan drinking water treatment plant | place: USA: Ann Arbor | reverse complement strand
GCGTTGACGGTCTTGATCGACATCATCGGGCCTTCGAAGGTGCTCATGCCGTAGAACGACAGGCTCACGATCAGGAACTTCAGGATGGGGTCGTCACGCAGCTTGTGCCAGGCACCGCTGAGCGTCATGATGCCGTTGATCATGCCGCCCCAGCTGGGCGCCAGCAGCACCAGGCTGAAGACCATGCCCACGCTTTGCACCCAGTCGGGCAGCGCGGTGTAGTGCAGGTGGTGCGGGCCGGCCCACATGTAGGTGAAGATCAGCGCCCAGAAGTGCACGATGCTCAGGCGGTAGCTGTACACCGGGCGCTCGGCCTGCTTGGGGATGTAGTAGTACATCAGGCCCAGGAAGCCGGCGGTGAGGAAGAAGCCCACCGCGTTGTGGCCGTACCACCACTGGATCATCGCGTCCTGCACGCCGGCATAGGCCGAGTAGCTCTTCCACATGCCCACCGGGATGGCCGCGCTGTTGACGATGTGCAGCACCGCCACGGCAATGATGAAGGCGCCGAAGAACCAGTTGGCCACATAGATGTGGCGCACCTTGCGGATGCCCAGCGTACCGAAGAAGACGATCGCATAACAGACCCACACCACCGCGATCAGCAGGTCGATGGGCCATTCGAGTTCGGCATATTCCTTGCCTTGCGTCATGCCCAGCGGCAGCGAGATCGCCGCGGCCAGGATCACGAGTTGCCAGCCCCAGAAGGTGAACAGCGCCAGCTTGGGCGCGAACAGCCGTGTCTGGCAGGTGCGCTGCGCGACGTGGTAGCTGGTGGCGAAGAGCACGCAGCCGCCGAAGGCGAAGATGACGGCGTTGGTGTGCAGCGGACGCAGGCGGCCGTAGCTGAGCCAGGGAATGCCGAGGTTCAGTTCGGGCCAGGCCAGTTGCGATGCGATGACCACGCCGACGAGCATGCCCACCACGCCCCACACCACCGCGGCCAGCGAAAACAGGCGGACGACGGTGTCGGTGTAGACGCCGTCGGTGCCCAGGGAGTCCTGGGTTCTGGGTGCTGCGTTCGGTGGGTTTGCGGCTACTGCTGTTGCGGCCATCTGGCTTCTCCTGGTCACGGTGTCTGGAGCGGTCTACGACCGATCTGGGGATTCTTCTGGTTGCCTGCCCGGCCGGGCTTGATCGACATCAAGCTCATCACCGTCGGCATGCAGGATTCGCTCGCCTTCCTGCTCGAGCTCCTCGAACTGGCCGCGGTTCAGCGCCCAGCCGAACACGGCCAGGATGAACAGCACCAGCGCGGCGGACAGCGGAATCAGCAGGTAAAGGCTTTCCATCGCGTGGCCTAGCGACCCGCCCTCAGGGCGTTCACCGTCACCAGCAGCGAACTGGCGGCCATGCCCAGGCCGGCGGCCCAGGGGGGCATCCAGCCCACCAGGGCCAGCGGAATGCACACGGCGTTGTAGCTGGCCGCCCAGGTGAGGTTCTGACGGACGATGCGCATGGCATGACGGGCGCGCTCGTGGGCGCGGACGATGTCCTGCACCCGGTTCGACATGACCACCGCATCGGCCTGGCTGCGCGCCACCAGGGCACCCTGGCCCATGGCCAGGGACACGTCGGCGCGGGCCAGCACGGGGGCGTCGTTGATGCCGTCACCGACCATCGCCACGCGTTCGCCACGGGCCTGGGCTGCGGCCACCACGGCCAGCTTGGTTTCGGGGGTGGCGCCGGCCACCACTTCATCCAGCCCCAGGGCGCTGGCCAAGGCCTGGGCGCGGGCCGGCGTATCACCCGACAGCAGGCTGACGCGAAGGCCGCGGTCGCGCAGGGCCTGCACGGCCTCGCGTGCGCCAGGCCTGGGCTGGTCGGCCAGTTCGAATCCAGCGACCACTGCGCCTTCGCAGGCCAGCCAGACGGCCATGTCGCCCCCGCCCGCGGGTGCGCCCAGGAACGACGCCGAGCCCAGGAGCCAGGTGCGCCCTTCGGCGTCGCAGGCCTGCAGGCCCTGCCCGGGGTGTTCGTGAACACCGGTCCAGGCCACGGCTGCAGGCGGCACGGCAGCGGCCAGCGCCAAGGCCACGGGATGGCCGGACCAGCCCGCCAGGCTGGCCGCATGCGACAAGGCGGCTGTCTCGTCCTTGAACAGCCTTTGTCCGGCCGCCGTCAAGCCGGTGCCGGCCAGCCGCACCCGCGTTTCAGTGAGCGTGCCGGTCTTGTCGAAGTAGACATGCTGCACTCTGGCCAGCACTTCCAGCGCGTCCAGGCGCTGCAGCATCACCCCCTGGCGGGCCATGCCGCGCGCGGCAGCCACCAGCACGGCCGGCGCGGCCAGCGACAGCGCACAGGGGCAGGTGACGATGAGCACGGCCACCGCCACCCAGACGGCACGGCTGGGGTCGATCACGCTCCAGACTGCGGCGGCACCCGCCGCCAGCAGCAACACGGCCCAGAGAAAAGGGCCGGCCCAGCGGTCGGCCAGCGCCGCCGAAGCCGGGCGCTGGCTCAGGGCGCTGCGCATCATCGAGACGATGGCTTCCAGCCGGGTGTCGCCACCGACGCGCTGCACGCGCATCGCCACCGGGCTGCCGAGGTTGATGCTGCCGGCCACGAGTTCCGAGCCCGCCGCCTTTTCTACCGGGGCCGATTCGCCGCTGAGCAGCGCCTCGTCGGCCTGCGTGCTGCCGGCCAGCAGCACACCGTCGGCCGGGAAGGCCTGGCCCACTGGAACACGAACCTCGTCGCCAGGGCGCAGGTGGTGCACGTTCACGCTTTCCAGCGCGCCATCTGCGGCCACGCGCACGGCCATCTCGGGCAGGCCCGACAGCGTCGCCTCCAGCGTCTCGGCTGCGCGGTGGCGGGCTCTAAGCTCCAGGTAGCGTGCGCCCAGCAGGAAGCTGACGAACATGGTCAGCGAATCGAAGTAGACCTCGTGGCCGAAGATGCCATTCGGGTCAAAGGTGGAGCCGGTGCTGGCGACGAAGGTGATCAGCAGGGCCACCGACACCGGCACGTCCATGCCCATGCGGCCTGCGCGCACGCTGCGCCAGGCGCTGGTGAAGAAGGGCACGGCCGAAAACGCCATCACCGGCAGCGAGACCAGCCAGCAGCCCCAGTTGAGCAGCTGGCGCAGGTCGTCGGCGAGTTCGCCCGGGCCGGCCACGTAGCTGGGCGTGGCCATCATCATCACCTGCATCATGCAGAAGCTGGCGACGAACAGGCGCCACAGCGCCTGGCGGTGTTCGGCCTGGCGCTGCAGCCTGGCCGGCGCCGCCGCGTCGGGCACGGCGTCGTAGCCGGCACCGCGGATGGCCTGGATCAGCGCCGAAGGCTGCGTGCGCGCCGGGTCCCAGCGCACCGTGGCGCGCTGTGCCGAAGCCCCCACCTGCACGCTGTGCACGCCCGGGACGGCAGCCACGGCGTGTTCGATCAGCCCTGCGCAGGCGGCGCAGTACATGCCCGAGAGCTGGAGCGCGGATTCACCCAGCCGTTCGCCCTGGGGGCCCGTCACCCACCGCGTGAACCTGTCCAATTCGACCGCGTCGTCGACGCCCGCCAGGACTGAGGGCTCGGAAACTGCGGCCGGGATGGAAAGATCGGGGGATTTGGCGAGGGCGCTCATGGGTACTGCAGCGCAGGTGATGCTCGGAGCGTACTCCGTTCCTTGGCATGCAGCGGATAATCTAGGCGCCGCCACCCCCCGACGACATGATCCAGATCAACTCGCGTTCAGCCAAACCGCTGCTGCTGCTGTGCCTGGCCCTGGCCGGACTCACGGATGCCCTGGCCCAGACCCGTCCGCAGCCACGACTGCCTGTCGCCGAGCTGACAGCCGGCATGCACGTCATCCGCGCAGAACTGGCAGTCACGCCGGCACAGCAGGCCACGGGCATGATGTGGCGCACCGAGATGCAGGGCAACGAAGGCATGCTGTTCGTCAACGAAGACGATCAGGTGCGTTGCTTCTGGATGAAGAACACGCTCATTCCGCTGACCATCGCCTACCTCACGGCAGACGGCACGATCATCAACCTGGCCGACATGCAGCCGAAGTCCGAGCAGTCGCATTGCTCGGCGCGGCCGGCGCGCTTCGCGCTGGAGATGCGCCAGGGCTGGTTCGACAAGCGCGGCATCAAGCCCGGGTTCCAGCTGCGCGGCAAGCCGTTCACGGCGAAGTGAACGGGCCGGCCGCGCCGGCTGGCTGGCTGCCTGCGGGTCAGGCGTAGTTCTTCGCCGCGAAGTCCCAGTTCACCAGTTTGTCGAGGAAAGCCTCGACGAACTTCGGGCGGGCATTGCGGTAGTCGATGTAGTAGGCGTGTTCCCACACGTCCACGGTCAGCAGCGCCTTGTCGGCGGTGGTCAGCGGGGTGCCGGCGGCACCGGTGTTGACGATGTCGACGCTGCCGTCGGCCTTCTTCACCAGCCAGGTCCAGCCGCTGCCGAAGTTGCCCACCGCGCTCTTGACGAAGGCTTCCTTGAAGGCCGCATAGCTGCCCCACTTGGCGTTGATGGCCGCGGCCAGCGCGCCGGTGGGTTCACCGCCGCCATTGGGCTTCATGCAGTGCCAGAAGAAGCTGTGATTCCAGATCTGGGCGGCGTTGTTGTAGATGCCGCCGCTGGACTTCTTGATGATCTCTTCCAGGGTCAGGGCCTCGAATTCGGTGCCCTTCTGCAGGTTGTTCAGGTTCACCACGTAAGCGTTGTGGTGCTTGCCATGGTGGAACTCCAGGGTTTCCTGGCTGTAGTGCGGGGCCAGGGCGTCGATGGCGTACGGCAGGGCGGGCAGGGTGTGTTCCATGGTCGGATCCTTCGGGTTCGATTGGGGGGCGCCGGAGCTCGGCAGGACAGCGGGCGCGATTGTAGGCAAGGGCCCTTCATTCAGACGGCAACAGGGGCTCCACGGCCGTGATCAGGGCGCTGGCGCGGCCGTCGGCCCACACCGCACGCACCGCCTGCCCGGGCTGCAGCGCCAGCACCGACACCACCGGCCGGCCGGCCTCGCCTTCGACCCAGGCATAACCGCGCTGCAGAACCCGGGCCGGGTCCAGGCCCTGCAGCCGGTGTCCGGCCGCGTCCAGGCGCAAGCTGGCCCGGGCCAGCTGTTGCTGCAGAGCCTGCGCCATGCGCTGCGCCCGCAAGCCTGGTTCCTGGGCGTGGCGCAGGCGGCGCTGGGCCAGGGCCTGAAGCAACCGCTGCTGCAAGGCCTTCAGCCGTTCGGCCTGGCCCGACAGCGCACGGCCGGGCTGGCCCAGGCGCAGGGCCAGGGTGTCGACGCGCTGGGCCTGCTGCTGCAGCACCCGTTGCACGCTGCGCTGAAGTGCAGCCTGGCGCGCCTGCAGCAGGGCCAGAGCCTCGTCGCGCAGGGGCGCGGCCAGCTCGGCGGCGGCCGTGGGCGTGGGCGCACGCAGGTCGGCAGCCAAGTCGCACAGGGTGATGTCGGTCTCATGGCCGACCCCGCAGACCACCGGCAAGGGGCAGGCCGCCACCGCACGCACCACACGATCGTCGTTGAAGGCCCAGAGGTCTTCGAGCGCGCCGCCTCCGCGCACCAGCAGCAGGGTGTCGACCTCGGCGCGGCGCCCGGCTTCCTGCAGGGCTGCAACCAGCGCCGCCGGCGCCTCGGCACCTTGCACCGGGCTGGGGTACAGCACCACCTGCAGGTGCGGCGCACGCCGCTGCAGCGTGGTGAGCACGTCGCGCAGCGCCGCCGCACCCAAGGAGGTGACGACCCCGACGGCGCGTGGAAACGCCGGCAACGGACGCTTGCGCGCGCTGTCGAACAGGCCCAGGCCTTGCAGCCGCGCACGCAGGCGCAGGAACTCTTCGTACAGGCTGCCGGCGCCCACGCGCTGCATGCTTTCGACGACGAGCTGCAGTTCGCCCCGTGCCTCGTACACCCCCAGCCGGCCGCGGACGTCGACCTGCTGGCCGTCGGCGGGCTGAAAGTCCATCAGGCTGGCGGCGCGGCGGAACATGGCGCAGCGCAGCACCCCGCCTGCACCCCCCGCGTCCTTCAACGAAAAGTAGCAATGGCCGCTGGCCGCCCGCACCAGGCCAGACAGTTCCCCGCGCACGGCCACGGCTCCGAAACGTGCTGCCAGGGCGTCGCCCGTGGCCAGCAACAGTGCGGAAACGCCCCAGGGTGTGCGAGACGGAGCCAGAGCGCCCGCGGCTGGGGCCGAATCGGGCTCAAGCACGGGTTTCGCCAGCATTGGCGCGGGTCGGGAACTCCACAAGCGCGTGGTTGCGAGCTTTCGCGGCGGGTCGGCCAGTCACGGAACGGTCAAATGTGTGCAAGTGCTTGATTCGCATCAGAAAAATCGTGCCCAAAAAATCAGCAGCGCAGGCCAGGCCGTGCATTGGCGCGGGCTGCGGGCCGACACACCTGGCTTACCCACACAGTTATCCACAGTTTTGGTGGACAAGCCAACAAGGCGGGCACCCTGGCCGGCGCATCTACACCCGATGGCGGCCTGGGCATCGGACATAATCCGCCGCGTCCGAGGTGGCTGGCCGAAAACCTTCCACCGCGCCCTGCTTCTCCCAGTAGATTGGCTGCCACGGCGCCACGAAAAACACGGTGTTTTCCATCATACAAGCGGCCGGTTGGCCGATCTGGCCGTTGATCGCCTGCTCGGTGGTGGCCCTGGCCCTGGTCATCGAACGCATGATGCAGTTGCGTGCCAGCCGGGTGGCCCCGGCCATGCTGGTCGAGGAAGTGCTGGGCGTGACACGCACCAGCCTGCCCGGCAACGACGTGGTCGTGAAGCTGGCCGACAACTCCGTGCTCGGCGGCGTGCTCGCCGCGGGGCTGCACAGCGTGATTGCCGAACCCCGCATCAGCGAACCGGCACTGCGGCAGTCGTTCGAGAACGCCGGCCGCAAGGCCGTGCATGGCCTGGAACGCTACCTCAACACCCTGGGCACGATCGCCGCCGCCGCACCCTTGCTGGGGCTGCTGGGTACGGTCGTGGGCATGATCGAGATCTTCGGCTCGCAGGCCCCCAGCGGCTCGTCCGGCGGCGGCGACCCCCAGGCGCTGGCGCACGGCATCTCCATTGCCTTGTACAACACCGCGTTCGGCCTGATCGTGGCCATTCCGGCCCTGATGTTCTACCGCTACTTCCGCGGTCGCGTCGACGAATTCCAGATGGAACTGGAGATTGCCGCCGAGCGCATGGTGCCCCACCTGATGCGCTTTGCCGTCAAGACCTGAAGCCCGGGCCGCGATGAAGTTCAGCCGCCGCCGCCCCGACGACCCGGAGATCAACCTGATCCCGTTCATCGACGTGCTGCTGGTCATCCTCATCTTCCTGATGTTGACGACGACCTACTCGAAGTTCACCGAGCTTCAGGTCAACCTGCCCTCGGCAGACGCCGATACCTTGCGCGAAAGACCACTGGAAGTGGTGGTGGCGGTGTCGGCAGATGGCTTGTATGCCGTCAACAAGAAGCCGGTCGACGGCCGCAGCGTCGAAATCCTGACGGCCGAGATCGCTGCGGCCGCCGGCGGCCGCAGCGATACCGTGGTGGTGGTATCCGCCGATGCCCTGGCCGCCCACCAGGCGGTGGTCAACGTGCTCGACGCATCGCGCCGGGCCGGCCTGGCGCGCCTGACCTTCGCCGCCCAGACCAGCGGGCCGGTGCCGCGCTGACGCCCTGGGCGTGAGCAAGCCCCCGGCCACGACGCTGGCCGCGCGCGTCGAAGCCCTGCTGGTCCGCCACTGGTGGCAAGCCCGGCCCAGCGGACTGGCACGTGCTCTTCAACCGCTGGCCTGGCTGTATGGCGCGCTGCTGCAGCGACGTCGCAGCCGGCACCCGGCAGCGCTGCCCGCGCCCGTGCCGGTGGTGGTGGTGGGCAACCTGGTGGTCGGTGGGGCCGGCAAGACGCCGGTCGTGATGGCGCTGGTGGCCGGGCTGCGCGCTGCGGGCTGGCGGCCGGGCGTGATTTCGCGCGGCTACGGCCGCGACGAGACCGGCCCGGGACAAGCGCCGCTGCAGGTAAGGCCCGACAGTGACCCGGCCGCCGTGGGTGACGAACCCCTGCTGATCTGCCGCCGCACGGGCGTGCCGGTATGGGTGGCGCGCCAGCGCCTGGCGGCGGCGCAGGCGCTGTGCCGGCAGCACCCCGAAGTGGACGTGCTCGTTGCCGACGACGGCCTGCAGCACCAGGCACTGGCCCGCGCGGTCGACGTGCTGGTGTTCGACGAGCGGGGCGTCGGCAACGGCCTGCTGCTGCCGGCCGGACCGCTGCGCGAGCCGCTGCCGCGCCGCGTTGCGCCAAGAATGCGCGTGCTGTTCAGCGGCAACGCGACGCCGCCGCTGCAGCCGGCGCTGCCCCTGCAACGCCGGCTGGGCCAGGCCCTGCCCCTGCAGGCCTGGTGGCGGGGCGATCTGGCGCAGGCGGTGCCCCTGCAGCAACTGCAGGGCCGCCCGCTGTGGGCGCTGGCCGGCCTGGCCAGCCCGGAGAAGTTCTTCACGATGCTCGAAGCTCAGGGTCTGAACATCCTGCGCCTGCCCCGGCCCGACCACGCCCGCTACACCACCCTGCCCTGGCCCGACGAAGCCCGAGACGTCATCACCACCGAGAAAGACGCCGTGAAGCTGCCGGCCGCGGCGGCCAGCGGCCTGCGCGTGTGGGTGGTGGGGCTAGACTTGGACTTGCCGGCGGCCTGGATCGCCGACCTGTCGCAACAACTGCGCGCTGCCGCGTCTGCCGGCCAACCTGCACCGACCTGCCCGCCATGACCCTGGACCACCGCCTCATCGACCTGCTGGTCTGCCCCGTGTGCAAGGGGCCGCTGACCATGTCCCGCGACGACAACCTGCGCCCGATCGAACTGGTCTGCCCTGCCGACAGGCTGGCTTTCCCGCTGCGAGACGGTATTCCGGTGATGCTGGAAAGCGAAGCGCGCAGCCTCGATGGCCCGGCCGCCATGGCGGCAGCAGCGGCAGCAGCGGCAGCAGCGGCAGCCGGCAAGGCGTGAACTTCACGGTCCTGATTCCGGCAAGGCTGGCCTCGACCCGCCTGCCCGACAAGCCCCTGGCCGACATCGCCGGCCTGCCGATGGTGGTGCGCGTGGCACAGCGCGCTGCGGCCAGTGGCGCCGCGCGCGTGGTGGTGGCCGCCGACGACCCGCGCATCGTCCAGGCCTGCAACGCCGCAGCCATCGAGGTGGTGCTGACCCGTACCGACCACCTGAGTGGCAGCGACCGCCTGGCCGAGGCCTGCACCCTGCTCGGCCTGAACGGCGACGACGTGGTCGTCAATGTCCAGGGCGACGAACCCCTGATCGACCCGGCCCTGGTGCGCCGCTGCGCCGAACTGCTGGCCGCGCGCAGCGACTGCGTGATGAGCACCGCAGCCCATGCCATCACCAGCGTCGAAGATTTCGCCAACCCGAATGTCGTCAAGGTGGTGCTTGACGCCGCCCAGCGCGCGCTTTACTTCACCCGTGCGCCCGTGCCATGGTGGCGCGATGGCAATGCACAAGGCCTGACGGCCCTGCCGCAGCCGCTGCCACTGCGCCATATCGGGCTCTACGGCTATCGCGCGGGCTTTCTGCGCGGCTTTCCGGCGCTGCCGCCGGCACCGCTGGAACAGATCGAGTCGCTGGAACAGCTGCGCGTGCTGTGGCATGGCCACCGCATCGCTGTGGGCATTGCCGACGATGCGCCTGGCGCGGGCGTCGACACCCCCGAAGACCTGGCCAGGGTCCGCGCGGTCTTCGCGAAAACCCCAGTCTGACCGGATCGCCGAGCAGCCGCTCGCGTCAGCCTGGTGCGAGGATGCGCGTGCTATTCTCGTTTGAGACATGAGCGTGACTCCAGCCCCGGTTGAACCACGCCCCTACAACGAGACACGCGAGGATTCCATGCGATTGATTCTTCTGGGCGCACCGGGCGCGGGCAAAGGCACGCAAGCGACCTTCATCTGCCAGAAGTACGGCATCCCGCAGATCAGCACCGGCGACATGCTGCGTGCCGCCGTGAAGGCGGGCACGCCGCTGGGCGTCGAGGCTAAGAAGGTCATGGACGCCGGCGGCCTGGTCAGTGACGACATCATCATCGGGCTGGTGAAGGAACGCATCACCCAGCCCGACTGCAGCAAGGGCTTCCTGTTCGACGGCTTCCCGCGCACCATCCCGCAGGCCGACGCGATGAAGCAGGCCGGCGTCAAGCTCGACGTCGTGCTCGAGATCGACGTGCCTTTCGACGCGATCATCGAACGCATGAGCGGACGGCTGTTCCACATTGCTTCCGGCCGCAGCTACCACACCAAGTTCAAGCCGCCCAAGGTGGCAGGCCTGGACGACGAAACCGGCGAACCGCTGATCCAGCGCGACGACGACAAGGAAGCCACGGTGCGCAAGCGCCTGGACGTGTACGAGAGCCAGACCCGGCCGCTGGTGGCCTACTACGCCCAGTGGGCCGGTTCTGGCGACACCCAGGCACCGCGTTGTGCCCGCATCAGCGGTACGGGCAGCGTCGAAGAGATCACGGGCCGCGTGATGGCTGCGCTGGGTAGCTGAAGACGCGATCAGGCGGCGCGCACATGGCGGCCGTAGCGCTTTAGCAGGACATCCGCACTCAGCAGAGTGAAGCCTTCGACCTGCGCCTGCGCCACGAGAAGCCGGTCGAATGGGTCGCGGTGATGCCAGGGCAGGCTGGCCATCGCGAACAGGTGCGGCGCAGCGATGGCCAGTTCTGCAAAACCCGCGGCCAGCAGCCCAGCATGCAGGCTGCCGGCATTCACCTGGAAGTCGGGCCGGCCCAGAGAAGCCTTGATGGCCACTTCCCAAAGGCTGGCATGGCTGAAAAACACAGGCTGCGAGCGCTTCTGCAAGACTTGCCGTGTGCGCGGCTTCAGCCGCTCGGGGCTGAACGCGGACCAGAGCAGCAGTTGAGTGTCCAGCAACAACACGGTGTCGGGAACCCGGTCGGCTCAGAAGGGATCAGCCGGGAAACATCACAGCGATGTCTTCGGCAAACTCTCCCTTCAGATCCGCTTCGATTCGACCCTGGCCAGCCATGAAACCGAGCTGGCGCTCTGTGGGTGGCGGCGCCAGCGCTACCAGCCGCGCCACCGGCCGGCCCGCCTTGGCGATGACGATACCTTGTCCCTGCGCTGCTTTTTCCAACAGACGCGAGAGTTGAGTCTTGGCTTCGTGGATGTTGACCGTGATGTCCATAGTAAACTAAGTTTATCAGACTAAGTCGCCAGCGGAACCAAAGGAACACATCATGGAAATAGCAGGCAAGGTTTTCATCGTCACTGGCGGCGCATCCGGTCTGGGCGAAGGCACGGCGCGCATGCTGGCGGCCAACGGCGCCAAGGTCGTGGTGGCCGACCTGCAGGACGAACGCGGCAAGGCCGTTGCGGCTGAGATCGGCGGCGTCTTCGTGAAGTGCGACGTCAGCCAGGAAGCCGACGGCCAGGCCGCCGTGGCGGCCGCGGTCGGTCTGGGCCGGCTGATGGGCCTGGTCAATTGCGCCGGCATCGCACCGGCGGTGAAGACCGTGGGCCGCGACGGCGCGCACCCGCTGGCCAGCTTCACGAAGTGCATCAGCGTCAACCTGGTGGGCAGCTTCAACATGATCCGCCTGGCCGCCGAGGCGATGGCGAAGAACACCCCGGAATTCACCGGTGAACGCGGCGTGCTCATCAGCACCGCCAGCGTGGCCGCCTACGACGGCCAGATCGGCCAGGCCGCTTACAGCGCCAGCAAGGGCGGCATCGTCGGCATGACCCTGCCCATCGCCCGCGACCTGGCGCGCAACGGCATCCGCAACATGACCATCGCCCCGGGCATCTTCGGCACGCCCATGATGTTCGGCATGCCGCAGGACGTGCAGGACGCGCTGGCCGCCAGCGTGCCCTTCCCCAGCCGGCTGGGCACACCGGCCGACTACGCCAAGCTGGTCAAGCACATCATCGAAAACGACATGCTCAACGGCGAAGTCATTCGCCTGGACGGCGCCATTCGGCTGGCGCCGAAGTAGGCGCCGCGCGGCCCGCCGGGGCGCCCATGAAAGTCGACATCGATGCCCTCGTGCGCGAGGCATCCGCACTGCGTGCTGCAGGGCGGGTGGACGAAGCCATCACGGCCTACGAGCGCCTGCTGAGCCACGCGCCAGCACTGCCCAACAGCTGGTTCAACCTGGCGCTGCTACAGCGGCGCGCGCGGCGCTTCGCGGCGGCGCTGCAGTGCTACGGGCAGGCACTGCATCACGGCCTGTCGGGCCCGGAGGAAGCCCACCTGAACCGCGCGGTGATCCTGTCCGACGACCTGCGCCGGCCGCACGATGCACAACGCGAACTCGAACAGGCGCTGAGCCTGAACCCGCGTTATGTGCCGGCGCTGCAGAACCTGGGCAACCTGCACGAGGACCTGGGCCGACGCGAAGCCGCCCGACAGTGCTACGAACGCGCCCTGGCCATCGAACCCGGGCACGGCGTGATGCTGGCCCGCCTGGCCCAGGTGACGCAAGCCACCGAGGACATGCAGACCCTGATCCCGCGCCTGCAGGCGGCGCTGGCCCAGCCTTCGCGCCAGGCTGAAGAACGCGCCGAACTGGGCTTTGCACTGGGCCGCCTGCTCGACGGCTGCCAGCGCTACGACGAAGCCTTCGCCGCCTATGCCCGCGCCAACCAGGCCAGCCGCGCCAGCGCCCCGGCACCGGGACCGCGCTACGACCGCGCCGCGCACGAAGCGCACATCACGGCGCTGATCGAGACATTCGCCCACCGGGCCGGGCACAGAACAAGCCGCGCCGGGCGCTCACCACCCATCTTCATCTGCGGCATGTTCAGGTCGGGTTCGACCCTGGCCGAGCAGGTGCTGGCCAGCCACCCGCGGGTGGTGTCGGGGGGCGAACTCGACATCCTGCCGCGATTGGCAACAGCCCTGCTGCACCCGTTTCCCCAAGCAGCCCAGGCGCTGCGGGACGACATGGCCGCGCGCTTGGCCGACCGTTATCTCGATGAAGTCGGCGCGCTCTTCCCAGGCGCCGACCTCGTCACCGACAAGCGGCCCGACAACTACCGCTACATCGGGCTCATCAAGAAGATGTTCCCCAGCGCCCGCATCGTGTACACGCGCCGCAACCCGCTGGACAACTGCCTGTCGGTGTTTTTCCTGCACCTGGCCCACGGCATGCCCTACGCGCTGGACCTGCTGGACACCGGCCACTACCACCTGCAGCAGCAGCGGCTGATGGCGCACTGGAAGGCGCTCTTCGGCGACGACATCCTCGATTTCGACTACGACGCCTTCGTGCAGGCGCCGCGGGAAGGCACCGCCCGACTGCTGGCCTTCTGCGGTCTGGACTGGGACGATCGTTGCCTGGCCTTCCACCAGGCAGACACCCAGGTCAGGACCGCCAGCGTATGGCAGGTGCGGGAGCCGCTTTACCAACGCGCTTCAGGCCGCTGGCGCAACTATCGACAGCCTGTGCAGGAACTGGCCAGGCAGCTGGGACTGGACATCGACAAGGACACCCCGCCCGCTTGAGCAGCCCCGGCGCGGCAGTACCCGCGCTCAGTTCACCGGGCTGCCGGGGTTGGGCGGTTTGTCGCGCGCCATTTCGCGCGCACCGGCGTTGCCGATCTGCTTGACCATGCGGTCGGTGGTGGCCACCGGCAGACGCGTTCCCACCACCGCCTTGTCGCTGCGCGCAGCGGCTGCGGCGCTCGCGCCGCCGGTCGGCTCCTGGGGCGCCACGGCACAGGCAGAAAGTGCCAAGCCACCGGCCAGCACAGTGGCACCGGTGATCAGTCTGAAGACTTCAGTCATGTCCGAGTTCCTTGTCGCGCCGGATGGAAGCATGCGACGGTTCTTTGCAAGAGCATCATGGTACGCGCCTCAGCCGCCGTAGTCCGGCACCGCGGCGCCGCCGAACGCGTCCAGCGCCTGGTTCAGCGCAGTGATCATGCGCCGCTCCTCGAGGCTCAGCGCCGGGTGCCAATGGTCGAAGATCATGATCACGCGCAGCTTGTCGCTGTCGTTCCAGGCCTCGTGCTCGACGGTGTCGTCGAAGGCCCAGGCCTGGCCTGGCACCCATTCACGCACGGTGTTGCCCACGCGGAAACGGCAGCCGGCCGGCACGATCAGCGGCACATGTGCCAGCAGGCGAACATTGCTGGCACCGGTATGCGCCGGGATGTGGGTGCGCGGCTGCAGCAGCGAGAACATCGCCACCGGCGTGCGCCCGGGCTGCTCGGGCGCCGGCACGTGTTCAGACCAGAGCGCCATCGTCTGCGGGCAGCGGGCGGCGTTGGCGTCGACCACCGCGCCCGCCTTCACCAGATGCAAGACGCTCCAGCGCGGCGAGTTGTTCAGTTCGGCCCACTGGTTCAGTGGTTGGTCCTGGCTGTAGGTGATGTAGGGCGTGAAGCCGTCTTCGCTGGCCAGCACGGCCAGGAACTCGTCACGGATGCTGCCGGTGGCGGCCTCGAAGGCGTCAAGCCAGGGGAACAGCCGGCGGTCGAAAAACTCGACCGGCTCCAGGCGCGGATAGAAATAGTGCGAAGGACGCGATTCGACACGCTGCTTGCGGCCGGTGAGGATGTCCAGCGACAGCTGGAAGCGTTCCAGGTCGGCACCGGCGCAGTCCTGCAATGCAGGGGCCAGATGCTGGTGCAGGAATTCTTCCATCGCGCGCTGGTGGCCAGCGCGGAACTGCAGGGCATGCGTCAGCAACGGACGCAGTTCGGGCGTGAGCCGGTCGAGCGGGGGCGCGACCATGGCAGCGGCGCCATAGGCACCTGCTGCTTCGGAATGACGGCCCTGGCGCTCGAACAGGCGGCCACGCTGAAGCAGGGCCAGCAGGTCCGAAGGGTCCAGCGACAGCGCCTTGAACAGCGCGGCTTCCTCGGCCGCATCGTCACCCAGGCGCTGACAGGCGAACGACAGGTTGATCCACTGCCGCGGGTCCTTGCCGTCGACGGCGGCGACACGTTCGAAGGCCTGGCGTGCCCCCGCGAAGTCGCCCTGCTGGAAGCTCATCTGCGCTGTCATGTTCAAGGCGCGCAGGTGCTGCGGGTCGACCGCCAGCACCCGGCGCCAGAGCGCTTGCGCCTCCTGTGGGCGACCCTGCTGCAGCGCGCTCACGGCCTGGTCGTCCAGCGCAGCGGCTTCGGCGTTGGCCAGGGAACGGGGTGGATTCATGGGCATGCCTTGTTCGGTGAGCCGCGATCGTGCCAAAAGAAAAGCCGCCCCACGATGCGGGCATCGTGGGGCGGCCGGGGACCAGGGGCCGGGCCCCTGCAGGCCCGGCCACTTTCAGACGCTCGTCAGAACGTCGCAGTCAGGCTCAGGCCGATGCGACGACCCAGCGCGTCGTACACCACCGGGTAGGTGTTGCCGTTCACGAAACCGGCACCGTTGGTACGGATCGGTGGGTCCTTGTCGAACAGGTTGCTGATGTTCGCGCGAACCGTGAGGTTCTTGTTGATCGCGTACGACGCAGCCAGGTCGAAGTAGTCACGCGATGCCAGGCCGGCCACGTTGTTGCCTTGCGGGCCGGCCAGGTCGGGGTCGCTGCTCAGCGAGTCGAGCGAGACCTTGTCGATGTGACGCCAGGTGAAGGCCACATCCACGGCAAACGGCGACGACCAGGTCGTGCGCAGCTTGTGGCGCCACTTCGGCAGCGGGGTGCCGCAGGTGTTGCCGTACAGGCCAGCGCAGTCGTAGGTGCCCAGTCCCGGCAGATCCTCGCTGTCGAACTTGTTCAGCGCGGTGCCCAGGAAGCTGAAGGCCAGGCCACCCATGCCGCCGATCTTCATGCTGTAGTCGACACCGATGTCGACGCCTTCGGTCGCACGCTTGCCCAGGTTGGCGTCGGTGGCGAGGATGAAGGCGTTGTTGGTCGCCCACAAGGTGCCCGGTGCGTCACGCTGGATCAGGCCGCAGAACGCCGGGTTGCCGGTGGTCAGGCATTGCTGCAGCGTCGTGGGCGGGGGTGCCGTGCCCACGCGGTCTTCGAGCTTGATGTTGAAGTAGTCCAGCGTCAAGGTCAGGTTGTCGATCGGCGTGGCTGCCACTCCCAGGGTGTAGCTGGTCGACTTCTCGGGCTTCAGGTTGCGGTTGCCGCCAGTAATCTGGTTGTATTGACCCGCCGGGCTATCGGCGATGCGGCCGTACTGCGCAGCCGTCACGCCGGTGCGCGCGCATTGCTCGAGGGTCGCTGTGGGCGTGGCACCTGCGCACGGATCGGCGCTGTTGTCGTACAGGCCGAGCGCCTGGGACGAGAACAGTTCGATGACGTTGGCAGCGCGGGCCGCGCTCTGGTAGCTGCCGCGCAGCTTGATCTGCTTGATGGGCACGTACTCCAGGCCCAGGCCGTAGGTGTCGGTCTTCTGGCCGGTGCTGTAGTCGGAGTTGCGATAGCTGCCGGTCAGGTTCAGCAGTTCGACGAAGGGCATCTTCTCGATCAGCGGCAGGCGCACTTCGGCGAACAGGTCGTTCACGCCGTAGGAGCCGCCCACACCGATGGTCGGGCCGCCCTGGCCAGCGAGGTCGCCAGTGGTGAAGGCGTTGTCGGTGTTCAGCGTCAGGCGCTCGAAGCGGCGCTCGATGCCGAAGACCACGCCCATGCCGCTCTTGGCCGTGGGGAGCTTGACGCCGTACTGGCTCAGATCACCGGCCACGGTCGCGGTGAGAACGCTCTGCTGCGTGGTGCCGCGCTGGAAGCCCGGGGTCTGCAGGTAATTCAGCGCAGCCGGCGTGACCTTGCCCAGCGACCAGATGTCGTAGGGCACGCAGTTCGGGTCGGTGCCGTCCACCACCGAGCGGCAGGTCGGGGTGCCGTTCGGACCGGCGACGACGTCCAGCGCACGGGCAATGCGCGTGTTCGAGAAGTCGTTGAAGTAGGTTTCCTGGAACAGCACGCGGCCAGTCTGGGCCGACACGTCGTAGTTCCAGGCGCCGATGTCGCCCTGCACGCCCAGCACGGCACGGTACGAACTGTGGCGGATGTCGTCCTGCCGGCCGCCACCTTCGACGTTGCGCCGGCCGATGTAGAGCTCGGCGGTGTCGCCAGGTGCGCGCAGCCCCAGGGCCGTGCGCCAGGCGCTGGACAGCAGCGGGTTCTCGAAGCGGATGGCGTTGGGCCCCGTGGCGCCGAAGAAGAACAGGCCCGAAGGGGCAATCTGTGCCACGGTACTGTCGTCATGGAAGCTGAGTTCGCTGTAGACGCGGGCCAGCGGGCTGATCTCGTAGCGGGCCTGGGCGTTGAAGCCATAACGTTCCGACGGGCGCTGCAGGTAGTTCAGCGGGCCGAAGTTGTAGGCGTCTCTCGCGCCCACATAAGGGCGCACGTTGCCGGCGGCGTCGGCCACAGTCAGCGCGTAGGTGGAGAAGTCGGTGAACTGGCCCGGGAAGCTGGTGCCCGAACCGCCGCAGCTGAAGCCGGCCGTGGCGCTGAAGTTCAGGGCGCAGGCCGTGAAGTCGCGCTCGGACTGGAGCAGGGCTTCTTCCTTCTTGTAGTTCAGGAAGACGGTGGCGTTGCCCTTGCCGTTGGCAAAGTTGCCACCCATCAGGATGCTGAAGTCATGGACCTCGCCATCGTTGGTGATGTTGCCAGGCGTCGGGAAACCACGGGCACGGACGACGTCGCCGATGGCGTTGCCTTGCTTGTGGTTGTAGAACTGGGTGTTGACGTCGACCTGGATGCCTTCGAAGTCGTCGCGCATGATGAAGTTCACCACGCCGGCAATGGCGTCAGAACCATAGACCGCGGAAGCACCGCCGGTCAGCACTTCGACGCGCTTGATCAGCGCCACGGGAATCTGGTTCAAGTCGGCAGACACGTCGCGCGGGCTGCCGGCAGGCAGACGGCGGCCGTTGACCAGCACCAGGGTGCGGTTCGAACCCAGGTTGCGCAGGTTCACCGTGGCGGTGCCGGTGGCACCGTTGGCGACCTGGGCGCCCTGGTCGGCGAAGACCTGGGGCAGGTTGTTGAGCAGTTGCTCGACGTTGCGGATGCCTTCGACCTTGATGGCCTCGGCGCTGAGGGTGACGATCGGCGACGCGGTTTCCGCGTCCAGCGTCTTGATGCGCGAACCGGTGATCTCCACGCGTTCAGCGGCTTGCGCGAACGACAGCCCGGGCTGGGCCAATAGCATGCCACCCAGCGCTGCGACGGCAGCACTGCACACCTTTGTCTTCTTGAACATGTCTTTCACTCCTGCAGGGTTGAGCAAAGGGTTAGCCCTGGGGTGCCGAGTCAGCGCACATGGCTCGCTCCGTACCCCGGGGCATGTGTGGATTTTCCGGTTTGCGGGGAGGCTCATGCGCCTCAAAGCTTCATCTGGCCAAGGTTTAGCTGGGCATGGCCTTCAATCGTTGCCGATCCACCACAAGAAGCCCCGGCAGACAAAAAAAGAGCGGGCCGAAGCCCGCTCCTGCATTGCCGACGCGCTGGACGCGCGATCAGAACTTCAGGGTTGCACCCAGGGTGTAGGCGCGGCCCACCACGTCGTAGTACGACGGGAAGGTGTTGCCGCTGTTCTGGCTGGTGGCACCGATGGTGCTGCCGGTCAGCGGCGGCTTCTTGTCGAACAGGTTGGCCACCGAGAGCTTGAACTTCAGGTTCTTCGTGGCGTTCCAGTCCACCGTGGCGTCGACCAGGTTGTAGGCCTTGATCGTGGCGAACTCGGGCCGGAATTCCTGGCCACCGGGCTGCTCGACGATCTTGCTGGTGTAGCGCCAGTTGTAGCCGAAGGTCCAGTCGCCCATGCTCCAGTTCGCGCGCTGCGAGAACTTGGTCTTCGGGCTGGGGCTGCAGCTGGTGCTGTAGAAGCCCAGGCAGTCCAGCAGCGGCGTGCCGGGGATCGTCAGGAACTCGTACTTGTTGGTCTGCGTGGCGCTCAGCGCCAGGTCGACACGGCCCCACTTCGGGTCCAGGCCCAGGTTGCGCAGCGGCAGGCGGTAACGCACTTCCACGTCGACGCCCGACACCCAGTCGGTGCCCAGGTTCGACTGCGCCAGCACGATGCCGGGTGCCGTGCCGCCGTTGAAGGTGCCGTCGACCGGGCTGCGCTGGATCAGGCCGCACAGGGCGTTGAAGCCCAGGCCCGGGTTCAGCGAAGTCTGGTAGCAGCCGTTGACGATCTGCGCCGTGGTGGCCGAGCTGACCGACTTGGCCACCTCGATGGCGTAGTAGTCGACCGACAGGCTCAGGCCGGGCACAGCTGCCGGTTCGAACACGAAGCCGACCGTGGTGGTGTCGGCTTCCTCAGGCCCCAGGTTGGGGTTTCCGCCGGAAAGAACGTTCACCTGTCCGGCAGAGGGCTGCGGCACGCCACCGATCAGGTTCGCGGGAACACCGGTCTGGATGCACAAGGCGGCCAGGGCACCGGTCGGGTTGCTGCCCGCGCAGGGGTCGACGGCCAGGTTCGACAGGCCGGTCGTCTGGGGCGCGTACAGCTCGTTCACGTTCGGCGCGCGGGTGGCACGCTGCTGCATGGCGCGCAGGCGCAGGCCGGGAAGGGGCGACCACTCGCCGCCGTACTTCCAGCTGCCGTAGTTCTGCTTGCGCTGGCCGCTGTCGAATTCGGTGTAGCGGTAGCCCAGTTCCAGGTTCACGCTGCGGGCGAAGGGCAGGTCTGACAGCACCGGCACGATGGCTTCGACGAAGCCTTCGTTCAGCTTCAGCTTGCCGATACGGTCGGGCAGCGGTGCGCCCGTGCCCAGCACTTCGCCCTGGATCTGCGAGGGACCGTCGGACTTGTTGCTGCCGACGACTTCGCGGATCTCGGCACCCAGGGCCAACGACACCGGGGCCTTGGCGAACGGGCTCTTCACGGGACCCAGGTCGCCCGAGAACGACAGAGCTGCGGTCTTCTGCGTCACTTCCTGCTGCTGCAGGGCGTCGACGTTGAAGAAGCGCAGTTGCGCAGGGGTGATGCTGCCTTCAGCGCCGAACACGTTCAGCGGCACGCAGCCGTTGGTGGTGGTGCGGCAGGCGGTGGTGCTGACGGCGTCCAGGGCCTGGCGCGAACGGGCCAGCGAGCCCCAGTTCACGCGCGAGCTGACCTGGAAGGCACGGCCGCTGGTCAGGTAGGCGTCGTAGCCCCAGGTGTCCAGCACCGGCAGCGTGCCCTTGGCACCCACCGTGAACTGCGAGGTCTCGTTGTTGAAATCGTTGATGCGGGGGCCGATTTCGGTGATGCGCCGGTTGATGGCCATCGACACGGTTTCCGTGCTGCCGACCGCGCAATTGGTGATGGCGCGGTTGGTGCCTGCCAGTGCATTGCAGATCTGCGTGCGCATGGCCGCCGGGATGAACGGGTTGCCGATGGGCACGGTGTACACGTTGTTGAACGTGCCCGTGCTGGCCAGGTTCAGTTCGACCTTCGACCGCGTGTAGAACAGGTCGGCATAGACCTGGACGTTGTCGTTGATGCTGTATTCACCCAGCGCCGTGATCTGGGTGCGGTCCAGCGGCGTGATGAAGTAGTTCGGCGGGTTGAAGTTGAAGGGTGTGACCGGCGTGGTCAGCGAGCCCGTGGCCGGGTTGATCTGGCGCGCGCCGCTCAGGCCGCGGGCCGTCCACTGGGCTGCGGTCAGGTCGGACGGGGCGGTGACGGTGAAGGCCGCCGGCACCGTGGTGCCCGAGCCACCCGGGCCTGCCGACACGGAGTCGATCGAGAAGATGCTGAACGGCCGCTCGCCCTGCGTCAGCGGCTTGGTGCGGGCCGTGCCGACGCTCAGCGCGACGTTGCCCTTGCCGTCGGCGAAGCCGGCGCCCAGGGTCAGGTCGCTGCGATAGCGCTTGGCGTCGCCTTCTTCCGAGACACCGTACTGGGTCGAAGCTTCGACGCCCTTGAAGTTCTTGCGCAGGACGAAGTTCACGACACCCGACACGGCGTCGGCGCCGTACACGGCCGAAGCACCGCCGGTGACGATGTCCACCCGCTCGAGCAGCGAGATGGGAATGGAGTTCGTGTCGACCACGCCGGCCAGGTTGAACGGCACCATGCGGCGACCGTTCACCAGCACCAGGGTGCGGTTGGTGCCGAAGTTGCGCAGCTGGATGGTGGCGCCACCGCCCGAGCCGTTGTTCACGTTGTTGCCGATGGCCGGCGACGTGGCCGGCAGGCTGCGGATGACTTCCTCGACAGCGATCGGTTGCGTGACGTTCAGTTCTTCAGCGTTGACGCTGGAGATGGGGCTGTTGGAAACAGCGCCCAGGGTGCGGATGCGCGAACCCGTGATTTCCACGCGCTCGGCGGTCTGTGCGTAGACAGGTGCCGAAGTGAGCAGCAGCGCGCCGCCCAGAGCCACCAGCACGCCGGTGCAGACTTTCGTTCGTTTGAACATGAGAACCTAGCTCCTTGAGGAAGAAGGAATGCCTGAGAAAAGACCCAAAACCATCGTGGTGCAAGACGCGTACCGGGAACGTGCATACACGCCCCGTGCGAAACCACGACTCGTGCGCCATTGTTGCGGGAAGCAAAATTCAAGCGATCTGCGGGTAAATACCGATGTCCGCCGACAGGCATGAGCTTTCGCGGTCCTTCTGCGCAAAAAGTGCGTATTGACGGCGGCTGCAGCCGCGCAGAACGCTGGATATCAGGGTTTGTCAGGGACGCTTGACGCAGCTTGACGCGACCCAGACGTTGGCACAGCACAACATCGACATCCGTTTGTGGTGGCTCGTCACGCCTGCTCAGGGGGGACGCTTGGCATTTGCAGCGCGTCTGGGGCCGGCTTCCCCAGCGCACCAGCTTGGGCACGGCCGCCAGCCGCTGCTTCTTGTCGGGGCGCTGCGGGTGGCGGCAAGGACAGGGGCCTGCCCTTGCAGCCACCCGCTGGCGCCTTTCAGCGCCGGGCTACCAGCCGATGAGCACGTCGCGCCCCTGCACCAGCAGCTGCACGCTGCGGCCCACCGGCAGCGTCACCTTGGTGGCCACGTGGCCGAAGGGCAGACCCGTGAGCACCGGCACCTTCAGCACCGAGCGCAGGTGCGCCACCACCGTCTTCAGGTTGAAGCCGCGATCCAGCGGCGAAGGCTTCCAGGCGCTGAACTGGCCCAGCACCACCGCTTTCTGAGTGGCCAGCACCCCGGCCTGATGCAGCTGCAGCAGGCCGCGCTCGATGCGGTAGGGGTGTTCGTTGACGTCTTCCAGGAACAGCACGCCGCCCTTCACGAGCCGCGCCGCCGGCCAGTGTGGCGTGCCCAGCAACGAAAGCAGCATGCTCAGGTTCCCGCCCCACAGCCGGCCGCGCAGGCCCAGCCCGTCGAAGCCGGTTTCTGTGCGAAAGCCCACGGCTTCGAGCTCGCCGGACATGGCTTCCAGGAAACAGTCGCGCGTGACCTCGTCCAGGCCGCCGGCTTCGTCGCTGCGGCCGAAGTCGTCGGTGGCCATCGGCCCGGCCCAGCTGGTGGCCGCGCTGCCGGCATGGGCCAGCAGGCCCAGCTGCAACGCAGTGAAGTCGCTGTGGCCGACCCAACGTGTGCCCCCTTCGACGCTGCGCGCCAGCAGTGCCCAGTCGATGCGGTCGAGCAGGCGCGACAGGCCGTAGCCGCCGCGCGTGGGCATCGCGATCGACGGTGCCGCGGCGGCCACCCGGTGCAGCGCAGCCAGCCGCACTTCGTCGCTGCCGGCCAGGCGCTGGTGGCGCGCGCGGGCATGGGTGTCGACCTGCACCTGCAGGCCCATCGCCTTCAGCCGCGTGGCAGCCCGCGTGAGCGCCGCAGGCTGGGCGACCACGCCGCTGGGGGAAAACAGGTGGATCGACGTCATGGCGGGGCTGGCTCGGTTCAAGGCGACGGATCGGGCGAAGCATGGATCTCGACGGCATCGGCCGTCGGAATGGGTTCATCGGGCACTTCGTGCGAAGCCGAAACTTCCACGGCTTCGTCAGGGTCGCCAGCCGAGCGCGATACAGCCTGCGCCCCTGCCCTTTCGGCCTTCTGCTGGGCGCGACGCTCGGCGAAGAAGTCGCGAAGCAGCGCGGCGCAAGCCGGCGCCAGCACACCGCCCACGACCGTGGTGTGGTGGTTCAGGCGCGGCTCGGCAAACAGGTTCAGCACCGAACCGGCCGCACCGGTCTTGGGGTCGGGCGTGCCGAACACCACGCGCTTGAAGCGCGCGTGCATCAGCGCCATGGCACACATGGCGCAGGGTTCCAGCGTCACGTACAGCACGCAGTCGGGCAGGCGGTAGTTTTCCAGCAGCGTGGCGGCGTGGCGCAGCGCCACGATCTCGGCATGCGCGGTGGGGTCGTGGGTGGTGATGGGACGGTTGTAGCCTGTGGCCACCACCTGCAGGCCGCTGGCGGTGGGCCGGGCGATGACCGCGCCCACGGGCACCTCGCCCACCAGCCAGGCGTTCTGCGCCTGGTCCAGGGCCAGGCGCATGCCGTAGTCGTCCAGGGCTGCCGGGTCCATGCCGGCGTCAGCCATCACCGCGTCCTTCAAGCCTGGCGGCGCCAGGCCTGCTCGCGCGCGGCGCGAGCCTGCTGATGCGCAAGCCGCGCCTGGGCCACCCAGGTGGCGACGTCCAGACCGCCGAGCCAGGCGGCCAGGGGCTGCTGGGCGGCCGACAGATGAGCCGCCGCCACACGTTCATACACGCGGCCGAAGCCGTCGCGCTGCAGCCAGCCCGTGTCGACCAGCCAGCGGCGCAGTTCGACATGGTCGGTGTCCAGCCAGCAGGCCGGGCCGGACAGTGCCTGCTTCAGCCGCTGGTTGATCTGGGCTTCCGTGGCCGGGGTGAGGGGCAGTGCAGCCCAGACCAAGCCAAGCGCCAGACCACGGTCCGCCAGGCTCAGCCCGCCCAGGCCGACACGGTCCTTCAGGACCAGGCGGGTCAGGGTGGTCAGGGTTGAATCGGCCAGGGGCGCAGGGGCATCTGTCATCGTGCCGGCATTGTGCCCGTGCCGCAACGATGGCCGCGCCTAGAATGAGAGACCTGAACACAGGAAGCGTGGCCGAGCGGTTTAAGGCACCGGTCTTGAAAACCGGCGACGGTTCATCCCGTCCGTGAGTTCGAATCTCACCGCTTCCGCCAGGACGGCCATGCGTCGCCCGCGCCCGCGCCCTGCGTCCTGCACCCTCGGCCCCTGACCCTGGACGGTCGGACTCTCGGCCTTTTGCCTGAGGGCATGAGTCCGGCGTTCCTGGGCGGCCACCCTGTGCGGCACCCGACGACGTCTCGCAAGCCGCCCACCCGCCCCCGGCAGGCCCCTGACCCAATACTGTTCGCTTAGAGTAGAAAGCTGCCTTCATGGCAATCCGGCGACCACAGCTTCTTGCGCGTAGTCCGAGGTGCAGGCCG
>LNFM01004835.1_pt1 | contig 24247 bp, 17 predicted proteins | sample 596031 | NCBI WGS metagenome assembly LNFM01 (sample SAMN04254537, study PRJNA301005) | activated carbon metagenome | isolation source: dual media filters at the Ann Arbor, Michigan drinking water treatment plant | place: USA: Ann Arbor | reverse complement strand
CCGAACACTCAAACTTCCCCACCTCCGTCAGAAGCAAGCGTCTAAAACGCTACTTCTTAACTTCCATGAAAAACCGATGCGGTTTTAAAACAACGAAGCCGGCTCACCCGATCCAGAAGCTCTGCTTCCAAATCAGGCACCCACCCAAGGGGAACCGAAACCAACCTAGGCGCCTTTTCCAACCCCCGCAGCGTCTGCGCTTCAGGACCGGTTGGCGAGGCGCCTCGTCGGTGAGGGGCTATCTATGGGACTGACACGGGACTGTAAAGCCCGTTGTCATGCAATAGACGCATACCACCTCACCGACCCGACCCCGCTTGACGCATAAACCCCTTGTTTCAGGCGGCTTTCAGCTCGTCAGGGGCCCCGGAAGAAAACGTCAGACCCTCTGAATCAGCGCCAAGACGGACGATATCGCCGTCATGCACGCTGCCTTCGAGCAGCATTGTCGCGAGATGATCCTGCACCGCGCGCTGAATCACCCGCTTCAGAGGCCGCGCGCCATAGACCGGGTCGTATCCAGCCTCGCCCAGCCAGTCCAAAGCCGCCGCGTCGACCTCCAAAGTGATCTGCCGGGCTTCCAGCAGGGACCGCAGCCGCGTCAGCTGGATATTGACGATGGCCGCCATATTCTCCCGCGCCAGGCGGCCGAACAGCACGACCTCGTCCAGGCGATTGAGGAATTCCGGCCGGAAACGCTCACGCACCGCCCGCATCACCGCCGGCCGCGCCTCATCCACATCCGCCCCATCCGGCAGTTCCGACAGCGCCTGCGAGCCGAGATTCGACGTCAGCACGATGATGCAATTGCGGAAATCAACGGTCCGCCCCTGCCCGTCCGTCAGCCGCCCGTCATCGAGCACCTGCAGCAGCACGTTGAAGACATCGTCATGTGCCTTCTCCACCTCGTCGAAGAGGATGACCTGGTAGGGGCGCCGGCGCACCGCCTCGGTCAGCGTTCCGCCCTCCTCATAGCCGACATAGCCGGGGGGCGCGCCGATCAGCCGCGACACGGCGTGCTTCTCCATGAACTCGCTCATGTCGATGCGCGTCATCGCCCTCTCATCATCAAAGAGATAGGCGGCCAGCGATTTCACCAGTTCGGTCTTGCCCACCCCGGTCGGCCCCAGGAACAGGAAGGAACCAATCGGCCGGTTGGGGTCCTGAAGCCCTGCCCTCGCCCGGCGCACCGCCTTGCTCACCGCCTCCAACGCCTCCTGCTGGCCGACCACGCGACGGCGCAGCTCATCCTCCATGCGCAGAAGCTTCTGCCGCTCGCCCTCCAGCATCTTCTCGACCGGGATGCCGGTCCAACGGCTGACCACGGCGGCGATGCCCTCCTCGGTCACAGCCTGGTTGACCAGCTTGCCCTCGCCCTTTGCGGCCTCGGCCAGCTCCTTCTCCAAGCCGGGGATGACGGAGTAGCGCAGCTCGGCCGCCCGGTTCAGGTCGCCGCGGCGCTCGGCCAGCTCCTGCTCGGTCCGGGCATGGTCCAGCTTTTCCTTGATCTGCTGGCTCTCCACCACGCGGCCCTTCTCGGCCGCCCAGTCGGTGGTCATTTCGCCGGATTTTTCCTCGAGCTCGGCGAGTTCCTTCTCCAATTTCACCAGGCGGTCGCGGCTGCCCGCATCCTCCTCCTTCTGCAGCGCGGCGCGCTCGATCTTCAGCTGCAACACGCGGCGGTCCAGCTCGTCCAACTCCTCGGGCTTGCTGTCGACCTGCATGCGCAGCCGGCTCGCCGCCTCGTCGATCAAATCGATCGCCTTGTCGGGCAGAAAACGGTCGGTGATGTAGCGGTTGCTCAAGGTCGCCGCCGCCACCAGCGCGTTGTCGGCGATGCGCACGCCATGGTGCAGCTCGTATTTTTCCTTGATGCCGCGCAGGATCGACACCGTATCCGCCACCGAAGGCTCGCCCACGAAAACGGGCTGGAAACGCCGCGCCAGCGCCGCATCCTTCTCCACATGTTTCCGGTACTCAGCCAGCGTGGTCGCGCCGATGCAATGCAGCTCGCCCCGCGCCAGCGCCGGTTTCAGCAGGTTGGAGGCATCCATCGCGCCATCCGCCTTGCCCGCGCCGACCAACGTGTGCATCTCATCGATGAACAGGATGACCTGGCCGGCGGCATCCTCCACCTCCTTCAGCACGCCCTTCAGCCGCTCCTCGAACTCGCCGCGATATTTCGCGCCGGCGACCATGGCGCCGAGGTCGAGCGACATCACCCGCTTGCGCGCCAGCGCCTCGGGCACGTCGCCGCGGATGATGCGCAACGCGAGGCCCTCGACGATCGCGGTCTTGCCCACGCCGGGCTCGCCGATCAGCACGGGGTTGTTCTTGGTGCGCCGGGCCAGGACCTGGATGGTGCGGCGGATTTCCTCGTCGCGGCCGATCACCGGGTCGAGCTTTCCCGCCCGCGCCAGCTCGGTGATGTCCTTGGCGTATTTCTTCAGCGCGTCGAAGTTTTCTTCCGCGCCGGCGCTCTCCACCTTGCGGCCCTTGCGCATCTCGGCGATCGCCGCCTCCAGCGCGGCCGGCACCAGCCCCGCGGCGCGCAGGGCGCGGCCGGCGGGGGTGTCGCTCATGGCCAGCGCCAGCAGCACGCGGTCCTGCGCCACATAGGTGTCGCCGGCCTTCTTCGCGGCCTGCTCGGCCTGGTCGAGCACACGCACCAGCTCGGTCGAAACCTGCGGCTGGCCGGCGCCGCCGCCCTGCACGGCGGGGATGCGCTTGAGCTCGGCATCCATCGCGACGAGCACGGGGGTGGGGTCGGCCTTGGCGGCGCGGATCAGTCCGGCGGCGGCGCCTTGCGCGTCATCCAGCATCGCCTTGAGCAGATGCTCGGGCGTGATGCGCTGGTGATATTCGCGGATGGCGATTGTGCCGGCGGCTTGCAGGAAACCCCGCGCGCGTTCGGTGAATTGTTCGATGTCCATGGCAGGTCCCTTTCGAGGCAACCGCCCCACCGGTCCCTAACGCGGCAACCGGAGGGGGCGTTCCAATGCGTTTAATGTTGGTGTCGCCACCCTGAGCCATTCAAGGCCCGGCTGCCTTGATTTTGCGCAAACGCACCAGCTGATCCTATGCTGCGTTCAGGCAAGACAGGGCCAGCCACATGCGTGTCGAACACCTCTACCGCTACCCCGTGAAGGGCCTCACCCCAGAGGCGCTGGACGAAATCGCCGTGGAAGCCGGGCACTGCATTCCGCATGACCGCCGCTTCGCCCTCGCCCAGGGCGATGCGCCCTTCGACCCCGCCGCCCCGAAATTCGTCCCCAAATACAATTTCGCCTGCATGGCTGCGCATCCCCGCGTGGTGCTGATCCGCGCCGGCTTCGACGCCCATGATAAGCTCCTGGTCCTCTCCGCCCCCGGCCAGGCGCCCTTGCAGGCCGACCCGACCCGGGCGGAGGGCCGCGCCGCCATCGGCGCCTGGCTCACCGCATTCCTGGGCGAGGAGGCCCGCGGCACGCCCGTTTTCCACGACGTCCCCGGCCACAATTTCACCGATCAGGTGAAGAAGGGCGTGTCGCTGATCAACCTCAACAGCCTGAAGGATTTCGAGCAAAAGATCGGCCGCAAACTCGACCCGCTGCGCTTCCGCGCCAATGTCTATTTCTCCGGCCTGCCCGCCTGGGCGGAATTCGACTGGATCGACCGGGATATCCTGCTGGGCACGGCCCGGCTGAACGTGTTCAAGCGCACCGTGCGCTGCCCGGCCACCAAGGTGAACCTCGACACCGGCGAGCGCGATTGCGACGTCCCTGCCCTGCTGTTCGAACATTACGGGCATCGCGACCTCGGCGTGCATGCCGTCGTCACCGCGGGCGGGCGCTTCGCCATCGGGGACAGCCTGGAAGTCCCGTAACGAGACGATATTCCTTGCTGTGGGCGCGGTTCCAGCCCTGGTGCCGCGCGCGGTGACCATGTCCGTTCTGGTGTGTTGTAAACCCGCGCTTTCGCGCCGTCCGCCTCAATCCGGCGGCAGCTTCTCGCCGACCAGGCCGCGTTCCAGCCGATCCGCCGCTGCCTCCACCGCCGCCGTCAGCCCAGGCTCGCGGTAATACACGCCGCGGACATGCAGCATGGCGGCGATGGCGCGCAGAAAGGCCTCGGTCAGCCCGGGCTCCGGCGGCGCGGCCGCCCAGAATTCGTCCAGCGCCCCCGCATGGGTCAGCCCGGGCACGCGATAGATCGCCTCGCCCATCGCATGCAGCGCGCGGCCGAGCTGCAGCGCGCGAATGCCCACCGTGCTGTTCACCGTCACCACGCCCCGCGCCGTCGCCAGCATGGCGTCGAGATTGCCGGCGCCGAGATAATGCACGCGGCCCGCCACGCCATGCCGGGCCGCCATGCCGGCCACCATCCGCCGCCACGGCTTCAGCCCGGGGTCGAGCGGATGGACCTTCACCAACAAATGCCCATCCGCCGGCGCGGCGCGGGCGAAGCTGGCCACCGCGGCCTCGATCGGCTCGTCCATATTCCTGAAATCGCTATAGGCGCGGATGGAGTAATCGGTTTCCATCTGCATCGCGAAAATCCAGCGCGGCGCGGGCTTCGGCAGCCCGGCCAGCAAGGCCTCGGCCCGGCGGGTCTCGGCCTTGCGACGCAGCAGCGCGAGCCCGGTGCCGATATAGGCGGGAATCGGGTGGTGCAGCAGAAAGCTGCGGTAATGCGGGAATTTTCCTGGCAGCAGATTGCCGAGGTGGAACTGCATGTCCCACTTCGCCTGCTGGCCGAAATCATCGACATAGCGCTTCTCCTGGTCGACCGGCGGCAGGTCGGCGGCCAGCGCGCGGATGGCGTCGGGGTCGCGCGGGAAGCGACTTTCGCGGTTCATCCCATCGCGCTCGAGGATGATCCAATCCGGCCGGATATAGCCGAAATCGGTGACGGTGACGGCGACGCCCGCTTCATGCGCCGCAGCGATGGCCGCCTTGTGATGGTCACGCTGCTCGCCCAGCAGCACCATGTCCGTGATGGCATGCCGGGCCAGGAAATCGGCGATGAAACCCGGCCAGGCGTCGAAGGTGCCGGTGAAATCGGTCGCCGGCTCCGGCCAGAAGATGGTGTCGCCGCGGCAGAGATTGATCCGGTGCACGCCATGACCGCGCGCCCGCAGCAGCACGCCCAGCCGGTGAAAGAAGGGTGAGATCGGGCCTTGGAGAAAAAGAAATCGCTTAAGCGGGAATGCGTCTGTCATGCCTGAAGGTTTCGCGGCGCATCCTGCGGAGTGGCTGCGAAATCGCTTACCACCCCCCGGCTGGGGCGAACAGGGAGGCCTTCCAATCATTTGGCACGACCAGCCGCACGCCCTGTTGGCGCAGGCGGGCCAGGGCGGCCGCATCCGGAAAGGGGCAATAGGGCAGCAGGGCGGCGGGTTCGGGGCTGGCCGGCAGCATGGCCAGCGCCGCCTCGATCAGCGGCACGGCCGCGAGATGCAGCGCCCGCGCGGCGCCGCCCACGCTCAGGCCAGGGGCCAGTTCCACCGCCCGCTGCGCCAACACACCGCCGGCATCGATGCGCGGCGCCAGGACATGGACGGAGACGCCGGTCGCGCCCTCGGCCAGGGCATAGAGCGTGGGAATCGGCCCGCGATGCCGCGGCAGCAGCGAGGGGTGGACATTCACCCCCCCGAGCGGCGCGAGCGCCAGGGTTTCGGCGGTGAAGATCTGGTCGAAATGGAAGGAGAGAATGACGTCCGGCCGCGCCGCCAGCAGCGCGGCATGGCTGGCCGCGCCATTCACATCGGCCACCCGCAACGTGGGAATGGCGTGGGCGCGGCACAGATCGCTCAGCCGCCCGGTGCGGCGCAGCAGGCCAGGCACGGAGAAATTGGCCGCGAGATAAGGCAGGATGGCCGCACCGGAACGGGCGACATGCCGCCGCGGCTGCGCCAGCAGCCCCTCCCGGAACGGGTCGCTATGGCCCAGCAGCACGATACGCCCGGGGTCGCGCGCCACGAATTCCAGCACGGCCTGGGAACTGGCCAGGCTCTCCAGCGTAAAGAGCGCTATGCGCAAGCGGCGGCCAGGGCGCCGAGCGTGGTGGCGATATCCTCCTGCGTGTGCTCGCTGCTCATGAAGAAGCGCAGCCGCGCGCTGCCCTCGGGCACCACGGGGAAGAGAATGGGCTGCACATTCACGCCCGCATCGAAGAGCGTGGCTGAAGCCCGCCCCGCCTTGACCGAGGAACCCAGGATGATTGGCACAATGCCCAGGCCGACCGAGGGCCCGATATCGAAGCCGCGTGCCCGGGCGCCGTCACGAAAGGCCCGCGCATTCTCCTGCAGCCGCGCCACCCGCCAGGGTTCCTCGCGCATGATGCGCAGCGACGCCTCCGAGGCCGCGGCCAGCGCCGGCGCCATGCCGACGGAATAAACGAAGCCGGGCGCCGAATGCTTCAGAACGTCAATCAGCGTGGCGGAGCCGGCGATATAGCCGCCGCAGCCCGACAGCGTCTTGGACAGCGTGCCCATCCAGATATCCACGCCCGAAGGGTCCACGCCCTGCTGCTCGAACACGCCGCGGCCGGTTTCGCCCAGCACGCCGATGGAATGCGCCTCATCGACCATCAGCCAGGCGTCGTACTTCTTCGCCAGCTCCACGAAGCGGGCGAGGTCGGGCATGTCGCCATCCATCGAGTAATGGCCCTCGATGACGATCAGCGCGCGGGTATGGCGTTTGCGGTTGGCGGCGAGTTCGCGCTCGGCCGCCGCCCAGTCGTTATGGGCGAAGGCGATGCGCTTGGCGCCGGACAGCCGCACGCCCTCAGCGCCGGAATTGTGCACCAGCGCGTCATGCACGATCAGATCGCGCGGCCCCAGCAGATGGCCAATGACGGTGACATTGGTGGCGTGGCCGGAGACGAAGCACAAAGCCGCCTCGGCATTGTAATTGGCGGCCAGCGCGGCCTCCAGCGCCGCATGCACCGGCCTTTCGCCGGAGGCGATGCGCGAGGCGCTGGCCGAGATGCCATGCCGGTCGATGGCCGATTTGGCGGCGGCCGCCACCCGTGGGTCGCCGTTCAGGCCGAGATAATTGTAGCTGGAGAAATTGATCAGCTCGCGATTGCCAATGGTGCTGTGCCCGCCCGCCACGCCGTCATGGGCGCGGAAGAAGGGGTTGGGAATGTCCATGCTCTCGGCGCCGGCACGCACCATCGCCATCTCGCGCGCCGCCGGCAAAGTGGAGAAATCGCGCCCCGCGGTGATGCTGGGGTTGGCCGGCTCCTTGCGGGTCAGCCGCGCGAGCAGCGAGGCGCGGGCGGCCATGGTCAGGCCCGTCATCTTGCTGCTCACTCGGCGGCGTCCTTCACCGCTTCGGCGGTATTGGCGGGGGTGGGCGGCTCGTAGGCGGCGAGGCGGGCATTCAGCTCGGCCTCCTCGGAAATTTCGCCGCGCAGCCCGTCCAGCATGCGCCGGGCGAGGGTTTCCACCGTCAGATCCTCGGTCACGGCGGAGAGCGCGACCGCGCTGCCCATCCGGCGTTCGAGCCCAGTGCGCAGTTCCATCCCGCCCAGGCTGTCGAGGCCGAGGCCGGGCAATGGCGCGTCCAGCGCAATCGAGGCGGCCGGCACCCGCAGGATGCGCCCGAGCTCGCCGCGCACCGCGTCGCGCATCACGCCCAGCGCCTCGTCCGCGGGCAGGCCGTGGATGCGTTGGCGCAGGTCAGGTCCATCGCCCTCGGCGCTGTTGTCGAGGCCGGCGCGCACGGCGGCGAAGATGGGCTCGGCCAGCACCGGCAGGGCGGCGCCGGCCTGCTGCCAGAGAATGCGCGCCACACCGGCCACGGCCAGGCCGGAGGCCAGGATCGCGGGCAGCGCCGCCAGGCATGCGGCGGCGGGCAGCGCCACCGCGCCCAGGCGCCGGCTGAGGCCGGCGGCCGTCGCCTCATCGCCCGCCAGCACGCCGACATCGGCGATGGGGCCCCATTGCACGGCGCAGGCCGGCCGGCCCTGGGCCTGGCGTCGGCGGGACAACGCCTCCATGGCGGCATTGGCGGCGACATAGGCGGCCTGGCCCGGGCTGCCGACCGGCACGGTGGCCGAGCTGAACAGCAGGAAGAGCTTGATCGGGTCCTGCGCCGTCAACCGGTCCAGATTCTCGGCGATGGTGAGCTTGGCGGCAAGCACGCGGGCCGTGCGCTTGGCGTCCAATGCCGCGGCCGTGCCATCCTCGAAGACGGCCGCGGCCTGGACCACGCCGCTGATCGGGCCGCGCTTGCGGATCTCGGACAGGGTTGCGGCCAGCGCCACATCATCCGTTGCGTCGCAGGCATAGGCATGGGTATGCGGGCCAAGCCCGGCCAGCGCGATCTCAGCACCCGGCGTGGCGGCGCCGCGGCGCGACACCAGGGCGAAGCGGCGCACCCCCTGCCCGGCCAGCCATTGCGCCGCCGCCAGGCCAAAGCCCTGCACGCCGCCGAGGATGACGGTGATGCCCTCGCCCGGGTGCCAATCCACCACCGGCCGCGCCTGGGCGGGCTCGGGTGGGGCGATGACCAGCTTGCCGATCTGGCCGCTGGCCTGGAGCGTGCGGAAGGCGGCCTCGGCCTCCTCGGCCGGGCGCAGCGCGAAGGGCAGCGGCTGGAAGATGCCGCTGGCCAGACGCTCGGCAATCGAGGTCAACAGCCGCGACGCCACAGCCGGGCGGGCACGCGGCAATTCGTCCACATCGACAGCGAAGTAGGTGACATTGCGGCGCAGCGGGCGCAGCGCGACGCGGCGGTTCTCGGCATAGTCGCGCTTGCCAAGCTCGATAAAGCGGCCGAAGGGGCGCATCAGGCCCAGCGTGCGCTCCATTGCCTCCGCGGCCAGCGAGTTCAGGGCGACATCCACACCCTCAAAGCCCGCGCCGCGCAGCCGGTCGGCGAAGCCGGGGTCGCGGCTGTCGAGGACGAGTTCGGCGCCGGCCTGGCGCAGGAAGGCGCGCTTCTGCGGGCTGCCGGCGGTGGCGATGACCCGCGCGCCGGCATTGAGCGCCACCTGCAGGGCGGCCAGCCCCACTGCGCCGGCGCCGCCATGGATCAGCACCACTTCGCCAGGCTCGATCCGCGCCATTTCCTCCAGCGCATAGACCGCCGTCATGAAGGCGACCGGCACGGTGGCCGCGGCGGCGGGGGAGAGGCTTTCGGGCCGCGCCGCCAGCGCATCGGCACGGGTGATGACGCGGCCGGCCAGGGCGCGCGGCGCGAAGCCGAACACCGCCTCGCCCACCCGCCAGGGCGAGTTGGGGCCCGTCGCCTCGACCACACCGGCGCATTCGATACCAAGGCCGGGGCCGGCGAAACCGGGCAGCAGGGTTTCCTCAGGCAGCAGGCCCTGGGCCCACATCAGGTCCCGGAAATTGAGGCCCGCGGCCTCCACACGCAGCATGACCTCGCCCTCGGCAAGGGCTCGGGGCTCGGGCATCGGCGCCCAATACAGGCTGGAGAGCTGGCCGGGCTGCGCCACCGCCAGCATCAGCGGGCCGGCGGGCGCGGGCGCAGGCGGCAGGCCGGGCAGCAGGCGCGGCACGAGGCGACCGGCCTCGGTCACGCCGATCTCGGCCTCGGCATGGTTCTCATGCTGCAATTCGACCAGCAGCCGGCGCGCGGCGTCCGGCGTGCTGAGGTTGGCCGCGAGGTCGATCCGGCGCAGCTTCAGCGCCGGCATTTCGTTGCTCAGCACCCGGCCCAGCGCCTGGGCCGCCGCGGCCGCACTTCCCTGCTCGGCACCGATGGTGACCAGCCGCATGACCGAGGCCGCGCCCTGCGCCGTGGCCGCCAGCCGCGCGGTCAGGACAAGCTCCTGCCCCAGCGCGGCCGAAGCCGAGCCGGGATTGAGCAGAACCACGACCGGCGCGCCCTGCATCGCGCGGGGGCTGAGCTGCGCCGCCTCGGTCAGGCTGCCACCCGCCACATCCACGCCACGGCCACCCAGCAGCTGGGACAGGGCGTGGCGCAGCTCCATGCCGCCGGCATCGGCCACCAGGATCATCCGGCGCGGCATGGCGCCGGGCAGGCTGGTGGCACCCAGCGGTGCCCGGGCCGCGAACAGCCCCACCGGCACCGGCACCGACAGCAGCCGCCGCCCGGAGACATCGACCCAACCGGCATCGCGCAAGGCCTGGATTGCCTGCGACTCATCGGCAAGGCCCGCGCCCTCCCACCAGGCTGGGTCCTGACCGAGGGCGAAGTCCCACAGCACGCCGGGCAGCCCCTCGGCCAGCAAAAGCGCGCCACCCGGCGCCACGGCATGGCGCAGCGCAACCACCAGCGGGGCGTCGCCGCCATGGCTGCCTGCGCGCAGCTTCAGCGCCGGCAGCATGCCCACCACGATGTCGGCCACCAGCGGCGGCGCCTCGGCACCGAGCGGGTCCCAGGGGGCGGAGGTGAATTCAACGCCGCCGCCCGGCGCATGCGGCGCCCTTGCATCAGGCAGGGAGGCGGCGTGCAGAATGACGCGGCGGCCGCTGGCCGCCAGCACCACGGCCAGCAACCTCGTCAACGGCCCGGAACCGGCAGCGATTTCCAGCACCCGCAGCGGCCGGCCCGCAGGCCAAGCGGCGGCGAGCCTGCCGACCGCGCCGGCCAGCAGCCGCGCCATGGTCTCGAAGCTGGCGGCATCGGGGCCGGGCATGAAGGCCGGCCGGCCATGGGCGTCGCCAGCATGCTCAGCAGCCTCGGCCAGCCAGGCCAGTTCATGCGCCAGGGCGGGCTGCTCCAGCAGCACCTGGCGCCAGATCGCCTCGCGCGGGGGCAGTTCATCCTCGCCGGCCAGGGCGAGCAGCGCCCCGGCATAGGGGCCGGGGGCGGTGGTGCGGCCGGCCAGCGCCTCGGCCGCGGCAGCGGCGGCATAGCCTTCCAGCAGCATCGCGGGCTCGGAGACATCGGCCGCCGCATCGGCACCCTCGAGCGCGGCCAGCGCGGGGGCGAGGTCGAATTCCACCGGCGTGTCGCCCAGCGCGGGCGCCGCCACCTGCTCGACACGAAAGATATCCTGCGCCGGGTCGCCCCGGCCGGGCAGGCGCAGTTTTTGGACCCAGCAGCCTTCCAGGACTGCCACCGGCGCGCCGGCGCCATCGCGCAGCACCAGATCGGCCGCAGCGGAGCGTTCGCCCTTCACCACCAGGCGGATATCGGCGCTGGCGGCCGGCGGCGCACCGCGGCGCACCACGAGGCGGGTGGCGCGGACCGGCACGAAGCCAGTGCCGGGCTCAAGACCCTGATCCTCCAGCAGGCCGATCATGCCCTGCATGGCGCCATCCAGCCGCACGGGGTGCAGCAGGAAGGGCGCGTCGTCCGGCGCGGTCGCCGGCAGGGTCAGGGTGGCGCGGGCGGTTTGCGGCCCCGGGTCGATCGCGAGCATCGCCACGGGCTGGAAAGCCGGGCCGTAATCGAGGCCCGCGACATGCGCCATGGCGACCAGCCCGTCGGTGCCGATCATGCGCGGCGCCTGGGCGGAGAGCGGCACTCCCACCTCGGGCAGGCGCGGCACCTCCAGCACCCGGCCGCGGGCGTGCAGCGACCACGGCTCCTCGCTCAACCGGCGGCGGGATTCCAGGGTGAACAGGCCGTCATCATCCAGGCGCGAGCGCAATTCGCGGGTGCGCTCGGCCTCCAGCGGGATGGCGCGCAGGATGTGAAATTCACTGACCTCGAGCGCCGGCGCCTCGGGATGGCGGGCCTGGCCAGCGGCCAGCGCCATGTCCAGCATCGCGGCGGCGGGCAGCACCGCATCGCCGGCCAGCCGGTGGTCGGCCAGCCAGGGCTGCAGCATCAGGTCGACATGGCTGATCCATTCGCGGAACTCGGCGCTGCGGCGGGTTCCCAGCAGGATATGGTCGGTCGCCTGTTCGGCCAGGATGGTGCGCTCGCCGGTGCGCGGCATGGGTGCCGGGCTGCGCGTCAGGGGCGCGCGCGGCAGGCCGGCGAGCTGGGTGGGGCCGCGGAAATGCGCCGACCCGCGCGGGTCGGCGCCCAGCGCCGTCGCGCGGTCGACGATGGCGGGCAGCGGGTCGCCCGCCGGGTCGCGCTTGGACAGGGTGTGGGAATAGGTCGCCTCGCTGCCCACCGCGCGCAAACCCTCGCGCAGGTAGCTCAGCAGCACCGGGTTGGGGCCGATCTCCAGGAAAAGCCTGGGCTGCATGCGGGCGGCGCGGGTCAGCGCGGCCTCGAAGCGCACCGGCTCGCGCAGGTTGCGCCACCAATAGTCGGCGCGGCATTGGCTGGGCTCGAGCACCTCGCCGGTGACGGTGCTGATCATGGGAATCTGGCCAGCGCGGCCGCGCATGCCGCGCAGATCGGCCATCAGCGCGCCGCGCACGGGGTCCATGTAGCTGGAATGGAAGGCGTAATCGAGGTCGAGCGGGATAAAACTCCACCGCTGTTCCTTCGCCGCCGCGTCCAGCCGGGCCAGCGCCGCCGGAGGCCCGGCCACGGTCACGGCCGAGGGCGCGTTGATGGCGGCGATCTCCAGCCGCGGCTCGCCGGGCAGGTCACAGGCCGCGAGGATGGGTGCCGCCGCCTCGGCGCTCGCGCCCAGCGCCGCCATGCGGCCATGGCCGCGCATGGCGTGCTGGTGGCGGCTGCGCGCCACGATCAGCCTGCAGGCGGATTTGAGGTCCAGCAATCCGGCGACATGGGCGGTAGCCACCTCGCCCACGGAATGGCCCAGAACCAGGGCGGGGCGGATGCCCTGGGCCTCAAGCGCCGCGACCAGGCCGAGTTGCACCGCGAAGAGCAGCGGCTGGGCATGGTCGGTGGCGGCCAGCGTCGCGGCATCCACCCCCTCCGCCAACAGCCTGGCCACGCTCCAGCCCAGCAGCGGCTTGAGCTGGGCATCGACCGCGCGCAGCGCCGCGCGGAAATCCGCGTTGCGCAGCATGGCGGCCTGCGCCATGCCCGGCCATTGCGCGCCGTTGCCGCTGAAGACGAAGGCCACGCCATGGCCACGCGCGGCGGCGCCCAGCGCCAGGCCCTCGGTCTCGCCATTGGCGCGCCAGGCCTGCAGGCGGGCGGCGAGGTCGCCCGGCGTGGCACCCCGTGCGACCAGCCGGTGCTGCAGGAAATCGCGATGGGCGACCTGGCCGCGGATCAGGGCCGCGGCGCGCGGCGCCGGGGCGGCCTGCAGCGTCTGCGCCCAGCCCTCGGCCAGCGCGGCCAGACCCTCGGCAGAGCGGGCGGAGAGCAGCAGCGGCGGCAGCTTGCCGGCCCGCGCGGGCTGCCTGGCGGCGGCCGGCGGGGCGGCCAGCAGGATGCCGGCATTGGTGCCGCCGAAGCCGAAGCTGTTCACGCCAAGCACGGCATCGGCACGGCCGGGCAGACGCTCCAGCCGCGTGGCGACCCGCAGGCCCAGCCCGTCGAAGTCGATATGCGGATTGGCCGTCTCGAAATGCAGGCTGGGCGGGATCTGGCCATGGCGCAGCACCAGCAGGCCCTTCACCAGGCCGACAATGCCCGAAGCGGCCTCGGTATGGCCGATATTGGACTTGGCCGAGCCGATCGGCAGCGGCCCTGCATCGCGCAGCCGGCCCACCGCCTCGCCGATCGCGGAGGCCTCGATCGGGTCGCCGGCCGCGGTGCCGGTGCCATGCGCCTCGAAATAGCGGATCCGGTTGGGGTCGATGGCCGCATCGGTGAGGAGCGATTTGAGCAGCCCGGCCTGCGCCGCCTGGTTGGGCAGCGAAAGCCCCACCGTGCGCCCGGCGGCGTTCACGCCCGAGGCCAGGATCACGCCCTGGATGGCATCGCCATCGCGCAACGCGTCATCGAGGCGCTTGAGAATGACCACCGCGCCGCCCTCGGCCCGCACATAGCCATCGGCCCGGCTGTCGAAGGCGTGGCAGCGGCCGGTGGGGCTGAGCATGCTCGCCCGGGCGAAGCCGCCGAAGGGAAAGGGGCTGAGCAGCATGTTCACGCCGCCCACCACGGCGGCGGGAATGCGGCCCATCCGCAACGCCTCGGCCGCGTGATGCAGCGCAACCAGACCCGAGGAACAGGCGGTATCGACCGTCTGCGCCGGGCCGCGCAGATCGAAGACATTGGTCACCCGGTTGGCGACGATCGACAGGGCGCCACCGGTCATCATGTAGCGATCGGCCGCCGAGGGATCGAATTGGCGCAGATCCGCCCAGTCGCTCGTGCTGGCGCCCATATAGACGCCCAGCGACCGGCCGGCGACATCGGCCTCGCGCCAGCCCGCATCCTCGAAGGCCTCGCGCACGAGTTCCAGGATCAGGCGCTGCTGCGGGTCCATCTCCGCCGCCTCGCGCGGCGAGAGGCCGAAGGCGGCGTGGTCGAAGCCCAGCACATCGCCCAGCACGCCGGCGGCAAAGGTATAGGTCTTGCCCGGCTCTTGCCGGCGGGGGTGCAGCCAGGCGGCTTTGCTGAAGCGCTCGGCCGGAATTTCGGTGACGGCGTCCCGCCCCTCGGACAGCAGGGACCAGAAGCCGGCCATATCGGGCGCGCCGGGCAAGCGGCAGGCGGCACCGACGACGGCAATGGGCATGGCCGCAAGGCCGGGCTTCGCGGCCACGGCCGGCGAGCGGGACTCCTCGCTGCGCGAACCCTTCATCGGAGTTCGATCTCAAGGCGGAATGAATGGCGACGCTCGATCGCAGGGAAGAACATGCGCAAGCTCATGGCATGCCGGGTTGGGGGGCTGCAACATGCGGCGCCTGGCTGCTGGCATGCGTGGGCGCGCGAATGCGCAGCGGCACGCCACGCGGCTCGGCCGCGAGCCTCGCCAACAGGCCGTCGGTGATGCTGAAATGCGCATGCCAATCCGGCCGAACCCAGTCGTGCAGGCGCCCCAGCTGGGCCGCGCGGGCGGTGCTACGGTCGGAGGCATAGTCGAGGATCGTGCGCCGCCAGGCCGCGCCATCGAGCGGATGCAGATGTTCGGGCACGCCGCCGCCGACCTCGCGCAGCGCGGGGATGTCCGAGCAGATCGCCGGCACCCCCAGCGTCAGGGCCTCGACCAGCGGAATGCCGTAGCCCTCGGCGAAGCTGGGAAACAGCAGGGCGCGCGCGCCGCTCAGGACGGAAGCGACCTCGCCATCACCGATCTCGCCGCGTTCCTCGACCAGGCCGCCATAGCCGGCGCAGCGGTCCAGCATGCGGAAAACGATCTCATTGTCCCAGCCGCGCCGGCCCAGAATGATCAGGCGCGGGGCGCCAGGGCCGATGGTCTCCGCCAGGTCACGCCACAGCGCCAGCAGCATGTGATGGTTCTTGCGCGGCTCGATGGTGCCCAGGACCACGAAATAGGGTGTCTGGGGCTGCGGCGGCGGGGGGATAGTTTCGGGCGGCGGAAGGTCGAACCCCAGCGGCGCCACCACGATGCGCGGCGGCGCCTGGTCCACGCCCAATAAATAATGCGTGAGGGCGGCCCCCGTGGCAGCGCTGTTGACGATCACGGCATCGGCCATCGCGCCGGTGACCTTCATCCGGCGATGATGCGCCTCGATCTGCCGCGGCCGGTTGTATTCGGGATAGGTGATCGGAATGAGGTCATGGATCAGCGGCACGAACCGCGCGCCGGCATCACGCAACGCCTGGATCGGGCCCTCCTGCTCCAGTGATTTGTGGGAGACCAGCAGAAACAGACTGCCCGGCCGTTCGCGTATCCGTTCGATCAGTGCGCCGCGGCCCAGGCCGGTTGCCAGCCGGGCATAAAGTGCCACGACCAGGCGGCGGGCATGATTGTGTGCCGGGCCATTCGCCTGCCCCTCGGCCAGGCTGCCGGCCAGCGCGTCGAGCAGCGGCAAGGCCACCGAACGCGGCACCAGGGCAAAGCCGCCATAGGGTGTCTGCGCCGCGAAACAGCAACGCTCCTCGCTCGCCGCGCGCCAGTGCCGGGCATAGGCGAATTCGACCCGGTCGATTCCGGACGGATACCCCCGCCAGGCTGACGACAACAGGCGCGAAATATCGAGCACCACATGCAATTCTGTTGCTGTCCCCGACGATCGAAGGGCTGTCCAGCCAGGCCCCGTATCGTGGTCTTTTCGGGTAGTTGGAGTGATCATGTCAACAAGTCACACCCCTAGCGCTGGAACACGTCACGGTTGACACGGCCGCCCCGGCGTTCAGTTTGCGGGGAACTTGCGGGGAATTCACCATGGCCATCTGGAAACGCCCACCCAGCATTGCGGAAATGCATGCCCGGAACACCGATACGGTGAATGGGTTGCTGGGAATACGTATCACCGAAGTGGGTGAAGATTTCGTTCGCGCCGAAATGCCGGTGGATGAACGCCATGTGCAGCCCTTTGGCATCCTGCATGGTGGCGTCTCGGTCGTGCTGGCGGAAACCGTGGGCTCGCTGGCCTCCGTGCTGTGCTGTGAGCCGGGCTTCGGCGCGGTCGGGCTGGAAATCAACGCCAATCATTTGCTTCCTGTTCCCAAGGGCGACAAGGTCGTGGCGGAGTGCCGCCCGGTGCGGATCGGACGCAGCGTCCATGTTTGGAACATTGAATTGCGGCGGGGTGACGGCAAGCTGTCCTGCGTCTCGCGCCTGACGACCAGCATCATCGACCGTCGTGACACGAAAACCTGACACAATTCCTCCGCCGGGGCTTGGGTGGCACGATCATCCGGCCTAGGCTCGGCCGCGGAAACACAGTGCCCGGCGCCACGACGCAGGAGCGAGACATGCATCAATTCACCATCCCGCCGGAAGTTTCCGCCCGGGTCGCGGCCCGATGTGGCACGCCGCATCCCTTCGCCACGCTGCACGGGCACCGCTCCGCGCTGGTGGTGGTGGACATGCAGAACGCCTTCATGGACCCCGCCGTGGGGCATGCCGTCTGCGACATGGCGCCTGCCATCGTGCCGGCGATCAACCGCCTCGCCGCCGCGACGCGCGCGGCCGGCGGTGGCGTGTTCTGGATCCAGACCGTGCATGACGCCTCCGACGACCAGGAATGGTCGGTGATGCAGGCCATGATGACCCCCGCGGCGCGGGCGCGGCGGGTGGCCGCCCTGGCCCGCGGCTCCAGGGGCTACGACCTCTGGCCGGATATGGATGTCAGGGCAGAAGATGAGAGGGTTGAGAAACACCGTTTCAGCGCCTTTATCCAGGGCAGCGGCACGCTGGAAGCCAGGCTCCGGGCGCGCGGCTTCGACACGGTGCTGATCACCGGCACCGTCACCTCGGTCTGCTGCGAGAGCACGGCGCGCGACGCCATGATGCGGGACTTCCGCACCGTGATGGTCAGCGACGGCAATGCCGCCGCCACCGATGCCGAACACGCCGCGGCCCTGCTGGGCTTTTTTGCGATGTTCGGTGATGTGTTGACCGCAGCGGAATGCGATGCGGGCTTTGCCGCCGGCGCAAAGGACTTCGCGGCAAGCCCAAAGGAGATCGCAGCGTGAGCAAACCCAAGGTTCTTTTCATCGGCACCGGCGGCACAATGAGTGCGCTGGGCACCGGCGGCCCCTTCGACATCATGGATTATGCCTCCAAGGGCCGCTTCATGGAGGCCGATGAGATCATCCGCCACTGGCCGCAGGTGCTGGAAAAGGCCGATGTGGTGCCGATCAAGTACCGCAACGTGGCCAGCACGGCGCTCGGGCCGGTGGAGTGGCTGGAAATCCTGGCCCTGTGCCACGCCTCGCTGGCCGAGCACCCCGATGCCGCGGGCATCGTGGTCGGCCATGGCACGGCCACGTTGGAGGAGACGGCCTATTTCCTCAGCCTGACCCACAAACTGCCCGTGCCGATCGTGGTGGTGGGGGCGCAGCGGCCCTCCTCCGGCCTGGCGACCGATGCGCCGATGAACCTGGCCAATGGCATCCGCGTCGCCGCCGACCCGTTTGCCCGCGGCCTGGGCGCGCTGGTGGTGCTCAATGACGAGATCAACGCGGCGCGCGAGGTCACCAAGACCAGCACGTCGCGCATGCAGACCTTTCGTTCCCCCGATTTCGGCGTACTCGGGCATTGCGATGGCGACAAGATCGCCTGGTACCGCAAGCCACTGCGCCGGATGGCGCCGGATACCGAATTCGACCTCACCAGCGTCGCGACGCTGCCGCGAGTGGATTGCATGCTCTCCTATGCCGGCGGCGATGGCGCGGCGGCGGCGGCCTTTGCCGCGGCCGGGGCGAAGGGCATCGTCATCGGCGGCTTCGCGCCTGGCTTCATGAGCCCCGGCGAGGCCGAGGCGCTGGGCGCGGTGGCCAGGCAGGGCGTGGTGGTCGTGGTCGCGTCCCGCGCCGGCTCGGGCCGCGTCTTCGGCACCGGGCGCAAGCGCGAGCTGGGCTTCATCGATGCCGACAACCTGACGGTGCAGAAGGCCCGCATTCTGCTGATGCTGGCGCTGACCCGCACGACGGAGCCGGCCGAAATCACAAGGATGTTTGCCGAGTACTGATCAAGGTGCAGAGTGGCCGCCAAATATGGAGGTTACTCATGCATCGCCGTACCATCCTCGCCGCGCTAGCCCTGCCTGGCTTGGCCCTTCCTGGGCTGGCCCGTGCCCAGGGTTTCAATCACACGATCCGCATCATCGTGCCCTTCGCGCCGGGGGGCACCAGCGATATCCTGGCGCGCATCCTGGCGCCCTCGCTCTCGCGCCAGCTCGGCCAGCAGGTGGTGGTGGAGAACCGCTCGGGCGCCGCCGGCATGCTCGGCGCCGATCTGGTGGCCAAGAGCACGCCGGATGGCCACACCCTGCTGCTGATCGATACCAGCGCGCTGGTCACCGCGCCCAGCCTCTATGCCCGCCTGCCGTTTGAACCGCTGAACGATCTGGCGCCGGTCAACCTGCTGATCTTCGCACCCTATATCCTGGCGGTGAATCCCGCACTGCCGGCCGCGGACGCTGCGGCCCTGGTGGCGCTGGCCCGGGCCCGGCCGGCGGCGGTGAATTTCGCCCATGCCGGCGTGGGCTCCGCCACCCATCTCGGCGGGCTGCTGCTGGCGCAGCATTGGGGGGCGGATCTGACGCTGGTGCCCTATCGCGGTGGCGCCGCCTCTGTCGCGGCCGTCGCCGGTGGCGAAGCCCAGCTGGTGATCAACGGCGCCACCGCGACTGCGCCCTTTGTGCGCGACGGGCGGCTGCGCGGCATCGCGGTGACCGGGCCGCAACGGCTCGGCCAGGGGCTGGAGGCTGTCCCCACCTTCGCCGAGCTCGGCTGGCCGGGGCCGAATTCCGGTACCTTCCAGGGCGTGTTCGCGGCGGGCCGCACGCCGCCCGCTCTGGTCGCGCGGTTGGACGAGGCGTTTCGCACGGCGCTGGCCGAACCCGACAATGCGCGACGCATGGCCGATCTCGGCGCCGAGATCAGGGCCACCGGCCCCGCCCCCTTCCGCGAATGGCTCGCGGCGGAGACCACGAATTGGGGCCAGGTGGTGCGGGCCAACAACATTCGACTGGATTGAACCATGCGCCGCGCCCTCTTCGTCCTGCTGCTCCTCGCCGGCTGCGCCCAGCCCGGGCCGATGGCCGCCGCCGCCGAGTCCGGTGCGGCCCTGCCCCGGTGGCACGCCGTGCTGGTGGCGGGCGACCCGAGCCTGGAGGTCTGGGACCGCGCGGCGGAACGCATGGCCGCGGGGCTGCGCAGCGGGGGCCGGCTGGCGAGTATCCGCCGCTTCTCCGCCCGGCGGGAGCGGGTGGCGGCGGGCGCCGAGCCCGCCCTGCGCACCCCGGTGCTGGAGGCCATCGCCGGATTGCGGCCGGCGCCCGGCGAGGCCTGCCTGGTCTTCCTGACCATGCATGGCGTGCCCAATCGTGGCCTGGTCTTCGCGGCGGAGCCGAGCTTTCTCACCCCGGCCCAGCTCGATGCCGCCCTGTCGCGCGGCTGCGGGCAGGCGCCCAGCTTCGTCATCGCCTCGGGCTGCTTCACCGGCGGCTTCGCGGCTGCCCCCATGGCCCGGCCCAACCGGGTGGTGCTGACCGCGGCGCGCGCCGATCGCTCCTCCTTCGGCTGCGCGCCGGAATTCGAGCTGACGGTCTTCGACCGCTGCCTGCTCGACGGGCTGGACGCCACGCCGCCCACCGCGGCAGCCCTGGCCAAATCCAGCGCCGATTGCGTGGCGCGGGAGGAGCGGCGGCAGAACATGACCCCGCCATCCCTGCCGCAGACCGCGATCGGTCAGCGCGTGCCTGGGCTTGTGCCGGCGCTCAGTCCACGATGAAGAGCGTGGCGCCGCCCTCGGTCCGGCTGCGATGCGGCGCGTCGCCAAAATCGGAGACGTGGTAGCTGGTGCCCGCCTTCATGATGAATTCGCGGCCGTCCTTGAGCTCGGACACCATCTCGCCTTTCAGCACCAGCAGCACGTGGCCGCGGTCGCACCAATGGTCGGCCAGGTAGCCGGGGGAATACTCCACCATGCGGATGCGGGCCTCGCCCATCACGATGGTGCGCCACAGGGCATGGCCGGTCTCGCCCTCATGCCGGGTGGTGGGCACACCGGCCCAGTCGGTGACGGTGAAGGGGTGTTCGGGGAGTTTCATGCGCTGACCTGCCTCAGCCAATCGGCCGTGTTGTAGAAATTGCTGACGCGGGCGATGCGCCCGGCGCGGATATCGAAGAAGGCGCCGGCGGGCAGGATGTAGCGCTGGCCGCTGGCCGCGGGCAGGCCCTCATCGCTGGCGATGTACTGGCCATGCACCATGAATTCGGCCGCGGCGCGGTCGCCATGCGCCATCACCACAATGTCGGTGAGGTGTTCGGCGTAGCAGCGGTTCATGCGGGCCAGGAAGGCGCGAAAGGCCTCGCTGCCGGTCTCGCGCCCGCCCTGGTTGATGTCATGCACCACATCGGTGGTGAGGAGCGCGAGCATCCCCTCCCAATCCGCCGCATTGAAGGCGGCGTAGTAGCGCTGGATGAGTTCCCTGGTGTCCATTCCGGCGTTATGTTGCGGCCGCGCACACAACACCAGAGCCTGATGCCCCAATCCCTTTCCTTCCAGGACATGATCCTGGCGCTGCACCGCTATTGGTCCGAGCAGGGCTGCCTGATCCTGCAGCCCTATGACATGGAAATGGGCGCGGGCACCTTTCACCCCGCGACCACGCTGCGGGCGCTGGGTTCGGCGCCCTGGAAGGCGGCTTATGTCCAGCCCTCGCGCCGGCCCAGCGACGGGCGCTATGGCGAGAACCCGAACCGGTTGCAGCATTACTACCAGTACCAGGTCATCATGAAGCCGAGCCCGCGTGACCCGCAGGCCTTGCTGCTGGGCAGTTATCGCGCGCTGGGGTTGGACCCGGCGCTGCACGATATCCGCTTCGTGGAAGACGACTGGGAAAGCCCGACGCTGGGCGCCTGGGGTCTGGGCTGGGAGGTGTGGTGCGACGGGATGGAGGTGACGCAGTTCACCTATTTCCAGCAGGTCGGCGGCATCGCCTGCGAGGTTCCGAGTTGCGAGCTGACCTACGGTTTGGAACGGCTGGCGATGTACATCCAGGGTGTGGAGAATGTTTACGACCTGCGTTTCAACGATGCGGGTGTGAGCTATGGCGACGTGTTTTTGCGGGCGGAAAAGGAATACAGCGCGCACAACTTCGAATTCGCCGATATCGCCCTGCTGAAGCGGCAATTCGAGGAGGCGGAGCAGGAATGCGCCGCCCTTGTGGAGAAGGGTCTGTCCCTGCCGGCCTATGACCACTGCATCAAGGCCAGCCACCGCTTCAATCTGCTGGATGCGCGGGGCGCGATCTCGGTGACCGAGCGCGCCGCCTATATTGGCCGGGTCCGCAACCTGGCGAAGGCATGCTGTGAATCCTGGCTTGCCAAGGCGGCCTAGGGTAGAATGGGCGCGGAGGTATCTACCATGGGCCAGCTGAATATCAAGGATGACGAGATCATCGCCAGGCTGCGGCAGCTGGCGGATCGGCGCAGCACCAGCGTGACCGATGTGCTGCGGCAGATCGTGGACCGGGAGGTCGCGAGCGACGAGGCGCGGATCGCGGCGAAGCTCGCGGCGATCCGGGAGATCACCCGTGGCTCGGCGGCGCTGTTCCCGCCCGGCTCCACCAGCGACCATTCCGATCTCTACGACGAACACGGCCTGCCGAAGTGATCATCGACACCTCGGCAATCATGGCGATGTTGCAGGAAGAACCTGAGGCACCCGCCATGGAAGAAGCCGTGGCGGCGGCCAGGGATCTGGCCATCGCCGCTCCCAGCCTGGTGGAGGCGGCCCTGGTCTGCGAAGGGCGGGCGGGCGACGCCGGCGGGCAGAAACTTGATGCCCTGCTGGACAGGTTGCGGCCCGAAATCGTCCCCTTCACCGCCGAACACGCCGCCCTGGCCCGCGAAGGCTGGCGCCGCTATGGCAAGGGCCGCCACCCCGCCGGCCTCAACATGGGCGATTGCTTCGCCTACGCCCTGGCCAAGGCCCGCCACCAACCCCTGTTGTTCAAGGGCGATGATTTTGCCCGGACCGATGTGAAAGCCGCCATCTAGTGCCCGAATTGCTGTTGGAATTGCTGACCGAGGAAATCCCCGCGCGCATGCAGGCGCGGGCGGCGGAGGATTTGTGCCGGTTGGTGGGGGCGGCGCTGGCGCCGATTGCTGTCGGCGCGCCGCGTGGGTTTTCGGGACCGCGGCGGATTGGGCTGGTGATGGAAGTCCAGGCCCGCGCGGAGACGGCGGCCAAGGAGGAGCGCGGGCCGCGGGTTTCGGCGCCCGAGGCGGCGCTGGCCGGTTTTCTCAAGAAACACGGCGTGGGGCGCGAGGCGCTGACCCAGGCCGGCGATTTCTGGGTGCTGGTGAAGCCGGGGTCGAGCATCGAGGCGGCGGCGCTGGTGGCGCAGGCGCTGCCTGATGTGCTGTGGAGTTTCCCCTGGCCGAAGAGCATGCGGTGGGGGGTTTCGGGGTTTACCTGGGTGCGGCCGTTGCAGCGGATTCTCTGCCTGCTCGACGGGGCTGTGGTGCCCTTCGCGTTGGCGCGCGGCGATGACGCGGTGCATGGCCTCGCCAGCGGGGATGTGACGGAGGGGCATCGGGTGCATGCGCCGGGCACCTTCGCGGTGGGCGGATATGACGATTACGTGTCGAAACTGCGGGCGCATTTCGTGCTGGTCGATACGGCGGAGCGAGCAGCGGTGATCCGCGACGGCGTCGCCGCCCTGGCCGCCGCCGAGGGGCTGGAGGTCGTGCCCGATGAGGGCCTGCTGTCCGAGGTGGCGGGGCTGGTGGAATGGCCGGTGCCGCTGCTGGGCGGGATCGACGCGGGTTTCATGGATTTGCCGGCGGAGGTGATGCGGACCTCGATGCGGGTGAACCAGCGGTATTTCGCGCTGCGGTTTCCGGATGGACGGCCGGCGCCCCGGTTTGCCCTGGTGGCGAATATTGAGGCCAGCGATGGCGGGGCCGCGCTGGTGGCGGGGAATGAGCGAGTGCTGCGGGCGCGGTTGTCCGATGCGCGGTTCTTCTGGGATCAGGATTTGAAGACGCCGCTGGAGGATTTGCTGCCTAAGCTGGATGGGGTGGTGTTTCATGCGAAGTTGGGGACTCAGCTTGCACGTGCGTCCCGCCTCCACTCGCTTGCTCGCGAACTCGCATCTCTCGCCAAGATTGACCCCATTTTGGCTGCAGAAGCGGCCTTGCTTTCCAAGGTTGACTTGGTGTCGGGCATGGTCGGTGAGTTTCCCGACCTTCAAGGGATCATGGGTAGCTATTACGCGGCCGCTGAAGGACGCGACCCGAATGTAGCGAGCGCCATTCGGAATCACTACCGGCCATTGGGGCCGGGTGACGAGGTTCCAATAGAGCCGATAACTGTCATCGCCGCTTTGGCTGATAAAATCGACCAATTGCTTGCTCTTTTTCAAGCAGGTGAGCGCGCAACAGGTAGCAGCGATCCCTTTGCCCTTCGACGCAGCGCACTGGGCATCATTCGAATTATCCAGACAAATCATCTGTCTTTATCTCTACGCAATATCTTGGACATGCATCAATTTGAAATAGCTAGTGCTGTCGCGAAAGCCGGCTATTCAGATATTGAGAAAGCCGCGGGTGATTTCGAAAAAAAGATCGGCGCTCCGTTTGGCCAAAAGCCCTTCGCTCGCGCTGTCATTGATCCGAGTATCGTGCCGGCGGTCCTCAATTTCATCCTGGACCGCCTCCGCATCCAACTCCGCACCGAAAACTTCCCCCCCGACATCGTCACCGCCGCCATCGGCATCGACGACGACATCCTCCGCATCATCGCCCGCGCCGAAGCCCTGCGCGCCCTCATCGACTCCAACGACGGAAAATCCCTCCTAGCCGCCTACAAGCGCGCCCAGAACATCCTCCGCATCGAGGACAAGAAG
>LNFM01006249.1_pt1 | contig 24257 bp, 18 predicted proteins | sample 596031 | NCBI WGS metagenome assembly LNFM01 (sample SAMN04254537, study PRJNA301005) | activated carbon metagenome | isolation source: dual media filters at the Ann Arbor, Michigan drinking water treatment plant | place: USA: Ann Arbor | reverse complement strand
ACGGGCGGCGGCGGCTCGACCCGCGCGGCCTCGGCCGCCTCGGCCTCGCGCGCGCGCTCGCGGGCCGCCTCGGCCTCGGCGAGCGCGGCGAGGTCCGCGTCGAGGGCCGCGATCGCGGCCTGGGCCTCCGCGCGCATCTCGGCGTCGTCGGGTCCGAATTCGCCGAGGCCGTTCTGCAGGACCTCGCGCGCGACGGCGAGGTGCTCGGCGTTGCCGTCGATCCGATGGGCACCGCGGTGGGCGTCGTGCAGGGCCATGCGCACGCGCATGCGGAGGGTCCGGGCGTCGGGATCGGTCGCGATCTGCTGGAACACGCGGGTCAACTCGTCGATCGCGGCCGCGTAGTCGCCGGTGCCGAGCTTCGCGTTCGCGTCCCGCCACATCGCGCCGACATCGGGTGCGGTCGCCGGGGCCGGCGCTGCGGCCCACAGCGGCTGCGGGAGCGCCGTCGTGATCGCGAGCGCGAGCCCCACGAGCCGCGCACGCGTGGTCATCGACGCGGTCGGGGCGGATCGAACGGACGGCACGCGCCGGGATCGTACAACGGCGTCGGGCCCGCGACCACGCCGTCCCGACGCGACCGAACGACCCGCCGCCGAACGGCCCATCCCAACGGGCCGCCGTCCGCCGTATAGTGCTGAACTCGTGCCGACCCACGAAACCGGCCCCAGCGCGGGCTCCCTCGGGAGCTCCGGGTCCGGCGTGCGCGAGCCCGAGTCGGGGACCGCGCTCGACGAGACGGTCGAGACCGAGTTCGAGCGACCCACGCTCCCGGCGGGGACGATCCTCGCCGGGCGCTACCGCATCGACGCGCTCCTCGGCGAGGGCGGCATGGGCGACGTCTACCGCGCCCAGCACCTGACGATCGACAAGCCGGTCGCGATCAAGGTCCTCGCGCCCGAGCAGGTCCGTCGCAGTCGCATCGTGAGTCGGTTCCTGCAGGAGGCCCGCGCGGCCTCGCGGATCCGCCACGACAACGTCGTCGACATCACCGACTTCGGCGACAGCGACGGCCTCGTCTTCTTCGTGATGGAGTTCCTCGACGGCGAGGATCTGTCGCGCCTGCTCAAGCGCGAGGGCCGGCTCCCGTGGGCGCGCGCGCGCGGGATCATCCTGCAGATCCTCGACGCGCTCGCGGCGGCCCACCGCGCGGGCATCGTCCACCGCGACATCAAGCCCCACAACTGCGTGATGACGCAGCGCGACGGCCGGGTCGACTTCGTGAAGCTCATCGACTTCGGCATCGCCAAGCTCCGCGACGCCGGGGGCTCGGGCGAGCAGCTCACGCGGACCGGGGCGATCGTCGGCACCGCCGAGTACATGTCGCCCGAGCAGGGCTCGGGCACCGAGCTCGACGGTCGCAGCGACCTCTACTCCGTCGGCATCATCCTCTACCGCATGCTCACCGGCGAGGTGCCGTTCGCGGGCGGCAACCCCATGGCGGTGCTCTACCAGCACATCCACGGCGTGCTGCGGCCGCCCTCGATCGCGTGCCCCGACGCCGGCATCGGGCCCGAGCTCGACGCGCTGGTGACCAAGGCGCTGGCCAAGGATCGCGAGGGGCGCTTCGCGGACGCCGAGGCCTTCGCCGCCGCGGTGCGGGCGGTGTCGGAGGACGGCGGGCTGGCGCGGCGACGCCAGAGCGGCCGCGCGCGGGCGTGGCTCGCCGCGGGCCTCGCGATCCCGGCCGTCGCGCTCGCGGGCTGGTGGTTCACGCGGACCCCCGCGACGCCCGCAGTCGCGCCGAGCACCGCGGCCGCAGCGATCGCCGAGCCATCGACGCCGGTCGAGCCGCCTGCACCCGTCGAGCCATCGGCACCCGCGCGACCGTCGACGACTGTCACGCCGTCGACGACGAACGACCCGCCGACCGCGACGCCCCTGATCGCACCCGCACCCGCGTCGACCCCGATCGCCGAGCCCACGCCCGCGCCCTCGGTGCCGACCTCCCGCACGGCCAAGGCGGTGCGCTCCGGCCTCGAGAAGGTCGGCGACCGCGTGCGCGCCTGCGGCAAGAAGGCCGGCCTGTTCCCCGGCGAGGCCGTCACCGTCGGCGTGGTGATCGCCCCCTCGGGCAAGGTGACGGCGGCCGAGGTCAAGGGTGCCTTCAACGCCGCAGGTGCGCAGTGCATCGAGGCGGCGGTGCGCTCGGCGAAGTTCACCGCCGCGGCGCGCGAGCAGAAGCTCGATCACCGCTTCGTGCTGTGATCCGCGCCCTCGTCACTCCATCGCGGCTTCGAGCCGCTCGCAGATCGTCCGCAGGATCTTCACGCGCGCGAAGCTCTTGTCGTTGGCCTCGATGAGGTCCCACGGCGCGAATTCGGTGCTGGTGCGATCGATCATGTCGGTGACCGCCTGCTCGTACCGCGGCCACTTCTCGCGGTTGCGCCAGTCGTCGGGGCCGATCTTGTGGCGCTTGCGGGCCTCCTGCTGCCGCTCCTCGAACCGACGGAGCTGCTCCTCCTGGGTGATGTGCAGCCACAGCTTGACGATGATCGCCCCGCGCTCGACGAGCTGCTCCTCGAAGTCGTTGATCTCCGAGTACGCGCGCATCCAGTCCGAGGTGGTGCAGAACCCCTCGACGCGCTCGACCAACACCCGGCCGTACCACGAGCGATCGAACACGACGATCTTGCCCAGCCGCGGCAGGTGCCGCCAGAACCGCCACAGGTACGGCCGCGCGCGCTCCTCGTCGGTGGGCGCCGCGATCGCGACGACCTGGTACAGCCGAGGATCGACCGGCGCGGTGACCCGCCGGATCGCCCCGCCCTTGCCCGCCGCGTCCACGCCCTCGAACACGACGACCAGCGAGCGGCTGGCGAACTTCGCCCGGCGCACCAGCTTGGCCAGCCGCCCCTGCCAGTGCTCGAGCTCGCGTTCGTACGTGTCCTCGTCGACGGTGAGGGTCGAGTCGAGGGCGGCCAGCACGCTGTTGCCGTCGATCGCGGCGACCGGGTGCATGCTCGTGTCGCTCGGCGCCGCGCCGACCTCCTCGTTGCACAGCGCGTCGAGCAGCGCGCGCCCGACCGTGATCCCGCGGTAGCGCTCGTCCTTGCCGGGCACCACGATCCACGGCGCGACGTCGGTACTGCTCTCACGGACCGCCCGCCCGGCCGCCGCGACGATCTCGTCGTAGGCCTCGAAGTTCCGCCAGTCCTGCTTGGTCACGCGCCAGCGGGTGAGCTTGTCGGCCTCCAGCTCGCGGAAGCGCTTGCGCTGCTCCTTCTTGGTGATGTGGAACCAAAGCTTGAGCAGGACGAAGCCCTCGTTGGCGAGCATGCGCTCGAAGCGGTTGGCCCGATCGATCGCGCGATCGAACTCGGCCGCGTCGATCTCGCCGGCGACGTACGCCTGCAGCGGCGCGTTGTACCAGCTGTCGAAGAAGATCCCGACCTCGCCCTTGGGCGGGAGCACCCGCCAGTAGCGCCACAGCGGCGGTCGGTCGCGCTCCTCGTCGCTCGGCTCACCGAACGCGAACGTGTGCACGCGCCGCGGATCGAGCCACGTGTTGATGAGCTGCACGGTCTCGCCCTTGCCGGCCGCGTCGACCCCGGCGATGACGACGAGCACCGCCTGCTTGCCCTGCTCGCGCAGCACGAGCTGGGCCGCGAGCAGCTGCTCGCGCAGCTCCTCCTCCATGCGGTTGTACTCGTCCTTGCTGATCTCGTGATCGACTTCGGCAGACTCGAACATGGGCGGCGCCACTGTAGCAGGGCGCGGCCTCGTGCCGGCGCCGATGCGCGCCGCCGTGGTACCCTGGCTCCGCCGATGCCGGGCCCCCGACACGACGACACCTCCCCGGAGCCCGGGGCCGACGCCGACGACGACCTCACGCCGCGCTCGATGCAGGAGCGGGCCTACATGCACGAGCTCGGCGCGCGGGTGCGGACGCTCCGCGAGGAGCGCGGGCTCACCCAGCAGGCGCTGGCGCAGGCGGCCGGCATCGCGACGGACATGGTGTCGCGGCTCGAGAACGGCCACTACAGCAGCCCGGGCCTGCGCACGCTGGTGCGCCTGGCCGCGGGCATGGGCACGCAGGTCGCCGCGATGCTCCCCGATCTCCCGTCGGCGACGCGCACCGCCGAGCTGACGGCGCGGGCGCGGCTGCAGGCCCTGGTCGCCCGAGCGTCCACCGACGAGCTCGAGCTGGTCGCCGACCTGGCCGCCGCGGTCGTCGGCCGCCGCGGCTGAAGCGACGCTGCCGCCCGCAGCCGGCGTATCATCGCGGTCGAAGATGACCGACTACGACATCACCGTCATCGGCGGCGGCCCCTCTGGTTACGCCGCGGCCATGCGCGCATGGGACTTCGGCAAGCGCGTGTGCCTCATCGAGCGCGGGCGCCTCGGCGGCACCGGCGTGCACAACGGCGCGCTGTCGTCGAAGACGATGTGGGAGCTCTCCCGCGACTACCGGGGCGCGACGCGGCGCGATCGCGGGTTCACGTCGACCGGCGTCGAGGTCCACTTCGAGGCGGTGTGCCAGGCGGTGCAGCAGGCCACCGCGACCAAGGGCCAGCTCCGCGAGCTGGCGACGCCGATGCCCGGGTTCCCCGGCTCGATCCACTGGGTGCACGGCAACGCCAAGTTCATCGACGCCCACACCCTCGCCGTCGAGGACGTCGACTCCGGCGAGGTCCGCCACATCCGCTCGGCCCACTTCGTGATCGCGACCGGCTCGCGGCCGCGCGCGGTGGCCGGCATCGAGGTCGACGGCGAGGCCATCCTCAACTCCGACCACATCGAGTCGCTGTCGAAGTTCCCCAAGAGCCTGGTGATCCTCGGCGCCGGCGTGGTCGGCTGCGAGTACGCGACGATCTTCGCCAACTTCGGCCAGACCAAGGTCTACGTCATCGATCGCGCCGAGCGGATCCTGCCGTTCGAAGATCTCGACGTGTCGCGGCTGTGCTCGAACAACCTCGAGCGCAAGGGGGTGACCATCCACCACCGCGCGAGCCTGGTGTCGATGCGGCGGGTCGGCGAAGGCGTCGAGTACACGCTCGAGCACGCGACGGGCGGACGCGAGACGATCACCGTCGAGAAGGCGCTCGTCTCGGTCGGTCGCGAGCCCAATGCGGTCTCGCTCGATCTGGGCGCCGCGGGGGTCCAGCTCGGTCCCCAGGGCCAGATCGTCGTGGACGACACCCAGACCTCGGTGCCGCACATCTGGGCCGCCGGCGACGTCACCCTCGACATCGCCCTCGTGAGCATCGGCGAGATCGAGGGCCGCCACGTCATCGAGCGCATCTGCGGCGCGAGCACCACGGCGCTGTCGTACGACAACCTCTCGACGATCATGTTCCTCGACCCCGAGGTCGCGGCGATCGGAATCAACGAGCAGGAGGCCCAGAAGCGCCGCGTGCCGTACCGCGTCGCGGTCTACAGCTACGGCCTGGTCAACCGCGCGATCGCCATGCGGGCGACCGACGGCTTCGTCAAGCTCCTGGTCACCGACGACGACGACATGCGGATCCTCGGCATGCGGGCGCTCGGCGTCCACGCCTCGACCACGCTCGAGGCGGTGTCCTTGATGATGCAGTCGGGCCGTTCGGTGCGCGAGCTCGCCGAGCTGCTGCACCCGCACCCCGCGGTGACCGAGGGCCTGCAGGACTGCGTGCGCATGCTGATGGGGACCAGCATCCACAAGCCGTCGGTGTTCCGCAACGAGCTGCGGCTGTCCCGGGTCACCTACGCCGACGACGGCGCGCCGCGGCAGACGTAGCGGGCTCTCACGGCAGCGACTCGACCGGCCCGTAGTCAAACAGTGCGTCGGTGGTCGCGACGTAGTGCACGGCGATCCACTCGGGCGGCCGCGCCACGGGCTCGAGGCGGAGCTCGTCGATCGTGCCGTCGAACCACCGCTCGGCCAGGAGGCTGTTGCCGATGAGCAGCGCGTTGTCAGCGTCGGGCGACGCCTCCGAGACCACCGGCGCGTCCGCGGTGACCTCGAGCTCGACCCCATCGATGTACAGACGCGGCGGCTCGCCGGAGCTCGCGTCGAAGCTCGCAGCGGCGTGGTGCCACTCCCCGAGCGTGAGCGAACCCGGCGGCGTCGACCAGATCACCTGGCCGGTCGGGTAGCCGTGGCGCAGGCGGAGATCACCGCCGTCGTCCCCCGAGGCGTAGAACATCCAGCCCCCACCACCGCCGCCGCTCTTGTCGGCGATGCGCCCGCGGCTGGTGCCGCCCCAGCTCTCGGGGAAGATCCACGCGGAGAGCGTGCAGCCGGTCAGGCACAGATCCGCGATCGCGGGGGTGGGCTCGACGTCGAGGCGCGAGTCGGCGTCGAAGAATGTCTGCGCCTCGCCGAGGATCCCGACCCCGGTGAGGGTCGTGCCTGCGGCGACGCCGGGCATCGACTGCCCGGTCGCGTCGAGCAGCGACGCCCCGAGGTGGAACACCGCGGCGTGCCCGGCCCACACGGCGGTCGGCGAGTCGTCGGTCCCCGGGTCGGGGCCGCCCCAGTACAGCGCGAGCGTCGGGGCCGTCGCGTCGTCGGCGAGGTCGACGCGGACCCAGACGATCGACTCCCCCGCGGGATCCCACACCTCGATCTCGAACGGCAGGGCGACGCCCGACCCGTCGAACACCCGCAGATCTGCCCCACCCGGGGCAGCGATGTCATGGTCGAAGCGCTCCGGGGTCAGCCGGATCGGCACGGGCACACCGCGCTCGGGCGACGGCGATGCAGCGACCAGTCGCAGGCGCCGCGGCGACGCGCAGTCGAACCAATCCGCAGGGCAGCCGCCCGTGGTCCCGTCGGAGTCCGCGCTGCCCGACGCCGTGGAGCCCGGATCGCCCGACGACTCCAGGGACGTCGATGCCGGCGAGGTCTCCCCGGGGGCACCGGTGGTCGAGGCGACCGGGTCGGTGCTCGTGCCGGTCGGCGTGCCGTCGACCGGCACGCACTCCCCGGCGATCGCCCCCGGGGCGTGCACGCCATAGCGCCGGCCCGACTCGCACGCCGTGTCGGGGAAGCTGCAGCTGCCCTGCGCCTCGCAGAACCCGACCACGTCGCCATCGCGGCACGCGTCGTCCTGCTCGCACACGAACGCGGAGGCTCCGCACCCGCCGATCGCGACGAGGACGGCGAGCGCAACCGAGGCACGCGCGCGGGGCATCGTCGACGATGGTAGCGCCCGCGCGCACACGTGGCTTCCCGCGAGGTGGGACTGGCCTCACGGCCACGCAGGCCACCGAGATTTCGTGGCCGAGATTTCGTGGCCGAGACTCCGTGGCCGAGACTTCGCGGCCGAGAATTTCGCGGCCGAGATTTCGCGGCGCCGGCCCGCGCTCTGCGGACCCATGCGCGGTTGCGCGCGTCACCCTGTCGGATAGCCAAATCCCGGGACAATCGATAGGGTGGCACCGATGCGCACGAAACTCGCTTGGATTGGGTGCACCGGCTTGCTGGTGCTGGCTTGTGGTGACGAAGTCGGCAGCACGCCCGACGAGTCGAGCGGTGGCGAACCGACGACGGACAGCCCCGAGAGCACGGGAGCGACCGTCGATCCGGGCGACACCAGCGTCGGCGAGACCACCGACACACCCGCGGACACGAGCGGCGATTCGACGACCGGTGAGCCAGCGGGCTGCGGCAACGACATCGTCGACGACGGCGAGCTGTGCGACGGCACGGATCTCGGCGGGCAGGACTGCGTCGGCCAGGGCTTCGACGCCGGCACGCTCGCGTGCGCGGCCGACTGTCTGAGCTACGACACGGCCGCGTGCACGAACGCCGCGTGCGGCGACGACACCGTGAACGGCAAGGAGGTCTGCGACGGCACCGACCTCGGCGGGGCGACCTGCGAGAGCGAGGGCCTGGGCACCGGCACGCTCGCGTGCGAGGCCAACTGCGGGGCGTTCGACACCAGCGGTTGTGCAACGTGCGGCGACGGCTCGGTCGACGGCACCGAGGTCTGCGACGGCAACGCGGTCGCCGGCCAGAGCTGCGTCAGCCAGGGCTTCGACTCCGGCGCGCTGTCGTGCAACGCCGATTGCCAGACCTTCGACACCTCGGCCTGCGGCACCTGCGGCAACGACGTCATCGACGGCACCGAGTTCTGCGACAACGCCAACCTCGCCGGCTCGACCTGCTTCGACTTCGGCTACGACAGCGGCCAGCTCGCCTGCGCGGACAACTGCACGGGGTTCGACTTCGCGGTCTGCGGGACGTGCGGCAACTCGGTCATCGATGGTGAGGAGTTCTGCGACGGCCTGTCGGTCGGCACCACGTGCCAGGGCCTCGGCTTCGACTCGGGCGCGCTGGCGTGCAACGCCGACTGCGTCTCGTACGACACCGAGAGCTGCGGCACCTGTGGCAACGGCTTCATCGACGGCGCCGAGTCCTGCGACACCGACGATCTCGGCGGGGTCACCTGCGCGTCGATCGGCCTCGAGGGCGGCGAGCTGGGCTGCAACATGAACTGCGGCTTCGACGTCACGAACTGCGACATCCCGGGCCTCATCTTCGGCAGCGACACCGGCTACACCGGCTACTCGCTGACGCCGCCGGTCCTGCCCTGCGACGACATCAGCGCCACCGGCACTGGGACGCTGCTCACCGACGACAGCGTGCTCGAGGTCCCGATCGGCTTCGCGTTCACGATGTACGGCACCGACTTCGTCAACGTCGCCATCGAGTCGAACGGCGGGCTGCACTTCGGTGACAACACGTACCTGACGCTGGCGAACGAGTGCCTCCCCTCGGCCGCCGCGCCGAACACGAACAACCTCTATGTGTTCTGGGACGACCTCAACCCGGCCACCGGCTCGGGCGAGATCTGGTACGAGGCCCTCGGCGACCCGGGCAACCAGCGCTTCGTCGTACAGTGGGACACCGCGCACTTCGGCGGCGACGGCGTGGACTTCATCCGCGTGCAGGCGATGCTGATGGAATCCACCGGCCAGATCATCGTCTGCTACCCGGACACGCTCAGCGCCGGCAACATCGGCGACAACGGGGCCGAGGCCACCTCGGGCATCCAGCGCGACTCGGTCGAGGGCTTCGACTTCAGCTGCAACACGCCCGACCTGGTGAACGGCCTGCAGCTCCTCTACATCCCGCAGTAGGCGGTCTTCGGGGGGCGCCACCGGCGTCCCCGACGGCGCGAGGAAGAAAATCCACGGCGTGGTGTCGATTCGGCACCGCGCCGTTTGTCGTCCTGGACCCGCGCAGTGGCAGGGCGCGCCCGCGACTCAGCCGTGCATCCGCGCGAAGCCGCGGAGCAGGTCGACGGTGCTCACCACGCCGCTCAGGCGATCGCCGTGCACCACGAGTAGCCGGTGCACGCCGAGCTGCAGCAGCCGCGTCGTCGCCTCGACGATCGTCGCGTCGGCGGGCACCGAGATCACCGCGGCGGTCATCACGTCGGCGACGCGACCGGGTCGCGAGTACTCGACGCCGCCGACCTCGTCGGTCCAGCCGTCGGTCACGCGATAGTAGATCGGGTAGCCGAGGTCCTCGGAGGGCACGCGGTCGGGATCGGCGAGGTCGCTGAGGCTGATCACCCCGACCACGCGGTGGTCGCCGTCGATCACCGGCGCGCCGCTGACCCGGCGCTCGATCAGCAGCCGCGCCGCGGTCTCGAGGCTGGTGTCGGGTCCGACCGCGAACACCTCGCGCGTCATCACATCCATCACGAGGGGAACGGTGTCGTCGGACATGGTTCGAGTGTGCCGCGGCGGGCCGGGACCGCCGACCGCGAGGTCGGCGGGCGAGGTCGGCGACGGGGGCAAATACTGCGCTGGCCGATCGGACAGCGACTTGCGGCCCGTGATCCCACTCGGGCACCATGGGATTCTCCCCCGAGGATCCGCATGCGCAGCCTCGTCCCCCACCGTCGGGCAGCGCCCGCCAAGCGCAAGCTGCAGAAGGTCCCGTACGTCGAGCTGTACGACGGGCGACTGCAGGGCGTCGTATCGAGCTCGTCGGATCCCGCGCGGGTCTACGTGTCGTTCATCGAGGCCGGCTCGGGGAACTACGCGTGCAGCACCAACAACAATCGGCCGTGCGGCGGCGGCGGGTTCTGCGGGCACATCCGGGCGCTCGTCGAGAACGCGCTCGCGCAGTACGGCGCCGACCGGGTCGCGCGGTACCTCGGGTGTGCCGATCGCAACCTCGCGAGCGAGTCGGACATCGCTCGGCAGCTGCACGGCACCAAGACGGCGCACGATCCCGGCGTCGTCTTCGCGCGCTTCCTCGACTATCTCCGCTACATCGAGCTGCCCTCGGGCACGGAGCCGCTACCCGAGATGGCGTGGTTTGTGACCGGATGAGCGCGTCGACGCGCGACACCGACGGCGCGTCGACGCGCGACACCGACGGCGCGCCGACGCGCGACACCGACGGCGCGCCCGTCGTCCCCGAGGGTGTGGCCGAGGCGCGCGCCGTCGTCGACGGCGTCGATCGGGCGCTCGGCTCGGGCCTCGCGCGGCTGTCCCCCGACGCGCGCGCGGCCCTCGGTGAGCTCGGCCACGCGGTCGCCGGCACGCCGCTCGGCCTCGCCGTCTCCGAGGCGATCGCGGCCATCGAGCGCGGCGAGCTGCTCGCCCACCACCTCGGCGCGCTCGCGGCCGGTCGCGCCGCGATCGAGGGTGCGGTCTGCGACGCGCTGCTCGCCGCGATGGTCACCTCGACCGGGCTGGTGCTCGAGCCACCGACGCTCGGCCCCGCGCCGGCCCCCGACGCGCGGACGCTCGCGCTGATGCAGAGCGCCCAGCAGTGGCTCGTCGAGATCGCGCTGGCGGGCTTCGGCCAGCTCGATCTCTCGACGGTGTCGCCGGCGCTCGCGGCCCTGCGCACGCTGCAGGAGCACCCGCCGCTGCGGCGGCTCGCGGCGCTGCTCACCGGCTTCGCCCACGAGCTCGCCGACGCCGCGCCGACGTCGGGCAGCACCGAGCTGCCGCTGCGGCGCTGGGCGGACCTGTGGTCGACCGCGATGCTCGCGAGCTCGGCCCTGCCCGCGACGCCGACGCGGCGCAGCGTCACCGGCGTGCTCACGCCGCTGGGCGCCGACCTCGTCCACCACGATCACCTGGTGTCGCTGGTCGCCCACGGGCTGTTCGAGGAGGACGGACAGCCGCGGCGCCTGGTCCGGATCACGCTCTCGGTGTGGCGGGTCGACGCGATCGCCGGCCCCGAGGTCTTCACGCGGCTGGCCCCGCTGGCGCCCGAGCTCGTCGCGGCGATCGCATCCCCGGTGCGGTTGCAGATCACCGGCGCGACGGCGCTGGGCTCGGGCGATCTGCTGTGGGACGGCAAGGTGAAGCCGCTGCCCGGCGCGGTGCAGCCGCACGCGATCGATCTCGCCGGCGCGACGATCACCGCGCCGCCCCCACGCGATCGCCACGCCGTGCAGCTCGCGGTGCCGATCGTCGGCGCGCCGCCCGAGGGCGTGCCGCTGGCCTTCGATCGCACGAGCCCCCTGGCGGGCCTCGACGAGGGCGATGATCGGGGCGCGCTCGGCTTCGTCGGCCTGCTGCGCTACGACGACGGCTTCTGTGTGCAGCCGCTGGCGTTCGCGACCAAGAAGGAGCTGCGCGGTCCGGCCAAGGGCATCGTCGACGCTGGCAAGCTGAAGGATCGCGCCGCGGCCGTGCTCGAGGAGCGCGCGGGGCGACTGCTGAGGAAGTCATGACCGGCGCCCGCGAGCGCGAGCTCGGCTTCTGGTGGGCGCTCACCGAGTCGCTCGGCGACGACGCGATCAAGCAGCGCATGGGCGAGCTCATGCGCCCGGTGGTCGACGGGCTCGATCTCCCGCGGGTGCTGCTCGAGCCCGGAGGCTCGCTCCGGCAGGTGCTCCGCGCCGAGCCGGGACTGCGGCCGCTGGTCCAGCTCGACGTCGACGAGGTCGTGCAGGACGACGTGACCGCCGATCCCGATTCCCTCAAGCGCGAGCTGCTGTACCTGCGCGCGGTCGTCGACGTGTTCGGCGGCCAGCTGCCCGAGCAGGTCTCGGCCGAGCAGTACACCGGCTGGCTCGCGGACGTGCGGCTGTTCGAGGAGGCCTCGGGCCTCGGGCGCGGCCAGCAGTTCGCCGGCCGCGGCTCGGGCACCGGCGGCGGACCGCAGGTGACGGACGCGGATGTCGCCGACGCGGTGAGCGAGCTGAGGAAGGGCCGCGGCCTGCTCTCGGCCCCCGAGATCGAGGCCGGCCTGCGCACGATCGAGAAGCGCCACCTCGATCGCATGGCGCTGGCCGAGGTGCTGAAGGACGCCAAGCTGGCCAAGACGCTGCAGCCGTCGATGGCGATGGTCGAGCAGCTCCTGCGGCAGAAGGACGGACTGTCGGGCCAGGCCCTCGTCCACGCCAAGGCGATCATCCGCCGCTTCATCGACGATCTGCGCGACGTGCTCGCGCGCGACGTGGCCTCGACGCCGCGGGGCAAGCCGGATCGCTCGACGCCGCCGCGCCGCAGCTTCCGCAACCTCGATCTCAAGCGCACGCTGTGGCGCAACCTCGTCAACTGGGATCCGAAGCAGGGCAAGCTCTTCGTCGATCGGCTGTACTACCGCCAGCGGGCCAAGCAGGTCGATCGCCACCGCATGATCGTCGTCGTGGACCAGTCGGGCTCGATGGTGCCAGCGATGGTCAACTGCACCATCCTCGCCAGCATCTTCGCCGGCCTGCCCGCCGTCGACGCGCACCTGGTCGCGTACGACACGACCGCGGTCGATCTGTCGGCGTGGGTCCACGACCCGTTCGAGGTGCTGCTGCGCACGCAGCTCGGCGGCGGCACCGACGGCATGTGCACCCTGCCCTTCGTCACCGCGAAGATCGAGGATCCGCGCAAGACGGTCATCGTGTGGATCTCGGACTTCTACGACAACCGCGCGTTGATGCCGGTGTTCCGCACCTTCCACCAGTCGGGCGTGACGTTCTTGCCGGTCGGCTCGGTGTCCACCGGCGGGTTCTTCTCGGTCGATGGTTGGTTCCGCCAGGAACTCAAGCAGCTCGGCACGCCGGTGCTGTCGGGCAGCATGAAGACCCTCATCCGCGAGCTCAAAGCCGCCCTGCCCTGAACCATGTCTGGATCCATGTCTGGAGCCCACGATGACTGAACTCCTGCGCGCCCCCGCCGAGACCAAGTACGCCGAAGAGCTCGCCTACCTCGCCGGCGTGGACGACACCAAGCGGCCGTTCTCGTGGCGGCTGTCGCCGAAGATGGTCCGCATCTTCGTGCTCGGCAGCCGCGACAAGGACGGGCTCGATCGCACGATCGCGCAGAAGTGGTACGGCCACGCCGCGCTGGTCGAGAAGGCGATCGTGACGCTGGCGTCCGACCGCGGCCTGCTGCTCATCGGCGATCCCGGCACCGGCAAGAGCTGGCTCGCGGAGCTGCTCGCCGCGGCGATCTGCGGCAACTCGACGCTCGTCGTCCAGGGCACCGCGGGTACCAGCGAGGACCACATCAAGTACGCGTGGAACGTCGCCGAGGTGATCGCCAAGGGCCAGTCGAAGTCGTCGATGATCCCCTCGCCGATGATGACCGCGATGATCGAGGGCAAGCTCGGTCGGTTCGAGGAGCTGACCCGCTGCACCTCGGATGTGCAGGACGCCCTCATCAGCATCCTCAGCGAGAAGTACGTGTCGATCCCCGAGCTCGACACCGACAACATCGTGTTCGCGCAGCCGGGCTTCAACATGATCGCCACGGCCAACAGCCGCGATCGCGGGGTCAACGAGCTGTCGAGCGCGCTGAAGCGGCGGTTCAACTACGTGCAGATCCCGATCGTCACCAACCGGCGGGCCGAGAAGGAGATCGTCGAGTTCCGGGTGCGCGACCTGCTGCGGCGCAACCAGTTCGAGGTCGAGATCCCGCCGGCGCTGCTCGAGGTGCTGCTGCAGACGTTCGCGGATCTGCGGGCCGCGGCCCAGGGGGCGGCGAGCGACGACGAGCGGCTCGAGTCGGCGCTGTCGACCGCCGAGCAGATCGGCGTCGTCGAGGATGCCGTGCTGCACGGGCAGTTCTTCGGCGCCGCGACGGTCGAGCCCGCCGCGCTGGCGCAGGCGCTGGTCGGCACGCTGGTGCGGCGGATCCCCGAGGACCTGACCGTGCTCAACAAGTTCTGGCACGCCGTGGTCCAGGAGCGGGCCAAGGAGCACGGCGGGCCGTGGGACGAGTTCCTCGCCGCGGGCAAGCAGGCGCTCGCGCTGCATGAGTGACGCGCCGCCACGCGGGACGGGCTCCGCGCCCGTGTCCGCCCTGGTCGACGAGCTGCGCGCGGTGGCGCGGGCGTTCACCGCCGACGAGGCCGCGACCGCGTCGATCCTCGAGACGATGGCCGAGGACGTCCGCCGCGCCCTCGCCGAGCCGTTGACGATCTTCCCGGTCGCGCACCACAGCCCCGCGAGCGCCGTGCACATGGTCCGGCTGCTGCGCGCGCGCCAGCCCAAGCTGGTGTTCGTCGAGTTCTGCGAGGATCTGCGGGCGCAGGTCGAGGGCCTGCGCGACTGCACGCTGCCGGTTGCCCTGCAGGCGTTCTCGTCGGAGCCCGTCGGCTTCCCACCGGACTGGGCGCCGCTGGCCGTGGTCGCGCCGCTGACCGAGCTGTCGGCCGAGTACCAGGCGATCGCATACGCGCTCGGCACCGAGGGCGTCGAGCTGGTGTTCGTCGATCGCGACGTCGACGCGGTGTTCCGCTGGATGGATCCCGCGGACAACCCGATGACGCCGGAGGTCGACGACGACGCCGAGGACGACGACGACTCGGGGCGCCTGCACGGCGAGGCGGTCGGCATGGAGGTCGGTCGGCTGGAGCCGAGCTTCGTCGAGTTCCGCGACGCGCTGCTGCAGAACGCGCGCATGACCCACTTCTCGGAGTGGAACGCGCTGTACATCGAGGAGCCGACGATCGGCGCCGACACGCACACCTACCGCGAGGTGATGGCGATGGTCGGCAGCCTGTTCCGCCGGCTCGGCTCGACGCCCCACGCCCGCGAGGAGATCCGTCGCCGCGACCGCTTCATGTGGACGCGGATCAAGCAGACGCTCGCGGCCCGCAAGATCGACCCCAAGGACGCGGTGTTCATCTGCGGCGCTGCACACACGGTCGCCGACGAGTGCCCCGAGTGGGGCACGACCAATTCGTTGTTGTGGGAGGAGGCCGAGCGCGACGCCAAGAGCGGCACCGCGTGGAAGTACGGCTTCATCCCGTCGAGCTACGGCGCGATCGAGCTGCAGTTCGGCCACCCGCGCGGGGCCGTCACACTCGCCGAGACCGTGTGGCGCAAGGCGATCGCGCGGTGGAACCTGGTGCCGTTCACGCTCGACGCGGGCAAGCCGACGAAGGCGGCCAAGGCCGGCGGGCCCAAGCCCAAGGCCAAGCGCACGGCGCCGGTGCCCGAGCAGCTCGGGCTGCGCGCGGTGCTCCGCGATCCACCGCCGCTGACCGAGGCCGACGAGGCCGAGCTCATCGGCTGGTGCACGCGCGTGGTCGCCGACGCCCGCAAGCACCGTTACCTCGCCTCGACGGCGGACGCGATCGCGATCTACGAGACGTCGATCCTCCTGGCGCGCATGCGATCGCGGCGACGGCCGTCGCCCTTCGACTTCATCGACGCGGCCGAGACCTGCCTCGAGAAGGGCGCCGTGCCCGGGCGCCGGGACATCCGAGCGATCTGCAACGCGATGCTCGGCGGCGATCGGGTCGGCCAGGTCGGCTACGCCTCGCTACCGCCCCTCGTGCAAGACGTCTACGATCGCCTGGCGCCGCTCGGGATCACGGCCAAGACCACCAAGGTCGTGCGCGCGCTGATGGACTTCGACGCCAAGCCCGAGCTCCGCGCGTGCTCGCGGCTCCTGTGGCGACTGCACTGGATGCTGCCCGACGCCCGGGTCGCGCGGCCGATCATGGGCAAGCTCGAGCTCGGCGCCGAGCCGCGGCAGGAGAGCTGGGACGTGCGGCTCTCGGGCCCCGAGCAGCGCGCGGTGATCGAGCTCGGCTTCGCGGGCGTCACGGTCGAGCAGGTGCTCGAGCGGCGGCTCACCGAGGCGGCGTTCGCCGAGACCGCGCGGACGACCGCCGCGCTCGAGGCCGCGGAGTCGTGCCTGCTGCTGCTCGATCGCTCGCGGCTCGCCGAGACGCTTGGCGAGCGTGCCGTGCACCTGCTCGCGCGCGAGCACGGGCCCGACGACGCCGGCGAGATCTTCGACCGCGCGCGCCGGCTCGTGCACCACTTCCGCGCCCACCCCGACGGCGTGCCGCAGTGGTTGTCCCGCTTCGTCGCGACCGGCTACGCGACCTACGCCAGCTCCCTGCCGGCGGCGTTCGGCGATCGCGGCACCTCGCCCGCGCAGCTCGGCGCAGTGCTGTCGTTCGTGTTCACGCTCGAGAGCCTCGCGCTCGCGATGGGCTGCCAGCGCAGCCAGCTCGTCATCGCGATCGAGCAGGCCGGCGCGCAGGCGGCCGATCCCGAGAAGCTGGGCCTCCTGTGGGCGACGCAGTGGTTGGTGCAGCTGCGCGACGAGGCCGGTGTGCGCGGGGCGTTCGCCTCGGTGTTGGAGCATCCGCTCGGGCGCAACGCGTTCCCGCGGTATCTGTCGGGGTTCCTGCGGGCCCTGGCGTTCGCGCCCAAGGCCGCGCCGCTGGCGGTCGAGCTGCTCGGTCGCGCATTCTCGGTGCTGCCTGATGCGGTGTTGTTGCCGTGGATGCCGGGCCTACTGACGACGCTGCGCGAGCAGGCGATCGACACCGTGCCCGCGCTGATGAAGGAGCTCGCGCGGACGCTGCCGGCACCCGGTGGCCTCGCGCGGTGGTCCCCACCGTGGATCGAGGCGCCGGAGATCGCGGCCAAGGCCCCGGTCATCGCGGAGCGATCGGAGCACGCGCGCGCCGTCGATCGGTTGCTGCAGCGATTCCCCGCGACGACCGACGCGTGGGCGCAGGCCCTGGCGATCGGCGCGCCGTGGCACGACGAGGATGCCGTGGCCACACCCGTTGACACGAGCGGTGCGGCGCGCGCCGACGGCCCCGCGCGTCGCCTCGTCGACGCGCACCCCGAGACCGCCCAGGCATGGGCGCCGATGTTCGTCTCGCGCCGCTGACGTCGGGGCGATCGTATCCTGGTCGCGTGCCGTTCGGGCCCCGATCGCTGCCGTGGTGCGTCGCGCTCGCGGCGTGCTCGCCCGGTGATCCCCGCGGCGTCGCCAACACCGGCGTGACCACGTCGGTGTTCGACCCGACGTGGATCTCGACCGCGGGTACCGACGTCGACGACAGCGGCGGGTCCAGTGCGGGCACGAGCAGTACGGGCCTCGTGGAGACCTCCGGCACCGAGACCGGCAGCGACGTCGGCTTTCCGTGGTCGCTGCCGCCGGGCTACCCGGCACCCCGTGTCCCGGACGACAACCCGATGAGCGCGGCGAAGGTCGAGCTCGGCCGCCACCTCTTCTACGACCCGCGGCTGTCGTCGACCGGGACGTACGCGTGCGCGACGTGTCACGTGCAGGCGCTCGCCTTCACCGACGGCCGCGCGACCGCGGTCGGCGAGACCGGCGAGGTCCACCGGCGCAACGCGATGTCGCTGGCGAACGTCGGCTACGCGGTGAGCCTCGCGTGGGCCGATCCGCAGCTCGCCACGCTCGAGGACCAGGCGCCGATCCCGATGTACGGCCACGACCCCATCGAGCTCGGCCTCGGATCCCCCGCCGACCTCGAGGCCAACCTCGCGACCGAGCCGCTGTACGACGGCCTGTTCGCCGCGGCGTTCCCCGACGACCCGGCGCCCCTGTCGGCAGACAACGCCGTGCGAGCGCTCGCCGCCTTCGAGCGCACGATCATCTCGGGCCGCTCGGACTTCGACGCGTGGTTCTACGGCACCGGCTACGGCGATCTCTCGGACGCGGCCGCGCGCGGCTGGGAGCTGTTCAACGCCCCGCCCGCCAACTGCTTCCGCTGCCACGACGACTTCAACCTCTCGGACTCGACCGCGTACGACGGCGGCCCCGACGTCGCGCCGAGGTTCCACAACATCGGCCTGTACAACCTCGACGGCGCGGGCGCCTACCCGGCGAGCGACCCCGGCCTCGTCGAGGTCACCGGCGATCCGGCCGACATGGGCAAGTTCAAGACGCCGACGCTGCACAACGTCGCCGTCACCGCGCCGTACATGCACGACGGCAGCGTCGCGACCCTGGGCGAGGTCCTCGATCACTACGCCACCGGTGGCCGCACGATCACCGAGGGTCCCCACGCCGGCGTCGGCAGCGACAGCCCATGGCGCAGCGAGTTCGTGCGGCCATTCGAGATGTCGCCGCAGGATCGCGCCGACATGCTCGCGTTCCTCGAGTCGCTGACGGATCCGGCGTTCCTGGTCGATCCTGCGCTCGGCGATCCCTGGGCGCGTTGACGCTCGAGCGGTGGTCCGGCGCACGATCTTCGCTGCACCGCGCCGCGATCCCTCCCCCGCGAAAGCTGCGACGATGTCCGCTGCCGATGCTCGCCCCGTGGTTCCTGCGCGCGCTGCTGGCCGCGACCCCGACGGTCGCGCCGCCGCTCCGCGTCGAGGATCCCACGGCGTTGTTCGTGTCGCCTGCGTCGATCGAGCGCCTCGATCGCCCGCGTTGGATCGTCCACACCGTCGTCCCCGGCGAGAAGCTGGCCCGCATCGCCGCGCGCTACGCCGTCCTGGCCGCGCAGATCCGCGAGTGGAACGACCTCGACCCCAACGACGATCCGACCCGGCGTCGACGCACCCTGCGGATCCACGCCGAGCGCGTCCCACCGCCGCCGGTGAAGATCGCGTACGTCGTGCAGCCGGGCGAGCAGTGGGACGACATCGCGGCCAAGCTCCGCGTCCGCCGGCGCGCGCTGCAGGCCAAGCACCGCCACATGCCGACGCCCGTCGCCGGCGCGACGGTCGTCGCGTGGATCGATCCGATCGACGGGCCCGCGTTCGACCCCGACGCGCCGGACCTCGAGCACCCGATCACCCTGCGTGACGACGCCCGCAGCACCGGCACGCCGCAGCGCGGCCGCCTCGAGCACGGCCTCGCCCTGCCCGAGGGTCCGCTCTGGGATCTCGCGCACCCCAGTCGCGCGTACGGCAGCCGCCACACGATCGACGTGGTCCACCGCGCGTTCCTCCACCTGCGCAACGGCATCGGCTACCGCGGCCCCATCTCGATCGGCGCCCTGAGTCGACCATCCGGCGGTCGCTTCCGCCCCCACGTCTCGCACCAGTCCGGCCGCGACATCGACATCCGCCTGCCGCTGCGACCCGGCCTCGAGGACGTGCGTCACCCCACCGTCGAGGACATCGACTGGTACGCGACGTGGGCGATCGTCGAGGCCTTCGTCGGCACCGGCGAGGTCGAGGCCATCTTCCTCGAGATGGGCCGCCAGGAGCGGCTCTACACCGCCGCCCGGGTGATGGGGGTGGACCGCGAGCGGCTCGCGGAGATCATCCGCTGGCCGAACTGGTCGGGGCCGCAGCACCCGCTGGTCCGGCATTCGGACGGGCACGACACGCACATCCACGTGCGGATCCGCTGCGGCGACGACGAGCCGCGGTGCAAGAGCGAGCGCGGTCGGGAGTGAGTTGCGCCACCGCGGGAACCTCGGGCGCGCCGCGGCAACACCCCGCCCGGACCACCCCATGGCACGTCCACGCCTGACCCTCGCCCTCGCGCCCACGACCGTGGCGCTCGCCCTTTTCGCCTGCAACGACGCCGACACCAACCCCTTCGATGCGCAGTCGGGGACCAGCACGACGGGCGCCGAGACGACCTCGGGCGGGAGCGCGCCCGCGACCACGGCGCCCGCGGACACCAGCACCTCGGTGGCCGACACCGGCGAGCCGCCGGTGCTCGACGTCGGCAACTGGGATCTGCCACCGGGCAAGCACGGGTGTTCGACCGAGACGCCCGCGGACATCGACCCCGACTCGGTGATGCCGTGCAGTAACCAGGCGCCGCCGGACTCGTTCGACGCCGAGGTGCAGTGGACGTGGGGCTCGGGCGAGTCGTACCACACGCCGCTGGTCATCAACCTCACCGACGACAACGGCAACGGCGAGATCGACGTCTGCGACACGCCCGACGTCATCGTGCTGGTCGGCACCGCCGCGGGCACGATGGTGGTGCTCGACGGTGCGACCGGCAACGAGCACTTCACGATCAACGCGGCGCTCAACCCCAACGTGACGCCCGCGGTCGGCGACATCGACGACGACGGGCTGCCCGAGCTGGTCGCGGCGGTCGGCATCTTCGGCGGTACGCTGGTCGCCTACGAGCACGACGGCACACCCAAGTGGACCGCCAGCGCGCCGTTCGCCGCGCAGGTCGGCAGCGCGATCGGCATCGCCAACTTCGACAACGAGGGCTCGGCCGAGGTCTATGTCGCCGGGCAGGTGGTGCGCGGCGACACCGGCGAGCTGATCCTCAGCGCGCCGCCCCAGGCCGGCCTGCTCTCGGGCCAGCTCACCGCGCCCGTCGCGGCCGACCTCGACGGCGACGACGACCTCGAGTTCATCCGCGGCCAGGACGCGTACCACCTCGACGGCACCGTCTACTACGCGAACCCGGATCAGGCCGGCGGCTTCCCGCAGATCGGCAACCTCGACGAGGACGACGATCCCGAGATCCTCATCATCTCGACCAACGGGATCAGCGTGTTCGAGCACGACGGCGCGGTGAAGTACGCCGACATCCGCCCCAGCGGCGACCCGGCGGGCTTCTCGTGGTACCGCCCGGCGACGATCCACGACCTCGACGGCGACGGCGACGCCGAGTACGCGGTGAGCTCGGCCTCGCACTACGCGGCCTACCTCGCGGACGGCACCGTCATGTGGATCGCGAACGTCCAAGACCCGAGCGGCATCGCGGCCGGCACCGCGTTCGACTTCCTCGGCGATGGCACGGCCGAGGCGATCTTCGCCGACGAATACCACCTGTTCGCCTTCGACACTGCCGGCGCGCCGCTGCTGCAGGTCGATCGCAGCTCGGGCACGCTCATCGAGTACCCCTCGGTCGCCGACGTCGACAACGACGGCGCCGCCGACATCCTCGTGGTGTCCAACCGCAACTTCGAGGGCGAGCAGCTCACGCCGACGCTACAGGTGATCCGCGACTCGCAGGACCGGTGGATCCAAGCCCGCCGCATCTGGAACCAGCACACGTACCACGTGACCAACGTCAACGAGGACGGGACGATCCCGGACGTCGAGCCCAAGAGCTGGCGGCTGCAGAACACGTACCGGACCAACGCGCAGATCGAGGGCGGCTCGGTGTGCGTACCCCCGGCGGGGTAGAGGCGGCGTCGGCTCTACAACGGGTCCACGTCGTCGAGGATCCGCGCGCACGAGACGGCCCGGATGTTCGGAGCCAGCGTGAACGTGCGAGTCCCGGCGTGCACCACGTCGATCGACTCGAGGCCCAGATCAGCGATCGCCGTCCGCATCGACGGGGTGACGGCCGGCGCGCTCGTGCGCTTGAACTCGAAGCCACGCCGCCGGTCCTCGCGGATCACCAGCAGGTCGAGCTCTGCCCCCTGGTGGGTCGCCCAGTAGTGGCACTCGTCCGCGCGCGCGCCGAGCCGTGCGACGATCTGCGTCAGCGCGAACCCCTCCCACGAGGCGCCCACCTTGGGGTGGCGCTCGAGCCCGGCCGCGGTCTCGATACCGAGCAGCGTGTGCAAGATGCCGCTGTCGGTCAGATACACCTTCGGCGCCTTCACCTGGCGCTTCGCGAGGTTCGCGAACCAAGGCGGCAGCACCCGCACCATGAAGGTCGCCGCGAGCAGGTCGAGGTAGCCCCGCACCGTGGTGTCGGAGACCCCGAACGCACGCCCGAGCTCCGAGGCGTTCCAGGTCTGCGCGTGGTAGTGGGCGAGCATCGACCAGAAGCGACCGAGCGTCGCCGGAGGGATCCGCACGCCGAGCAGCGGCAGATCGCGCTCGAGGTAGGTGCGGACGAGCTCACGCCGCCATGTACAGCTGGCCTCCTCGGAGCGGGGCAGGAACGCCCGCGGGAAACCACCGCGCCGCCAGAGCTGTCGCCAGCGCCCTACGCCCACCTCCTGCAGCCCGAGCGGCCCGAGCTCGTGATAGGCGATGCGTCCTGCGAGCGTCTCGGAGCTCTGCTGCAACAGATCGCGCGAGGCGCTGCCGAGAACCAGGAACCGCGCGGGCTTCCGCGGGCGATCGGCCAGGACGCGCAGGGTCGGGAACAGGTCGGGCCGACGCTGGACCTCGTCGATCACGACGAGACCACGCAGCGACTCCAGCGACAACATCGGGTCTTGGAGCTGCGCGAGGTCTTCACTGCGCTCGAGGTCGAAGCGATGCACGGGTCCCGAGCGTCCGTCTGCCACGGCCCCGGCGAGCGTCGTCTTGCCGACCTGTCGCGCGCCGAGCAGCGCGACCACGGGGAACTGCCGCAGCAGCGCCTCGACCCGGCCAAGGTCGCGTCCCCGCTCGATCACCCCGGAAGGCTGCCATGAAAAGTCGGTGGTAACCACCGAGATTTCATGGGCGCCAACTGCGCGCATGACTCACGATCGCATGTGGCGTGACGACGACGAGGGATGTGGTGCCCGCGGAGTTGCGTCGCTCGCCAAGATGCAGGAGCGCTTCGCTGACGTCGCGCTGCCGCTCGACCCCGCCTGGCCGTCGCTCGCGGCCCGGCGAGCGGCGTACGCGGGTGACCCCGACCAGGTGCATGCATGGATCGAGCGCGCGCAGGCGGAGCTCGACCGCGGACACCCCGGGCTCGCGCTGCTGGTCGGCAACGATCTGCACTTCCTCGATCGCGAGCGCGAGCGGGCCCGCGACCTGCTCGTCGCGGGGTACCGCGCGCTGGGCCGCGACGCGCTGGCGGAGATCGTGATCGCCCACGACCGCCACAGGGATCTCGCGTCGGTGGACGCCTACGCCGGCTGATGACGCGCCGGGAAGCCCACGAACGCGCCTTCCTCCTCCCGACGACGCCCCGCCCAAGCAGGGTGCATGTGTCGACCACCGAATCCGATGGGGGCGCGTCATCCGTTCGAGCAAGACCGTCAATTGGGGCGCAAGGGGGACGCGAGGTGTCCGGGCTACGTCGCAGTCCTCGGTCGGCACTGCGTGGCGCCCCTTGGGAGACCTATCGACATGAAGCGCAATTCTCACCGTTACAGCGGGCTGCGACGTTGCACCTCCGGCGATGCACTATCGAGTTGCAGACGGCCCATTCGCGGCCGACGAGATCCTCGACAGCTACGCGTCGACGCCAGAGGCGGGTCCCGAGGCCGTCGTCGACGCAGAGGCGCAGATCCAGCTCCTCTCGATTTCGGCGCTCATCTACGACCTCAACGACGGGTTCAGCGACAACCCTACGCCAGCGGTCTACCTCGCTGCCGTCGCGGCACTTTTCCCCGATGATGCCGTCATCAAGGCCAAGTACGCCGCGACCTTCGACACCACCGAACTACTGCAGGGCTTGGTCCTGCCAGTCGACCGTCGCGCCGGCTGGGCTACCCGTTGGTGGTGATCGCTACTGTAGCTGGGCCGGTCTTCGCATTCGCGGCGTTGAGGCACTCCAGCTCAGCTGTGTAGTAATGAGCATTGGTCGCCCCGATTCTTGTGACTGTGGCGTGGTAGGTCCCCGCCCCGTGCGCCGCGGTGCCCCACGACGATGGACCGGCCGTCGCGGCGCCGTCGGTCACGATCGCGGCCTGGCTGCCAGCCTTCCCGAAGGTCATTCGGAAGCTTGCGGCTGACCCTTCGTCTTTGATCCGCCCTCGCACCTTGGTCGTTCCGACCGGACACGTGAACGTGTGGACGTCGGCCGCGGCCGGTGGCTGGTACAGCATTCCGAACAACGTGCCGCCCACGAACTCGTCGATCACGGAAGCCGGACCGATCGCTGAGTTCGCACCATTGAGGCACTGCACCTCGACGATGTAGTCTTCGGGGTTCTGCGCGGTCTTGCTGACCGTGGCGCGGTACGTGCCCGCGCCTTGTGCCCTGGTGATCCACGGCGAGCTCGTGCTGGTCGATTCATCATCGTGAATCCCAACCGTCGTGCCCCCGACCTTACCCAGAACGACATTGACTGCCGCCGCGCTGTTCAAGATGGTGTTGATATCGAAGACCCGCGCCCGTGCGGTCGCCGTCGCAGGTGGACAAGTGAAGGTTTGCCGCCTCGCAGAGGACAACGCGTAGCCGAGGTGGCCGGACTTCTGCAACGCGAGCGGTTCGGGGGCCGGAACTGCGATGTCGGCGACCGTGTCGTGGACGGGCTCGGAACCGTACCCTCGCAGCCACACCGCCAACTCC
>LNFM01006743.1_pt1 | contig 24265 bp, 21 predicted proteins | sample 596031 | NCBI WGS metagenome assembly LNFM01 (sample SAMN04254537, study PRJNA301005) | activated carbon metagenome | isolation source: dual media filters at the Ann Arbor, Michigan drinking water treatment plant | place: USA: Ann Arbor | reverse complement strand
TGGCGGTGATGGAGCCCGACCGCTACGTGAAGATCAAGGACCGCAGCAAGGACATCATCATCAGCGGCGGCGAGAACATCAGCAGCCTGGAAGTCGAAGACGCGCTCTACCGCCACCCCGCCGTGCTGGCCTGCGCGGTGGTGGCGCGGCCCGACCCCAAGTGGGGCGAGACGCCGGTGGCCTATGTCGAGACCAAGGCCGGCAGCAGCGTGACGGCGGCCGAGCTGCTGGCGCATTGCAAGGGCCTGCTCGCCGGCTACAAGCTGCCGCGCGACATCCGCTTCGAGCCCATCCCGAAAACCAGCACCGGCAAGATCCAGAAGTTCGAGCTGCGCCAGCGCCTGCAGGCCGGGCCGGGCGCCGAGCCGGGCTGAAGCTCAACCCGGCCCCGGGCCTGGCACCGGCTGCAGCGGCCGCACCGGGCCGTCATGGGCGATGCGGCCGTCGACGATCTCGACGATGCGGTCGCAGCGCGCCGCCAGCCGCGGGTCGTGCGTGACCACCAGGAAGGACGTGCCGGCCTCGGCGTGCATGTGGCGCAGCAGCGCGAACACGGCGTCGGCCGCGGCGGTGTCGAGGTTGCCGGTGGGCTCGTCGGCCAGCACCAGCGCCGGTTGCAGCACCAGTGCGCGTGCGATCGCCACCCGTTGCTGCATGCCGCCGCTGAGCTCTTGCGGCCTGCGCGCCATCACCGCGGCCAGGCCCACGCTGGCCAGCAGGCTGCGGCCGCGCTCGCGCAGCGCGGCGCTGACGCGGCCGTCACGCGCCAGGGCCGGCAGCGTGACGTTCTCCAGCGCCGTGAAGGCCGGCAGCAGGTGGTGGAACTGGAAGACGAAGCCCAGCGTCTCGCGGCGCATGCGCGTCAGGCCGTCGTCGCCGAGGTCTTGCACCGGCGTGCCGGCCAGCGTGTAGCTGCCGGCGCTGGGCCGCTCCAGCAGGCCCAGCAGGTTGAGCAGCGTGCTCTTGCCCGAACCCGAGGGCCCGATGAGCGCGGCGAACTCGCCACGCGCCAGGTTCAGGTCGATGCCGTGCAGCACCTCGGCTTCGCTGGGCAGGCCGGCGTTGTAGGTCTTGCGGATGCCGCGCAGCGTGACCAGCGCTTCACCCGCATGGTGATGTGACGTCGCTGGGCTCATGTGCGGATGGCCTGCGCCGGGTCCATGCGCGACGCGCGGCGCGCCGGTGCCACCGCCGCCAGCACGCCGGCCAGTGCCGCCACCACCGCCACCTGAAGCGCCATCGCCGGGGGCAGGCTGATGTCGAACAGCGGCGCGCCGTCGGCACCGCGCACGAAGCGCGTGAACAGCGACACCAGCGCCACCGCCAGCACCACGCCCATGCTGCTGCCCAGGCTGCCCACCAGCGCGCCCTGCAGCAGGAAGATGCGCAGCACCTGGCCGCGCGTGGCGCCCATCGCGCGCAGGATGCCGATCTCGCGCTGCTTCTGCACCACCGAGACCACCAGCACGCTGGCGATGCCCAGCACCACCACCACCATCACCACGCCGCGGATGATGGCGGTGCTGACGCTTTGCGCGTTCAGTGCCGACACGAGCTGGCTGTTGGTGTCCTGCCAGCTTTCCACCTTGTAGGGCAGCTGCTGCGCCAGCTGGTACGCCAGCCCCTGCGCGGCCCAGACGTCGTTGAGCGTCACGTCCAGCTGCGTCGCGCCGCCGGGCAGGTCGAACAGGGTCTGCCCGGTGCGCAGCGGCACCAGCAGCGTGCGGCGGTTGAGCTCACGCACGCCCAGGTCGACCAGGCCCGTCAGGCGCAGCACCTCGCTGCGCCCGGCCGCGGCGCCCGTGGCGCCGGTGCTCAGCGTGATGCGGTCGCCCACGCGCACGCCCAGGTCGCCGGCCAGCGTGAGGCCGGCGATGGCCTCGCCCGGGGCCAGGCGCAGCGTGCCGGCCACCAGCTTGCTGCGCAGGCCGACCACACGTTCGTAACGTTCGATCTCCACGCCGGCGACGGTGACGGCGCGCGTGGCCTCGCCGCGCTGCGCCAGGCCCGAGCCCGCCACCAGCGGCGACACCGCGGCCACACCCGGCTGTGCTTCGAGCCTGGCCACCACCAGCGGCCAGTTGCTCAGGTTGCGCAGGCGCTGTGCGCGCGCCTGCTGGTCGCTGAACGGCACTTCGCCCGCGGCGCGTGGCAGCACCGGCGTGACGCGTTCTTCCAGCGGCGTGATCACGACATGGGCCTGCGCGCCGAGCGTCTTGCTCAGGGTGTTCTGCTGCAGTCCGGTGACGAGCGCCGAGATGTAGGCCACCACGGCCACGCCCGCCGCCACGCCGAAGATGATGAGCAGGCTCTGGAAGCGCCCCTCGCGCAGGAAGCGCACCGCCACCGTGAGCTCAAAACCGATGCCGCGCATGGGGCTGTGATGCAGGCCGGGCAGGTTGATGGCGTGAGGGGCTGCCGGCCGTCACGGCGCCGTGCGCGGGGCCGCCAGGTCCACGCTCACGCGGGTGCCCGGCGCCAGCTGCGGGTTCAGCAACACGGTGTCGCCGGCGGCCAGGCCGGCGCTGACCTCGGCCTGGTCCAGCGTGCGCAGGCCCAGGCTCACGCGGCGTTCGCTGGCGCGGCCCTGGTCCAGCACCAGCACGCGGGCCTCGGTGTCGCTGGCGCCTGGACGCAGCGCGCGCAGTGGCAGCAGCAGCGCCCGTGCACGCTCGCCGGTGACGGCCTCGACCGACAGCGTCATGTCTTCGCGCAGGAAGGCCGGCGCCGCGCCCACGGGCGTGAAGACCACCTCCACCGCGCCGCGGGCGGCGTCCACTGCCGGCGCCAGGCGCGCCAGCACCGCGCTGAAGGGCTGCTGCGGGTAGGCGTCGGCCAGCACACGGGCGGGCTGGCCCACGCGCAGCTGGCCGAGGAAACGCTCGTCGACCTGCGCCACCAGTTCGCTGGGGCCGCTGATGGCCAGCGTCAGCAGTGCGCGGCCGGGCTGCACGATCTGCCCGGGCTCGACGCTGCGCAGGATGACGCGGCCCGCGGCCGGAGCGCGCAGCGTGGTTTGCGCCAGGCGCGCGCTGGCAGCGGCCAGCGCGGCCACGGCCGCCTGGCGCTGGGCCTCGATGCCGGCCAGCTCGGGCCCGTCGGCGCGGTTGGCCAGGGCCTGGGCACGCGCGGCGTCACGCTGGGCGCTGGCCACGGCCAGGCTGCGCTGCACCTCGTCCAGCCGGGCCTGGCTGAGAAAGCCCTGGGCCACCAGTTCCCGCGTGCGCGCCAGTTCACGTTCGGCGGCGGCGCGCGTGGCCTCGGCCTGCTGCAACGCGGCGTCGGCGCCGGGCTGCGCCACGGCGCGCTGGCTGGCGCTGCGCGCCTGCGCCTGGCGCAAGGCGGCCTGGGCCTGCAGCAGCGCGGCCTGGAGCTCTTCGTCTTCCAGCACCACCAGCGCGGCGCCGGCGGCAACGGCGTCGCCTTCACGCACCGGCACGCGCGCCACGCGGCCGGTGAGCGTGCTGCCCACCTCCACGCGGGCCGGTGTCAGCACGCGGGCGCTGAACTGCAGCGTGCGCTGCAGCGCCTGGGGTTGCAGCACCAGGCCCTCGGCGGCCACCGGCCGTGCCCGCCACACCAGCAGCGCGGCCACGGCCAGCACGGCCAGCAGGCCCAGCACCGGCCAGCGCCACTGGCGCGGGCGCCCTGCAGGCGCGGGCGGGTTGGCCGACGCTGGGCTGGACGATGGTGCGGCGGGTGCGGCGGGTACAGCGGGTGCAGCGGGTGCAGCGGGTGCAGCGGCTGTAGCGGACGCGGCGGGTTCGTGGTCGGCAGTCAGAAGGGCCTCTGGGTGTGAACGGCAGCAGCTTGTCGGCGGCGGACCGGGCGCGCCGATGATGGCACCGGCAGGCACGGCCGAGCTTGCACAATGTCAAGGTCGCTCGAAGATGCCTGCGACAGACACGCCGAAGTCAGACACGCCGAAGACAGCCACGCCATGACGGAGACAGCCATGAACGCCGAAGCCCTGGTGCTTTGCCACACCGACGCGCGCGGTGTCGTCACCCTCACGCTGAACCGGCCGCAGGCCTACAACGCCTTGAGCGCGGAGCTGCTGCAGGCGCTGCAGGCGGCGCTGGACGCGGTGGCCCGCGACGCGCAGGCCCGCGTGGTGGTGCTGGCCGCGGCCGGCCGTGCCTTCTGCGCCGGGCATGACCTGAAGCAGATGCGCGCCGCGCCCAGCCTGGGCTACTACGAGGGCCTCTTCGAACAATGCGGCCGCGTGATGATGAGCATCCAGCAGCTGCCGGTGCCGGTGCTGGCGCGGGTGCAGGGCATCGCCACCGCCGCCGGCTGCCAGCTGGTGGCGATGTGCGACCTGGCCGTGGCCAGCCGCGACGCGAAGTTCGCCGTCAGTGGCGTGAACCTGGGCCTGTTCTGCAGCACGCCCAGCGTGGCACTGTCGCGCAATCTCTCGCGCAAGGCCGCCTTCGAGATGCTGGTGACGGGTGACTTCATCAGCGCCGACGAAGCGCGTGAACGCGGCCTGGTCAACCGCGTGGCCGATGCCGCCGAACTGGACGCCGAGGTCGAGAAGCTCGTCGCGCGCATCGCAGCCAAGCCGCGCGTGGCGCTTGCCATGGGCAAGGCGCTGTTCTACCGCCAGCTGGAAGGCGGCATCGCCGCCGCCTACGAAGACGCGGCCCGCACCATGGCCTGCAACATGATGGACGAGAGCGCGCTGGAAGGTGTGCAGGCCTTCATCGACAAGCGGCCGCCGGCCTGGCCGCGCTGAGGTCTTGTCATGAGGCCTTGCCATGCAGCCTTGCCTCGTCGGATTTGTGGCGCCTGATGGTCCGGGCCGGGCAGGCGGCGCGGCGCCGGGGCGCGCCTGGCCCGCGCTTCAGGGCCTGCAGCACCGCCGGTCCAGCGCCTCGGCCTGGCGACATCCGGGCAGCGCTTAGCATCGCCGCATGAGCTCCAGCACCCGCCCCGAAACCCCGATTTCCCACCGCATTCCCGGCCGTCGTCTCCTGCATTCACCCGGGCCCACGCCGCTGCCTGAGGCCGTGCTGCAGGCCATGTCGCAGCAGCCCATGGACCTGGCCGACCCGCGTGTGGACGCCTGCATCACCGCCTGCGAAGAAGGCCTGCAGCGGCTGATGGCGACCACCGGCGATGTTTTCCTCTACGCCAGCAACGGCCACGGCGTCTGGGAAGCGGTGGTCGAGAACGTGGCGAATGTCGGCGCGGCCGTGCTGGTGCCCGGCACCGGCGTCTTCAGCGAGGGCTGGGCGGTGCAGACCGAGGCGCTGGGTCGCAGGGTGGTGCGCACTCCGGTGCAGGAAGGGCGGCCCATAGACGCCGCCGCGGTGGAGCAGGCGCTGCGCGACGACCGCGAACACCAGATCCAGGCCGTGTTCGCCGTGCACACCGACACCAGCACCAGCGTCACCAGCGACCTGGCCGCCGTGCGCCGCGCCATCGACGCCGCGGGCCACCCGGCCTTGCTGGTGGCCGACGTCGTGGCGTCGCTCGGCGCCGCGCCGTTTGCGATGGACGCGCTGGGCGTGGACGTCGCTTTAGGCGCTTCGCAGAAGGGCCTGATGTGTCCGCCGGGCGCCGGCTTCGTGGCCGTGAACGCCCGTGCCTTCGAGCGTGCGGTGGCCAACCGCACCGCCGCCACAACGCCAGCTACCGCAAGTACTGCGGCACGCCGCCGCTGAACCTGCTGTTCGGCATGCAGGCGGCGCTGGAGCTCATCTTCAGCGAAGGCCTGGACGCCGTGCACGCGCGCCACGCCCTGCTGGCCGGCGCCGTGCATGCGGCGGTGGAAGGCTGGCGCGAGGGCGGGGTGCTGGACTTCTTTGCCGCCGAGCCCGCCACGCGTTCGGTGAGCGTCACCACCGTGACCGTGGCCGAGCCCGTGGATGCGCTCGCCCTGCGCACGCTGGCGCGTGAAGCCTTCCAGGTGGCCATGGCCGGCGGCCTGGGCAGTCTGCAGGGCAAGGCCTTCCGCATCGGCCACCTGGGCGACTGCAACCCGGCCATGATCCTGGGCGCCTTGGGCGGCATCGAAGCGGCGCTCATCCGCATGGGCGTGCCGGTGGGCGGCGGCGGTGTGCAGCGCGCGGTGCGCGCCCTGGCGCAGGCCAGGCTGCCCGCCGTGGCCTGAGCGTCATGGCGCCGTCACGGCGCGGCTCTAGCGTCGGTGTCGGGCCTGCTGCTGTGCGGGACCCCATCCCCACACTGCCAGGAGCCCTCATGAGATTTGTCCGTGCATTGCAGACACTGGCCGCCACGCTGGTGGCCGCACTGTCCACCCTGGCCTGCGCCAACCACGGCGCCGCTGCCGGCCCCTCGGGTGGGCCGGCAACCCAAGGCCCGGCCAGCGTGCAGCTGGGGCCGCGCCCGTTTTTCCTCGTCAACGAGATGAACAGCAGTCCGCTGCAGCAGCAGCTGCAGTCCTGTGCCGCCAAACGCCGCAGCTACGACAGCAGCGACTTCTCCATCGGCCACCGCGGCGCCGCGCTGCAGTTCCCCGAGCACACCCAGGAAAGCTACGAAGCCGCCGCCCGCATGGGCGCCGGCATCCTGGAGTGCGACGTCACCTTCACGAAAGACCAGCAGCTCGTCTGCCGCCACGCGCAGAACGACCTGCACACCACGACCAACATCCTGGCCACGCCGCTGGCGGCCACCTGCATCCGGCCTTTCACGCCGGCCACCTTCGATGCCAGCGGCAGGCGCCTGACGGCGGCCACGGCCGAGTGCCGCACCAGCGAGATCACGCTGGCGGAGTTCAAGACCCTGCGCGGCAAGATGGACGCCGCCAACCCCAATGCGCGCAGCGTGGCCGAATACCTGGCCGGCACCGCGAACTTCCGTACCGACCTGTATGCGGGACCGACCAGCGGCACCCTGCTGACGCACAAGGAGAGCATCGAGCTCTTCAAGCGCCTGGGCGTGAAGATGACGCCCGAGCTGAAGAGCCCGAGCGTGCAGATGCCCTTCAACGGGTTCACGCAGCAGGCCTACGCGCAGAAGATGATCGACGAGTACAAGGCCGCGGGCGTGCCGGCGCGCAACGTCTGGCCGCAGAGCTTCGACATCAACGACGTGCTGTACTGGGTGAACAACGAGCCCGCCTTCGGCCGCCAGGCGGTGTACCTGGATGACGCCAACACGGTGGCCGATCTGCCGAGCGCCGCCACGCTGCAGGGCTACCGCCAGCAGGGCATCCGCATCTGGGCGCCGCCGACCTTCGCGCTGATCAGCACCGACGCCAACGGCAAGCTGCGCGCCTCGCAGGCCGCGCTGGACGCCAAGGCCGCCGGCCTGGACCTCATCACCTGGACGCTGGAGCGCTCGGGCCTCCTCGCCGATGGCAACAACGGCTTCTACTTCCAGACCTTCGACAGCGCCATCTCGCGCGAGGGCGACCTCTACCGCGTCATCGACGTGCTGGCGCAGGAGGTGGGCGTGCGGGGCATCTTCAGCGACTGGCCCGCGGCCGTCACCTTCTATGCCAACTGCATGGGCTTGAAGTAAGCCGGGTGGCCGGGCGCGGCCTGCGCCCAGGCCTGCGCCAGGGCCGGCGCCGGCAGCACTTCTTCCGGCGTCAGCAGCAGGCCGGCGCGGCGCAGCGCGCGGCCCAGCGACGGTCGGCCGGCCCACACCGCCACCGGCCATGCGGCCAGCAGCGGCAGCGCCATCGGCAGCAGCCACAGCAGCGCGCCGGCGTCGTCGCTGCTGCTGCAGGCCGCCACCACCGCCAGCGCGGCGCCGGCCAGCAGCGACAGCGGCAGCAGCGCCGGTGCGGCATCACGCCAGCGCAGGCGCTCGGCCTCGCGCGGCGGCGACTTCCACTGCAGCTGCAGGCCGGTGAGGGCGCCGACCACGAATACCGTGTGCGCGGCCATGCGCACCGGCGCCTGCAGCGCCGACATCAGCGCCTCCAGCGCCGCGCTGCCCAGCAGGGCGGCGGTGCCGCCGTACTGCGCCTGCGCGCCTTCGCGCAGCACCAGCGCCACGCCCAGCGCGCGCGGCAGCATCAGCAGCGCCAGCGTGGCCGTCCACAGCGCGGCCAGCGGGCCGCCTTCCAGCACCTGCGTGGCGCTCACGAGGCTGTGGCCGTCGCCCAGCCACAGCACCACGCCCAGCACCACGAAGCCCAGCCACAGCGGCGCGCTCAGGTAGGCCATGGCGCCGGTGAAGAACATCGCGCGGTGCACGCCGTGCAGACCGGGCTCGGCGATCAGGCGCGCGTTCTGCAGGTTGCCCTGGCACCAGCGGCGGTCGCGCTGCAGCTCGGCCAGCAGGTGCGGGGGCTGCTGCTCCCAGCTGCCGGGCAGGTCGGGCACCAGCCAGGTCTGCCAGCCGGCACGGCGCATCAGCGCGGCTTCGACGAAGTCGTGGCTGAGGATGTGGCCCGACAGGCCGCCGCGGCCCGGCAAGGCCGCCAGCGCGCAGTGCTGCATGAAGGGCGCGATGCGGATGATGGCGTTGTGGCCCCAGTAGTGCGATTCACCGAGCTGCCAGTACTGCATGCCGGCACCGAACAGGCGGCCGGTCACGCGCCCGGCGAACTGCTGCGCGCGGGCGTGCAGCGTGTCCAGGCCGCAGGTGACGGGGGCCGACTGGATGATGCCCGCCTGGGGCGTGGCCTCCATCAGCCGCACCAGGCCGAGCACGGCCTCGCCGCTCATCACGCTGTCGGCGTCCAGCACCACCATGTAGCGGTGGCGCTTGCCCCAGCGGCGGCAGAAGTCGGCCACGTTGCCGGCCTTGCGCTGCGTGCGGCGCGCGCGCCAGCGGTAATGCACGCGCAGACCGCTGGCGGCGAACTGCTCGCGCAGCGCGGCCCAGGCATGGCGTTCGCTGGCGCGCAGCGTGGCGTCGGCGGTGTCCGAAAGCACGTAGAACTCGGCCAGGCGCGCACCGCCGGCAGCGACCAGCGATTCCGCCGTGGCCGACAGCCCGGCGAAGACCGTGGCGACGTTTTCATTGCAGATGGGCATGATCACCGCGGTGCGCGCGTCGGCCGAGATGGCGTGGCGCGCCACGTCGGCGTAGCGCAGGCCGTGGCGGTCGCCACGGCGCAGGCTGAAGTAGCCCATCACCGCGGTGATGCAGCCCGCGGCCACCCAGGCAAACAGCAGCGCGAACAAGCCCACCTGCGCCCAGCGCAGCACCCCGCCTCCGCTGGCAGGCTGGGTCAGCAGCAGCAGCGCGGTGGCGCCGGCCGCGCACAGCAGCACCAAGGCCAGCAGCGCGTGGCGGCGGCGCGCGGCGGCGGCCTGCCAGGGCTGTGCCGGCATCGCGGCGGCCGCCGTGCTGCGGCCCTGCAGGTGCTCGGCCAGGCCGGGCCAGAAGCCGCGCCAGGGCGTGGGCACCATGCTGCCGCGCTGCAGCGCCGGCGCGGCGGCATGGGTGTAGCGGCGCTGCGCGGCGCGCGCCCGTTGCTGCGGCGTGGGCGCCGCACGCGGCGGGGTGGAAGACGTGGATGGGTTCATCGGCGGGTCTCCGGCGCGGGAAGGGAAGGGATGCGGGCGCGTCCGTCGGCGCGTTCGTCGGCGCGTCCGTCAGCGAGTTCGTTGGCGTTGGCAGGGGCGTTCCCGGCAGCGCCGGCGGCTGAGCCGGGCGCAGCGGCTGGGGCGTCGCCCGGCAGCAGGGCGGCCCAGGTTTCGGTCAGGGCGTGCGGGCCGTGCTGCAGATAGGCGCGCAGCTCCAGCGGCTGCGTCGGGTCCTGGCGCAGCACGCGCAGCTGCAGGCGCCAGCCGCCATGCGGGTGCGGGTAGGCGCGGGCTTCGGTGATGCGGCCGCTGTCGGCGGCGCTGTTGGCCACCGAGGCGACGGCCGTCACCTGCGCACCGGCCGGCAGCGCACGCAGCGCGGGGCCGTCGAAGTCGATGAGGTGCTGCACCTCGCCGGGGGCCGGCGCGGCCCAACTGCGCCCGCGCCGGCTCTGCACGGTGTGGCCGCCGGGCGGCTGCGTCGGCATGTCGCCCTGCCAGTGCAGGCGGTAGTCCAGCGCCAGCGCCTGGCCCGGCGGCGGCAGCCTGGCCGGCACCCAGGCGGCGACGATGTTGTCTTCGGTCTCGTCCGGCGTGGGCAGTTGCAGCAGCATCACGCGGCCGGGGCCCCAGTCGCCCAGCGGCTGCACCCAGGCGCTGGGACGGCGCTCGTAGTGGGCCTCGCTGTCTTCGTAGCTGGCAAAACGGCGGTCGCGCTGGAGCAGGCCGAAACCTTCCAGCCGCTGCAGCGCGAAGCTGCTGGCGATGGGCTGGCGCGGGTTCACCAGCGGGCGCCACAGCCATTCGGTGGCGGCGCCGGGCGCGGCCTGGCCGCTGACCAGCAGGCCGTCGCTGTCGTGCACCTCGGGGCGGAAGTCGGCGGCCTGCGGCTGGTTTTCGCCGTGCAGGTACATGCTGGTCAGCGGCGCCAGGCCGAGCATGGCCACCGGCGCCGCACCCGGCGCCGTGCCCGGCGCGGGGGCGCGCAGGAAGACGCGCTGCTGCACGTCCACCAGGGTGGCCTCGCCCGGCTGGAAGACAAAGCGCATGGCTGCGGTGGCGCGCGGGCTGTCCAGCAGCGCGTGGAGGGTCAGCGTGCTGGCCTGGGCCGTGGGCCGCTCGATCCAGAAGGCCTTGAAGCGCGGGAACTCCTCGCCGGCCGCGCCGCCCACGGTGTCGATGGCCAGCCCGCGGGCCGAGAGGCCGTACTGCTGGCCCTTGCCCAGCGCGCGGAAATAGCTGGCGCCGAGGAAGACGACCAGCTCGTCCTTGTAGGCCGGGTTGTTCAGCGCATGGTGCACGCGGAAGCCGGCGTGGCCCAGGCCGTCTTTGCCTGCGCCCCAGCCGCTGCGGTCGAAGCGGTGGCGGCCGAAGTCCCAGGCTTCGGGGTCGTAGCCCAGCAGGCGCGCGCGGCCTTCGTGCACTTCGTGGATCTGCACCGGCAGCACATGGCCGCCGCCGAGGTGGAAAAACTGCAGCTCGAAGGGCAGGCCCTGCTCACGCCAGATGGCCTTCTCGGGCCGGTAGCGGATGTCGCGCAGGCCGTCGTAGTTCAGCGCCTTCAGCTCGGCCGGCAGGCGCGAGACCGGCGCCACATAAGGCGCTGCGGCCTCGCGTCGAGCGATGGCGGCCACGTCGGCGAAGCCGAAGGCCGTGTCGCGTGTCTGCACCTGGGGCTGGGCCGGTGCGGCGGCCAGCGGCGCACACAGCCCGAAGCCCAGGCCCAGGCCCAGGGCCAGCAGGCGCATTCCTCGGTGTGCAGCGGCAAAACGGCTCATCCCTGGCGGCGGTCCATCGGGCGCATGCAGCGCACCCTCGGGGCCTGCAGGGCAAACACCGTGCCGCCGGGATTCAGCCCTTGTGAATCAAGGACTTGGCTCGTTCTGGCGGCAAGAGTGCGCGCCAAAGCAGGCGAAAGCGTCGCCGATCAGCGACAAGCCAGGACGCGGGGCCGGCCTGGCGAGGGGGGCCAGGGGCCCGGCCGCCCAGGGAAAACCACGCCGGGGCGGCTTGTCGCTAGCTGGCGACAGCGCCGGCATCCGGCTTCGGGCCACCGCCGTCGCGGCCCTCCGCCGCGTCGCCCGACGGGCCGTCGGCCGCGCCTTCCTCGGCGCCACCCTCGCTGCGGAAGCGCCCCGGCGTCAGCCCGTGTTTCTGCAGCAGGCGGTAGAACTCGGTGCGGTTGCGTTCGGCCAGGCGCGCGGCGTCGGCCACCTGGCCGTCGGTCAGCTTCAGCAGGCCCACGAGGTAGTCGCGCTCGAAGCGCTGGCGCGCCTCGGCAAAGCTCAGCACCTGCACGCCGGGCGTGCGCAAGGCGCGCTGCACCAGGGTCAGCGGGATCAGCGGCGCGGTGGCCAGCGCGCACACCTGCTCCACCACGTTGTGCAGCTGGCGCACATTGCCCGGCCAGGCGGCCATGGCCAGCGCGCGCAGCGCATCGGGTGCAAAGCCGCGGATGCGCCGGCCGTGGCGCGCGGCCAGCGTGACCAGGAAGTGCTGTGCCAGCAGCGGGATGTCCTCGCGCCTCTCGGCCAGCGTCGGCAACTGCAGCGTGACGACGTTCAGGCGGTAGAACAGGTCTTCGCGGAAGCTGCCGTCAGCCAGCATGGCGTCGAGGTCGCGGTGCGTGGCCGAGATGATGCGCACGTCGATGGGCACGGGCTGGCTGGCGCCCACCGGCCGCACGCTGCGTTCTTGCAGCACGCGCAGCAGCTTGACCTGCAGCGCCGGTGGCATGTCGCCGATCTCGTCGAGGAAGAGCGTGCCGCCATCGGCCACCTGGAAGAGGCCGCGGTGGTTCTGCGTGGCGCCGGTGAAGGCGCCCTTGACGTGGCCGAAGAGCTCACTCTCCAGCAGCGTCTCGGGGATGGCGCTGCAGTTCACGGCCACGAAGGGCCGCCGGCTCTGCGCGCTGCCGCGCCGGCTGGCGCGGTGCAGCGCCTGGGCCAGCAGTTCCTTGCCGGTGCCGCTTTCGCCGCGTATCAGCACGCTGGCGTCGCTCTTGGCCACCAGCAGGGCTTCGGCCAGGACCTCTTCCATGCGCGCGCTGTGGCTCACGATGCCGGCGCGCCAGGCCGCGGGTTCGGCCGGGCCGGCCTGTGCCGGTGCGGCCAGGGCCAGCGCATGCGCCACCTGTTCCAGCAGCTGCTTGCCGTCGAAGGGTTTGGTCAGGTAGGTGAAGACGCCGCGCGAGGTGGCTTCCACCGCGTCGGGGATGGTGCCGTGTGCGGTGAGCAGGATGACCGGCAGCGCGGCGTGCTGGGCGCGGATGGTCTCGAAGAGCTGCAGGCCGTCGGCGCCGGGCAACTGCACGTCGCTGATGACGAGCTGGGGCCGCGCCACGGCGATCTGCGCCAGTGCGTCTTCGGCGCTCTCGGCGCTGCTGACGCGGTAGCCGGCGGCCGTCAGCCGCATCGCCAGCAGGCGCAGCAGGTCGGTGTCGTCGTCGACGATGAGCACGTGGGCGGCCATGGTGCGCAGCGGCCTCGGGCTTCAGGGCGCGGGCCGCGGCACCGGCGCCGGCGCCGGTGCCGCCGGGCGCGGGTTGTTCAGGCTGCGCTCGATGGCCTTCAGCGCTTCCAGCTGCGCGGCCAGCTGTTCCAGCCGGCGCTGCTGCTCACGCAATTGCGCCGCCTGCCGGTCGATCTGTTCTTCGAGCCGGCGTTGCTCGGACAGGCGCGCGTGCAGCAGCCGGGCGGCGCTTTGCCAGGGGTTGGGCGCGTTCGCGCGGGTGTGGGGCTCCACCAGCGCCAGTGCGCGCGCCACGTCGCCCGGCTGCTGGCGCTGGGCCAGCAGCAGCGCCAGTTCCAGCTGCAGCGCAGGCTGGTCGGGGGCTTCGCCGATGCGCAGCTGCTCACGCGCCAGATCGGCTGCGCCCAGCTCGCGCAGCCGCTCATGGAAGGCCAGCAGGCGGCGCGTGGCGGCATCGGCCAGCGCGGCGGGGTCGGGCGCCGGGGGCGGCGCGGGCGGCGGCGGCACGGGCGCCGGCGTCGGCGCCGGCGGAGGCAGTGGCGCGACCTGCGGGGCTGGCGCGGGCGGTGGCGGCAGCGTCATGCAGGCGGCCAGCGTGCCGGTCAGCACGGCGGCCAGCAGCGGGCCGCACAGGCGCGTTGGCCCGCTGGGCGCCAGCCGGGTGTGCGCCAGGGGGGCGCGCGCCAGCAGGGCAGGTTCAGTCGGCAAGGGCATGGGGCAGTTCGATGCGGAAGTGGGCGCCCGGCCTGGCGGGCGTTGCAGTGCTGGAAGTGTCTTCGCCCGCGGCCGGCAGCAGGCGCACGCGCCCGCCGTGCGCCGCCACGGCCTCGGCCACGATGGACAGGCCGATGCCGGTGCCGGGCAGGCCGTCGGCGGGCTGCTGCTGGCCGCGGAAGAAGGGCTCGAAGATGCGGTCACGTTCGGCGGCGGGCACGCCGGGGCCCTGGTCGGCCACGTCGATGTGAAGGCCGTCACCGCTCTGCACGACGCTGATCGTGATGGTGCTGCCCGGCGGGCTGTAGCGGATGGCGTTGGACAGCAGGTTGGCGATGGCGCTGCCCAGCAGCGCGGCGTCGACGTCGGCGGTCAGGGGGCCGCCTTCGGGCCCGCCCTCGGGCTGGCAGTGCCGCTGCACCTGCACGCCGCGGGCCTGCCACTGCAGCTGCTGTTCCTGCACCAGGCCGGCCACCAGCGCCCCCATCTCGGTGGGCTTGCGCACCAGGCGTTGCGCGGCGAAGGCGGTGGCGTTGAATTGCAGCAGGTCTTCGATGCGGCGCTGCAGCGTGGCGGTGTTGTCGTGCAGGATGCGCGCCACCTCGCGCTGGTTGTCGGAGAGCGGCCCGGCCACGCCGTCCTGCAGCAGGGCTACGCCCTCGCGCAGCGCCGCCAGCGGTGTTTTCAGCTCATGGGAGACATGCCGCAGGAAACGCGCCTTGTCGGCGTCGATGCCGGCCAGACGCTGGCGCAGCCAGTCCAGCCGGCGGCCGATCTGGCGCACGTCGGCCGGGCCGCGGATGTCGATGCGCGCGTCGAGTCGGTTCTCGCCCAGCGCGAGGATGGCCGTTTCCACGCGCCGCAGCGGCCGCGCCAGCCAGAGCGCCAGCGCCAGCGCCAGCACCAGCGTGAAGGTCACGGCGCCGGCGACCTGGCGGCCCAGCGCCTGGCGGCCGGCTTCCAGTTCGGCCTGCAGCGCGGCGTTGCGGCTTTCGGTGACGCTGCGCAGCCGCTCGCTCATGGCCTGCTGCAGTTCACCCAGCTGGCGGAAGGCGGCGGCCAGGGCGCGGTCACGCGTGCCGGGCAGCAGTTCCGGCTCACTCAGTTCGCGCGCGCGCAGCTGGCGGTCGAGCTCCTTGCGCTGCTCCAGCCAGGCGGCGGTGGCGTCGGGCGCCACGGCCTCGGCGGCCAGGGCCTGCACATGGCTTTCGGCCTCGGCGGCGGCACGCTCGTAGGTGCTGCGCAGCGTGCCGTCGCCCAGCACCAGGAACTGCCGCGCGGCGCGTTCCATGGTCAGCGTGGTTTCGCCCAGGCGCTCGGCGTGCCCGTTCAGCTGCAGCGTGCGTTCGGCGCCGCTGCGGCTGCGCTGCAGCAGGCTTTCCAGCGTCCATTGGCCGCGCAGCGCCACGCCGCCCAGCAGGGTGGCCACCAGCAGAAAGGCCACCAGCAGCAGCTGGCGGAAGGAAGGGCGGGGCAGCGCGGCCATGCGGGGCCGCTAGCGCCGGGGCAGCCGGCTCACATGCCCGCGTAGTTGGGCCCGCCACCGCCTTCGGGCGTGACCCAGACGATGTTCTGCGTCGGGTCCTTGATGTCGCAGGTCTTGCAGTGCACGCAGTTCTGCGCGTTGATCTGCAGGCGGTCGCTTTCCTGGCCGCTGCCGTCGACGCTCTTCACGTACTCGTAGACACCGGCCGGGCAGTAGCGCGCCTCGGGGCCCGCGTACTTCGCCAGGTTGATGGCCACCGGCACGCCGGCGTCCTTCAGCGTCAGGTGCGCGGGCTGGTTCTCTTCGTGGTTGGTGTTGCTGATGAACACCGAGCTCAGGCGGTCGAAGGTGAGCACGTTGTCGGGCTTGGGGTAGCGGATGGGCTCCACCTGGTCGGCCGCGTGCAGGCGCGTGTGATCGCCGGCCTTGCGGTGAATGGTCCAGGGCGGGCTCTTGAAGCCCAGCTTGGGCAGCAGCCACTGCTCGATGCCGGTCATCACCGTGCCCACGGTGTTGCCCTGCTTGAACCACTGCTTGAAGTTGCGGCTGGTGTCGAGCTCGTCGAAGAGCCAGCTCTTCTCGAAGGCCGCCGGGTAGGCCGTCAGCTCGTCGGCGCTGCGGCCGGCGGCCAGCGCCGGCACGATGGCCTCGGCCACCAGCATGCCGGTCTTGATGGCGGCATGGCTGCCCTTGATGCGCGCGGCGTTCAGCGTGCCGGCCTCGCAGCCCACCAGCGCGCCGCCGGCGAACACCAGCTTGGGCAGGCTCAGCAGCCCGCCGGCGGTGATGGCGCGTGCGCCGTAGCCGATGCGCTTGCCGCCTTCCAGGTGCGCGCGGATGGCCGGGTGCGTCTTCCAGCGCTGCATTTCCTCGAAGGGGCTGATCCAGGGGTTCTGGTAGTCCAGGCCGGTGACGAAGCCCAGCGTGACCTTGTTGTCGTCGAGGTGGTAGAGGAAGCCGCCGCCGTAGGTGTGCTCGTCCATCGGCCAGCCGGCGGTGTGCACCACATGGCCGGGCTTGGCCTTGGCGGGGTCGATCTCCCACAGCTCCTTCACGCCCAGCGCGTAGCTCTGCGGGTCCTTGCCCTTGTCGAGCTCGAAGCGCGCGATGAGCTGCTTGCCGAGGTGGCCGCGCGCGCCTTCGGCGAACACGGTGTACTTCGCGCACAGCTCCATGCCGAGCTGGAAGTTCTCGGTCGGCGCGCCGTCCTTGCCCAGCCCCAGGTTACCCGTGGCCACGCCGCGCACCGCGCCTTGTTCGTCGTACAGCACCTCGGCGGCGGTGAAGCCGGGGAAGATCTCGACGCCCAGGGCCTCGGCCTGCTCACCCAGCCACTTCGTCACCGCGCCCAGGCGCACGACGTACATGCCGTCGTTGTGGAAGCAGTCCGGCAACAGCCAGCCGGGCGTGGACGTGGACTGCTTCTCGCTGAGGAAGAGCACCTCGTCGCCGCTGACGGGCTGGTTCAGTGGCGCGCCGCGTTCCTTCCAGTCGGGGAAGAGTTCGTTCATCGCGCGCGGGTCCATCACCGCGCCCGAGAGCGTGTGCGCGCCGGGTTCGCTGCCTTTTTCCAGCACCACCACCGAGACCTCGGCATTCAGCTGTTTCAGGCGTATGGCCGTGGCCAGGCCGGCAGGGCCGCCCCCGACCACCACCACGTCGTATTCCATGGCCTCGCGGGGGCCGAACTGGGCCAGGATGTCTGCAGATGTCATGGGCTCTTGCCTCGTGGGGCGCTGGGTCAAAAACAGCGTCGGATTCTAGGTGCGCGGTCTGGACGTCACTGCCTAAACAAAGCCGGCGTGGCCAGCCCCGCCAGCGTCAGCGCCAGCGAGCCCAGCACGTGCATGGCCACGGTGGCCAGGGCCCAGCCGGTGCGGCCGGACTGCAGGGCGTGCACGACTTCGGCGCTGAAGGTGCTGAAGGTGGTGAGGCCGCCCAGGAAGCCGGTGATGACAAAGAGCCGCCATTCGGCCGGAAGTTCAGGCCGCAGCGCAAACAATGCCACCGCCAGGCCCACGAGGTAGGCGCCCAGCAGGTTGGCCAGCAAAGTGCCTGGCGGCAGCGCAGGGAACACATGGTTCAGACCCGCGCCCAGACCCCAGCGCGACAGCGCGCCCAGAGCGGCGCCGATGCTGATGGCGAAGATGGCAACGAACATGGCCGCAGATTATCCGCGGCGGTCCCCGACCAAGCCTCCCGCCGCGGAACCGGCTCTGCCGGGCCGCTGTCGGGCGGCCCCACTCAAGCAGGCAGCAGGCCCAGCCGCTTGCTTGCGCTGAAGACCGGCTGGCTTTCGTCCCCCGAGGCCGACACCGCGCGCGAGCGCCCCTGGCGCTTGGCCTCGTACAGGGCCTGGTCGGCGCGGCGCAGCGCAGCGTCGATGTCTTCGCCGGCGCGCAGCTGCACCATGCCGAAGCTCAGGCTCATCGGCGGCAGCGGCGTGCTCAGCGTGCGCTGCTGCAGTTCGGCCACGATGCGCGCGGCCACGCCCATGCCGTGTTCGGTGGTCGTGCGGCGCAGCAGCAGCACAAACTCATCGCCACCGTGGCGGCCGGCGGCGTCGTTGGTGCGCAGGTGCTCCAGCACGCTGCCGGCCACCAGGCACAGCGCGCGGTCGCCTGCCGGGTGGCCCAGGCGGTCGTTGATCTGCTTGAAGTGGTCGATGTCGAAGAGCAGCAGCACCGCGCTGCCCGGCGGGTCGGCACGCAGCGCGTGGCTGGCAAGCTCAGCGAAGCGGCGGCGGTTGGGCACCTGGGTCAGCGCGTCCAGATTGGCCAGCAGGCGCAGGCGCCGGCGTGATTCGCGCAGCTGGCGCTCGGTACGTTCGAAAAGCAGGGTCAGGGCCACGAAGGCCAGCACGATGGCGCCCAGCGTCGCTGCCAGCACCCGGGCGGCATGGGCGGCCTGCGCGGCGGCCTGGGCCGAAGGTCCGGTGGCGGCAAAGTCCGTGGCCAGCACGGCGAGGCCTGGGGCGAAGGCCAGCACGGCCATGGTGGCGCCCAGGAAGTTCACCGGTGCCGCGTCACCCCCGGCGGGACCGTTGAACATCACCGCCGCTGCGTACAGGTGCACGGCCAGGCCGCAGGCCAGCACCGGCCAGGTGGCGCTGAAGGGCGTGGCCGGCGAGGGCAGCAAGCCGCCCGCAGCGAGGGCGATGACGCTGGCCGCGGCCAGCAGCGTGGCGTCCACCCACCCATGGCCGGGCCAGCGCCGCCGGGCGTTGAAGCGCCGCAGCCCCATCAAGGTGACCAGCGGCCACTGCATCAGCAGCGGCGGGGCCAGCACGCGGCCCCAGTCGCCCGGGGCCAGCGCCGCCAGCGCCGCGCCAAGCGTGGTGAGCCACATGGCCGCCAGCCACCACCACCAGCCCGGGTGGCGGTCGCGCCGCAGGCCAAACCCCGTCAAGGACGCGGCTGCAGCGGCCTGGGCCAGCGTGGCAAACAGCAGGAGGTCGGTGGACGCCGGCATGGTGGCCCATTGTGGGCAGCCACCCGTGCGGCAGTGCTGCGCCCGTGCGGGTGCATTGCAACGCTTTGCTACTGTGGCGCGGGCCCTTGGTTACCATCCCGGGTTGATCGACGATTCGGAGTGTTGGGCATGGGCATGGACGTGGTGGACTACGAGATCAAGGGCGCCGAGATGCAGTTTGTCGAGGTTGAACTCGACCCCGGCGAGGCCGCCGTCGGCGAAGCCGGCAGCATGTTCTTCATGGACGCCGGCATCGGCATGGACACCGTGTTCGGCGACGGCAGCGCGCAGAGCGGCGGCATCTTCGGCAAGCTGCTCGGGGCCGGCAAGCGATTGGTGACAGGTGAATCACTCTTCACCACCGTCTACACCAACGGCGCCTCCACCAAGCAGCGCGTGGCCTTCGGCGCGCCCTACCCGGGCAAGATACTGCCGATGGACCTGCGCCAGCTGGGCGGCATGCTGATCTGCCAGCGCGACGCCTTCCTGTGCGCCGCGCGGGGCGTTTCACTGGGCATTGCCTTCCAGCGCAAGCTCAGCACCGGCTTCTTCGGTGGCGAAGGTTTCATCATGCAGAAGCTGGAAGGCGACGGCCTGGCCTTCGTGCATGCCGGCGGCACCGTGGTGCGGCGTGAACTGCAGGCCGGCCAGACCCTGCTGGTGGACACCGGCTGCGTGGTTGCCTACACGCCCAATGTCGACTTCGAGATCCAGTACGTCGGCAAGATCAAGACAGCGCTGTTCGGTGGCGAGGGCCTGTTTTTCGCCAAGCTCACCGGCCCGGGCACCATCTGGCTGCAGAGCCTGCCGTTCAGCCGGCTGGCCTCGCGCGTGTTTGCTGCCGCGCCGCAGGCCGGTGGTGGCCGCAGCGAGCAGTCGTCGCTGGGCGGTCTGGTCGGTGGCGGCCTGCTGGGCGGCATTCTCAGCGGCGACGACGAGTGACACCCTTGAGCCCGAGTCCGCACATCACGGCCGTTACGCGCAGATACCTGATGGTGGCGCTGTCGGCGGCGCTGCCGGCCGCGCTGGTGCTGCTGGGCGCGCTGGCCGCGGCCCCTGCGGCGGCCGCGCCACCGCCCATCTTCGTGCTGAATTCGCAAGACGCCGACGTCAGCGTCATCGACGCCACCAGCTTCACGGTGATCAAGCGCGTGCCCACGGGCAAGGAGCCGCACCACCTGTACCTGGCGCCCGATGAAAAGACGCTGATCGTGGGCAATGCCACCGGCAACACGCTGAGCTTCATCGACCCCAGCAACGGCAATGTGCTGCGCACGGTGCCCGACATCCTCGACCCCTACCACCTGCGCTTTTCGCCCGACATGAAGTGGTTCGTGACGGCGGCCAACCGCCTGAACCACGTCGACATCTACCGCTGGCTGGGCGCCAGCGCGCCGCAGCCGCTGCAGCTGGTCAAGCGCATCGACGCGCCCCGCACGCCCAGCCATCTCAACATCGACAGCAAGAGCAGCGTGGTCTACGTGTCCTTGCAGGACAGCGACGAGCTGCTCGCCATCGACCTGGCCACACAAACGGTGCGCTGGAAGATCAGCATCGGCCGCATGCCCGCCGACCTGCACCTGAGCGCCGATGACCGCACGCTGCTGGTGGGCCTGACCGGGGACAGCGTGGTCGAGGCCTATGACGTGAGCGGCCCCAGGCCCAGGCTGATCAAGCGCATTCCCACCGGGCGCGGCGCGCATGCCTTCCGCGCGCGCGGCGACAAGCGCCATGTCTTCGTCAGCAACCGGGCGGCCAACACCATCAGCCTGATCGACGTGCAGACCCTGGCGGTGGTGGCCGAATACCCGGCGCCGGGGGGCCCCGACTGCATGGAGATGCTGTCCGACAACCGCACGCTGATGGTGAGCTCACGCTGGGCACGCAAGCTCAGCTTCATCGACATCGAGACCCGGAAGGTGGTGCGGCAGGTGCAGGTCGGGCGCTCGCCGCACGGGGTGTGGACGCTGGACCATGCGCCGCGGCTCTAGCCTCGCCGCGCCGCTGCTGCTGGCCGCGGCCGCGAGTCTGGCCACGGCGGCAGCGGCCGCCACTGCGGCGGGCTGCACGCGGCCGGTCTACCTCAGCTTCGACACCGGCCACATGGGCGTGGCGCCGCTGGTGGCCGAGGTGCTGCAGCGCCATCAGGTCAAGGCCAGCTTTTTCCTCGCGAACGAAAAGACACTCAGCGGAGGCAGCAGCCTGGATGAGCAGTGGGCGCCGTGGTGGCGTGCGCGTGCGGCCGAGGGTCATGCCTTCGGCTCCCACACCTGGGACCACGACAGCTGGGTTGCCGACGTGCCCGCCGGCCTGCGCGTGAAGCCTTCGCAGGGCCCCCAGGCCGGGCGCGTGCGCACGCTGTCGCCGGCAGCCTACTGCGCTGAACTGCAGAAGCCCGCCCAGCGTTTTGCGGCCATGACCGGCCAGCCCATGGGGGCCATCTTCCGCGCGCCCGGCGGCAAGACCTCACCGGCACTGCTGCAGGCCGCGGCGGCCTGTGGCTGGCAGCACGTGGGCTGGGCGCCGGCGGGCTTCCTGGGGGATGAGTTGCCCAGCGACACGCACCCCAACGCCACGCTGCTGTCGCGCGCGCTGCGCGACATCCGTGCCGGGGATGTGCTGGTGGCGCACCTGGGCATCTGGTCGCGCCAGGACCCCTGGGCACCGGCGGTGCTGGAGCCCCTGATCACGGGCCTGAAGGCGCGCGGCCTGTGTTTTGCCACGCTGCGTGAGCACCCGCTGTACGGCGCGGCAGCGGTCACGCCGCGCTGAAAGGGTGAGGCCCGCATGGACACCCTGATCGAGCTCTTCGGCCACGCCCAGCAAGGGCTGTTCGAAGGCCTGGTGCAGCCCTTGCTGTTCGGCCTGGGCCAGGGCAACCTGCTGGAGGACGGCTATCGCGCCACCGGCTGGCTGCTGGTGGGGCTGCTGCAGATCGCCGTGATGCTGACGCTCTTCCGTGCGCTGGAGCACTGGCGCCCCGTGGAAGCCGTGAGCGACCGAGCCGCCGTGCGCGTGGACGTCATCTACACGCTGGTGCATCGCCTGGGCCTGTTCCGCGTGGCCCTGTTCTTCACGCTCGAGCCGCTGTGGAACGACGCCTTCGGCCTCCTGCGCGTGGCCGGCATGCCGGCCTTCCAGCTCGACCGTCTGTGGCCCGGCGTGACCGACATCGCCTGGGTGAGCTTCTTCATCTACCTCGTGGTCTTCGACGCCGCCGACTACCTGCTGCACCGCGCCCAGCACCGCTACGCCTGGTGGTGGCAGCTGCACGCGCTGCACCACAGCCAGCGTCAGATGACGTTGTGGTCGGACAACCGCAACCACCTGCTGGACGACGTGCTGCGCGACAGCCTGCTGGTGTTGCTGGCGCTGCTGGTGGGCGTGGCGCCGGCGCAGTTCGTCGCGCTGGTGGCGGTGACGCAGCTGCTGGAGAGCCTGGCCCACGCCAACGTGCGCCTGCATTTCGGACCCGTGCTCGGGCGCCTGCTGGTGAGCCCGCGTTACCACCGCGCCCACCACGCCATGGGTGCCGAACACGACAAGGCGCCGGCCGGCGGCCACAACTTCGCGGTGCTGTTCCCGGTGTGGGACCTGCTCTTCGGCACCGCGCGTTTTGATGGCGGCACCGCGCCCACCGGCCTGCAGGACCAGTTGCAGGGCCGCGACTACGGCCGTGGCTTCTGGGCCCAGCAATGGCGCGGCCTGCAGCGCCTGGCCGGTCGCGACTGAAGGGCTGGCCGCGTGAACGCACTCTTCGACAGCTTCTGGCGCGCCGTGGCCTATTGCCTGCACCCGCGGGTGGTGCTGTGGTCGCTGCTGCCGCTGGCGCTGGCCGGCGCGGCGGTGGGTGTGCTGGGCTGGGCCTACTGGGAAAGCACGGTCGCCGCGGTGCGCGCGGCGATGGAGCAGACCGAACTCGTGGCGGCCATGCTCGACTGGCTGGACCGCGTGGGCGCCAACCGCCTGCGCGCGGTGATGGCGCCGATGATCGTGGTGGCGCTGTCGGTGCCGCTGGTGGTGCTGGCGACCTTGCTGCTGGTGGCCGTGCTGGTCACGCCGGCGGTGGTGAACACCGTGGCCGCGCGGCGTTTTCCGGCGCTGCAGCGGCGTGAGGGCTGCGGCTGGTGGCAGGCGTTGGGCTGGTCCTTGTGCTGCACGGTGGCGGCGCTGGTGGCGCTGGTGGTCAGCGTGCCGTTGTGGTTCGTGCCGCCGCTGGTGCTGGTGCTGCCGCCGCTGATCTGGGGCTGGTTGACGGGCCGGGTGTTTGCGTACGAAGCCCTGTCCAGCCATGCCAGCGCCGATGAACGCCGCTTCCTGCTGCGGCTGCGCCGCTGGCCGCTGCTGGCCATGGGCGTGGCCTGCGGCTACCTTGGCGCCTTGCCTTCGCTGGTGTGGGCCGCAGGCGCGGCGGCGCTGATCTTCGCGCCCGTGCTGGCGCTGGTGTCGGTGTGGTTGTACACGCTGGTGTTCGTCTTTGCCGCGTGCTGGTTCACGCACTACATGCTGGCCGAGCTGCAACACCTGCGCGGCCTGGCGGCGGCGCCGCAAGCGCCGCCCAACACCCTTCTTTCCCAGCCCTCAGAGCCATGAGCACCCTGCCCAAGCACATCGGCGTCGTCATCGTCGGCGACGAAATCCTGTCCGGCAAGCGCCAGGACAAGCACCTGGCCAAGCTCATCGAACTGCTGGCGGCGCGTGGCCTGGCGCTGAGCTGGGCGCGTTATGTCGGCGACGACCGCCCGCGCATCACCGAGGCCCTGCAGCAGGCCTTCGGCAGCGGCGACCTCGTCTTCAGCTGCGGCGGCATCGGCGCCACGCCCGACGACCACACGCGCCAGTGCGCCGCCGCCGCGGCCGGGCTGCCGCTGGTGCTGCACCCGCAGGCCAAGGCCTTCATCCTGGAGCGCATGCGCGACGTCGCCGCCGAACAAGGCCTGCCCTACGAGCCCGAGCGCCCGGACAACCAGCACCGGCTGAACATGGGCGTCTTTCCCGAAGGCGCCGAGATCATTCCCAACCCCTACAACAAGATTGCCGGCTTCAGCCTCGGCCATGTGCACTTTGTGCCCGGCTTTCCGGTGATGGCCTGGCCGATGATGGAGTGGGTGCTGGACACGCGCTACGCCGGTCTCGCGGCCGCGCTCGGCGGCGCGCCCACGGTGGAGCGTTCGGTCATCGTCTTCGGTGCCATGGAAGCCGCGCTGACACCGCTGATGGAAGACATCGAGGCACGTTTCGAGGGTGTCAAGGTCTTCAGCCTGCCCAGTGTCGACCACCCCACCTACGGCCGCCACATCGAGCTTGGCGTGAAGGGCCGGGGTGACCCCGTCGCCGCCTTTGCCGCGCTGCGCAGCGGCCTGCTGGCTGCCGGCGCGCAGTTGGGCCCCGAATTGGTGCGCTAACTTGGTGCATGCCATGGGGCCGGCAGGCTCGTTGTTGGTGCATGCAGGCGCTGGCGGGCGGCTGGAACGCCCGCCGTCCCTGCGCATGCACCGCAGGCGGCCGCGGGCATGCTTTCTGCTAAATTCGTCTGCGCCTTGTTGGGGCCTGGCTCCCAAGCACCGCACCCGCATGTATACCTATCCACGAGCCCCGCTAGGAGAGATCTGAATGGCAAAGACCGTTGCCGACGTGATGAAGATGGTGAAGGAAAACGAAATCA
>LNFM01004832.1_pt1 | contig 24268 bp, 24 predicted proteins | sample 596031 | NCBI WGS metagenome assembly LNFM01 (sample SAMN04254537, study PRJNA301005) | activated carbon metagenome | isolation source: dual media filters at the Ann Arbor, Michigan drinking water treatment plant | place: USA: Ann Arbor | reverse complement strand
GAGGCGGGCACCTGCTTCGAGGACACCAACTGGCGCCCGCTCACGCCGTACGACAGCGCGTCGATCATGCATTACCCGCAGTGCAACGGAGCGTCGACCGATCTCGAGTTCTCGGCGCGCGACACCACGGGCATCCAGGCCCTCTACGGCGCGCCGGGCGGTGGTGGCCCGGTCGAGCCGCCCCCGACCGGCACGACGCAGACGAAGAACTGGACGGGGTCGCTCTCCAACCGCCAGACGCTCCAGCTGAACACGACCACGACCGCGCTGTCGGTGAAGCCCGGCTCGAACCTCACCGTGGTCATGACCGGCACCGGTGACCCGGATCTCTACGTCCGCTTCGGCGCGCAGCCGACCCAGAATTCGTGGAACTGCCGGCCGTACGTTGATGGCGGAAGCGAGCAGTGCACGCTGACTGTCCCGGCCAATCAGACGAGGGCGTTCGTCATGGTCCGCAACTTCCTGGCCACCACGTCGACCTTCAACATCACGGCGACGTACACGCCGAACTGACCCGTCACTCGGTGCGCGGCCGCACGCAGTACACCTCGGCCACGACCTCGATCGTCGTCGACGGTGACGTGTTGCGGTAGTCGCAGCGCCAGCTCGCCGGCGCGGAGGGGTCCATCATCGAGACCGGACGCGCGGCGACGAGCTGCGCCATCCACTGCGGATCGGCATAGCAGCCGCCGGTGACGAGGAGCTCGTTGCTCTTCTCGCAGGTCGCGATCGCCGTCGCGACGAGGCCGGCCGCCACGCTGATGCGCGCTTCGCGGCGCGTGATGTCGGCCTTGTTCGCGTAAGCGGACGCGGGACCGACGGGCCCCTTCGGACCCTGGACGCCTTGCGTGCCCTGCAGACCTTGCGGTCCGGGCTGACCCTGAATGCCTTGGGGTCCCTCGGGCCCGGGCGGGCCGGGATTGCCGATCTGGCCGCGTGGACCTTCGGGCCCCTGCGGTCCGACGCCCGCGGGCCCCATCGGGCCGACGGGGCCAGGCGGCCCCTCGGGTCCCGGCGGGCCGGGCGGCCCCTCGAGCCCTGCGCTCTTGCCCTTCGCGATGAGCTCGGCCGCGACGCGCTGCGTATCGACCGTGCCCTTCCGTTCGATCTCCGAGATGCGGAGGTCGTGATCGTCGACGCGGCCGCGCGTCTGTTCGAGGCGCTCGTCGGTATCGCCCATGCGACACGCGCTCGTGAAGAGAGCGCACATCAATAAGCAGCGACGCATCCGCCAGGACTGTACCCGTGTGCAGGCGTCGACAGACCCGGAACAGATAAAAAGTCGCGACATCGGTTTCGGTCACGTACTGACGATGGACATGAGCGCGATCAACTACGCCGGTGTCGAGCTTGCTCATCCGCGTGGCGAGGCCGCGATCGTCAAGGACGCGAACCTCCAGGTCGCGCCGGGCGAGGTGGTGCTCGTCATCGCGGCCGCAGGCCTCGGAACCTCGCGCTTCGTCGCTTCGACCATGGGCGAGGTCCTGCCACTGACCGGCAAGATCGAGCTTTTGGGGCGAGACGTCACGAAGCTGCGTCGCTCCTCGTTACGCCTTCTGCGGCGCCGCGTCGGCATCGTGCCGCAGGATCTCTGTTTGCTCGAGGACCGGAGCGCACAGCTGAACGTCGTGCTGCCGCTCGAGATCGACGGCGTGCCGCGCTCCGTCTCCGTGGTGCGCGCCGCGGAGGTGCTCGCCGAGCTCGCGCTCGAGGACGAGGCCGCGTTGCCGGTCGATTGTCTCGGGGCGTCGGCGCGTCAGCGCGTGGCGGTCGCGCGCGCGCTCGTCCGGACACCGGACGTTCTCCTCCTGGATCATCCGACGAGTGCCCAGGACGCCGTGGGCGCCGAGCTCGTCGTCAAGGCGCTGCTGGCGGCGGCCTCGCGCGGGGCCGCATGCCTCGTGTTCGCGCGTGATCCACAGCTCCGCGAGCTCGCCGAGCACCACGGCTGGCGCCAGCTCGCCCTCGTGAATCAGACCATCTCGCCGCTCGGCGAGGTCGCGCTCGATGGCCGCTCCATCGACGAGGTCCTCGTCGGTATCGAGTCGGTTCGGACCCCGGTCGTCGTCGTCCCCGACGATGGCATCCCCGACAACGTGGTGCCGTTCCCGGTCACCGCTCGCACGGTAGGTGCACGATGAAGATGAAGACGCTGCGCCGCCTGAAGGCGCACGCCACGACGGCGCCCCGCTTCGTGCGCCGCCCCAGTGGCAGCACGTTCGACGTGTCCGACGCCGACGATGACTTCGGTCCGTCGCCGGAGGTCGTGTTCGATCGCATCACGGGCCCGTTCGGCAGCCGGCTCGACCCCGAGCGTCCGCTCGGCGCAGGATGGCGAAGCGGTTCTTCGATCGACGAGGAGACGTGATCCCTCGCCTCGCGTCGGCGCTGCGCCGCACGGCTCGCATCGCCACCGAACGTCCGCGCGCCGGACTCTGGACCTTGCTCGCGCTGACGGCGGCGTTGTTCGTCGCGGGAGCCGCGGCCATGGCGGCCGTGGGCATCGATCGCTGGGCCGATGCGCGCCCTGGAGCGTCGGCGACCATGGTCGTCTACCTCGGTGAGGGCACGACCGAAGCGCGGGCGCAGGAGCTCGTCGCCGAGCTGAGGGCGATGAACGGCGTCGAGCGCGCCGACCTGATCACGACCGAGGAGTCGGCCCGCCGCCTGCTGCAGGCGCTGGGGTCCGATGCCTCGCTGCTCGAGGGCGTGGATCCGGCCGCGCTGCCGCCGTCGGTGGAGGCGACCCTCGCCCCGGGCGTGCGTGATGTCGTGGCCATGAGCCCGACGGTCCGCGCGCTGAAGGGCGCGACGGGTGTGGCCGACGTCGTTGTCGAGGACGAGGCCGAAGATCGCATCGCCGGCGCGCTCGGCACCATCCGCGCTGTTGCGTGGGGAGGCGCCGCCCTGTTCGCGGGGCTCGCGCTCGTCATGGTGCTGGCCGCGATTCGCGTGCGGCTCGATCGCGACACCAACGAGCTGGCCGTCGCCGAGCTCCTCGGCGCGGGCCCGGGCTTCCTCGCCATCCCGACCGCCCTCGCGGGGGCGCTCTCCGGCGCGGTCGCCGCGCTCGTCGCGGGCGTGCTGCTGGTCGTCGGCCTGCGGATGTACGGCGACACGGTGGCCGGATGGCTGTCGATCGCGCCGATGGCGCCGGCCTTCGTCGAGCTCGCGCTGTTCGTCGGCGCGGGCGCGATGCTCGGGCTCGTCGCGGGTGGCCTCGCCGGGGTGTCGCGTGTGGCGCGCTAGCCTCCTCGTCCTCGCGCTCGCGGCGATCGCGCATGCCGACGACGAGGAGCCGTCCGCCTCCGCCCCCATCTCGCCGGTCGCGAGCACCATCGCCGGGCAGTTCGCCGACGAGGCCGTGGTCCTCGAGCGCTCGATCGCCACCGTGCGCGAGAAGGTCGCGACCATCGACCAGGAACGGTCCCGCCGCCTCGCCTCCGCGTATCGCATCCTGCGGGCCCCGACGGCGCTCGATCCCGTCGCGGCCGCTCGTCGGCGCGCGGCCGCCCGCTGGATGGTCGAGCGCGACCGCGCCGAGCGCACGCTCCTCGCCGACGAGCTGACCAAGCTGGTCGCCGCCAACCAGCGCACCGCCGCCGACGCCGTCCGGGCCGCCTCCATCGTGATGCCCACGGAGCTCGCGTGGCCCGCGAAGGGCTCGATCGCCCGTCACTTCGGCACCCTCGTCCACGAGAAGTCCAAGGCCACCCTCGCGCGCCGCGGCATCGACATCGAGGTCGACTCGAAGGCCGGCGTGACGTCGCTCGCCGCCGGCGTCGTGCGGTACGCGGGGCCGATCCGTGGCCTCGACAATGGGGTCATCATCGATCACGGCAGCTACCTCACCGTGGTCGCGAAGCTCGGGGAGCTCGCGGTGCCCGTGGGCGCGCAGGTCGCGCAGGGCGATCGCGTCGGCCGGGCCGCGCGCTACCGCGTCTACGTCGAGGTTCGCGTGAAGGTCCGTCCGGGTGGTCTGCCAATCGATCCCGAACCGCTGCTGCGGTAGCCTGCGCCCATGCGGGGGCTCTCTCATGTCGCAGCGTTTGCTGCGGGGGCAACGTTAGCCGTCGCCATCGGAGCCCGCGCGGCGCCCGACAAGCGCGAGCAGACGCGCTACCAGACGCTCGACACGTTCGCGCACGCGCTCGCGACGATCCAGACGTCGTACGTCGATCCCGTCGACGAACGGCAGCTCCTCTACAACGGCGCGCGCGGGATGCTGCACAGCCTCGACAAGTACTCGACGTTCCTCCCGCCCCAGCGCTACGAGCGCCTGCGCCAGGACACGGAGGGCGAGTTCGGCGGCACCGGGATCACGCTCGCGCCGGGCATGATCGATGACAACCGCCCCGGCCAGCCGCCGTGGCCGACGATCGACGACATCGTGCCCGGCTCGCCCGCCGACGTCGCGGGCCTCCAGCTCGACGATCGCGTCATCTCCATCGAGAACGCACCGACGGCCGAGGCGGGCCGGGAGATCGCGAGCGCGTCGGCGTGGGAAGCTCGGCTCCGGGGGCCGTCGGGCACGCGCGTCACGCTCTCCGTCTCGCGCGCGGGGTGGACCGAGCCGAAACCGATCACCCTCGTGCGGGCGCAGGTGAAGCTGCCCACCGTCGAGCATCGCGTGATCGAGAAGGGCATCGGTTACCTCGCGATCCATCGCTTCGCCGAAGCGACGTCGACGGACACCGCGCTCGCCCTCGCCAAGCTGCGCGAGCAACAGGCTCTCGAGGCCCTCGTCCTCGATCTGCGCTCGGATCCCGGCGGCCTGGTCGACCAGGCGGTCGCGACCGCGGACCTCTTCCTGGACAGCGGGACGATCGTCACGATCAAGGGCCGCGCGACTGTTGAGACGCAGTCAGCACACAAAGGAGGCGGCGCGACCGCCGTCCCGCTCGTGATCCTGGTCGATCAGGGCACGGCGTCGGCGGCCGAGATCCTCGCCGGCGCGTTACGTGATCATGGCCGAGGGAAGCTCGTCGGACTTCCGACGTATGGAAAGGGGACGGTGCAGACCTTCTTCGACCTCGCTGACGGGTCGGGGCTCAAGCTCACCACCGCCCGCTACTTCACGCCGAAGGGCAACTCGCTGGAATCAAAGGGCCTGACACCAGATGTCCGCGTCGACACGTTCGCTCCCGTCGAGATTGTGGGTGGTAGTGGCGCGACCGACGGCACTGATGCCACAATGAACGACGAGTCGGATGTGGACGACGATCCACAGCTCGCAGCCGCTGTAAAGCTCGCGCGCCAGGCCCGCCCGGCGCAGAAGTAACGGATCCAAGTAGAGGGCTCGCCTGTTGTTTCTCGCAATGCCGCGCTGGTACAACCAATCGGGGACTCGATGTTCAAGCTGGTGATCCAGGACGACGAGGGGAAGACCACGGTCGTCCCCCTGATCCGTGACGAGATCACGATCGGTCGCAAGGAAGGGAACACGATCCGGCTCACCGAGCGGAACGTGTCGCGGCGCCACGCCCGCATCCTCCGCAACAACGGCGAGGTCCACATCGAGGACCTCGGCAGCTACAACGGCATCCGGGTCAACAACGCGCGCATCGCCGAGCGGGTCTCGCTGCGCGTCTCCGATCAGGTCCAGATCGGTGACTACAAGCTCTACCTGAAGGCCGAGGGCGTCGAGCAGGTCGACGACGCCCGCACGATGCCGATCGAGCGCATCGACTCGCAGATCGCCACCGAGGTCCAGCAGGCCGTCGCGCCTCCGCCGGGCGCGATGACGGCCCAGGGGCCCGCGGTCGCCGCGCCGAGCAATCAGGTCGTTCCCACGCCGGTACCCGGTGCCGCGACGAGTGGTCTCGCCCTCGTCGGCAATCCCAACCGGACGATGGTCGCGATCGCGGACACCGATCCGCAGGGGCGCCCCGTCGCCACGGCTGCCACCGTCGCCGCGCTCACCGCTCCCGCCCAGTACGGCAAGCTCGTCGTCCTGTCGTCGAACTTCGCCGGCAAGGAGTTCGAGCTCTCGCGGCCGCAGATGATCATCGGTCGCACCGACGAGAACGACATCGTCGTCAACCACCGCTCGATCAGCCGCAACCACGCGAAGCTCGTGCGCGAGCCCGAGACCGGCCGCTACACGATCAGTGATCTGCAGTCGAGCAACGGCGTGCGGGTCAACGGTCAGGACTACGGCAAGGTCGAGCTGCGTCGCGGTGACGTCGTCGACCTCGGCCACGTCCGGCTTCGCTTCATCGAGCCCGGCGAGGACTTCGTTTTCGCGCGCGATGCCGTCGTCACCGACGTGCCCGACTCGGGCAGCAAGCGCGGCATGATGGTCGCCGTCATCTTCGCGATCGTCCTGCTCGGTGGCGTGATCGCGTTCTTCGTCCTGAAGGGGAACGACAAGGAGCCGACTCCGGTCGTGAACGGCCAGAAGGTCCCCGACGCCGGGACGGGCACGATCGCGATGAACCCGCCGGCCGATGCCGAGGTCCCTCCGACCGTCGGCTCGGGTGAAGAGCCGTCCACCGATGATGGTTCGCTCCCCGAGGTGGTCACGCCCGACGCCGCACCGGTGGTGCCTGTCGAGCCAGGGAACGATGAGCAGGAGGCCGTCGCCACGCGCTGCAGCGAGGCCGCCTACCAGCAGGACTGGGACAAGCTCGGGAAGTGCGGCGCCGAGCTCGCCGCCCTCGACGACAAGCGTGGCGATGACTTCGTGAAGCAGGCGACCCGCGAGAAGGGGGCCAAGGCGGCCTACGCCAAGATGACCACTGCGATCAACGCCGGCCGCATGGCGCAGGCGCGTGACGAGCTCAACAAGATCGGTGCCGCGCGCTCGGTCCTCACCGAGGAGGCGCGCAAGAAGTATCAGACCGCCGAGATCGACCTCGTGGCGAGCCTCGTCAACGAAGTGCGCCGCAAGGTCGACAAGAACTGCAAGGCGTACCAGTCGGCCATCAGCCGGATCGAAAACGAGAACGGCCGCGGCATCGCCGACAAGGTGTCGTCGGCGGTGAAGTGCCAGCCGGAGACGGTCGCGACGAACCCGACCAACCCGCCGAACCCGCCGAAGTCGTGCGACGTGAACGCGCTCAAGGACGAGGGCAAGGGCTACTACGGCAAGAGCCAGTGGGGCGCGGCGCTGCAGTCGTTCGAGAAGGCCATCGACTGCAAGGCTGACAAGGAGTCGTACCTGTACGCGGCGCTCGCGGCGTGCAAGTCGGGTCGCGGGACGGAGGCCAAGCGGTACTTCAAGAGCGTGAGCGACGAGAAGCGCGCGAACGTTCAGCAGACGTGTCTCCAAAAGGGCATCGACCTCCAGTAGATCGCCAACGATCCTCGTCGGTTGTTTGACCCTGGCGCACCCTTTGGTGTAACAGGGGCCATGGTTGCTAGGTCTGCCCGCCTAACGTCCCTTGCCGTCGGTGCCGCGTTGATGTGCGGGCTGATCCAGCCTGCCCGCGCCGAGGACGGCGGCAACATCGACCTGAACATGTTCCGCCCCGCGATCGATTCGCGCGGCTACCTCACGGTCAATGCCTCGCAGACGCTCGGCGACTTCGAGGTCTCGTTCGGCCTGGGCGCCCTCGACTGGGGCTTCAAGCTCCTCGACTTCGAGGACGGCGCGAACAAGTACTCGATCGACAACATCATCGCCGCGACGCTGATCGCGGCCGTCGGCAAGAAGGCCGGCCCGATCGACCTCGAGTTCGGCATCTCGCTGCCGCTCGTGATCGTCGACGGTGATCGCTCGCCCGACGCGGGCACCGACACGCCCGACCCGAACGACGACAACCAGTACGGCATCGCCGGTCAGGGCGCGGGCAACCTCGGCCTGCACGTGAAGGCGCGCTTCCTCTCGACGAGCAAGCACCCCGTGGGCCTCGGCGTGATCGCGAGCGTCTTCCTGCCGCAGACGGTCTCCGAGGACAACCGGTGGATGGGCGAGGACCAGGTGGTCCCGCAGTTCATGGGCATCGTCGACAAGGAGTTCGGCAAGGAGCGCCGCCTCCGCGTGGCCCTGAACGCCGGCATCCGCCTGCGCTCGGAGACGCGGACGTTCACCGACAACGCTGCCGAAGAGGCGGGCGCGCCCACGACGAATGGCGTGATGACGGCGAGCGGCGAGATTCCGTTCGGCCTCGGTATCGCGTACGCGATCAAGAAGCAGAAGTTCGACGTCGTCGGCGAGGTCTTCGGGACCGTCCCGCTCGGCGAGAAGGAGAACTACCAGCCGCTCGAGGCCCTCGTCGGCGTGAAGCTCTACCTGGCGCGCAACTCGTTCCTCTCGCTCGGCGGCGGCACTGGGCTCCTCCCCAGCAAGGGTGGCAACCCCGATGCGCGCGCGATGATCGGCATCGTCTTCGAGCCGAACATCGGCGACCGCGACGGCGACGGCTTCAAGGATGACGTCGACAAGTGCCCGGATGAACCGGAGGACTTCGACGGCTTCGAGGACGAGGATGGCTGCCCCGAGCCCGACAACGATCGCGACGGCATCCTCGACGAGGATGACGAGTGTCCGAACACGCCCGAGGACAAGGACGGCTTCCAGGACGAGGACGGCTGCCCCGAGGGCGACGCGAACGACCGCGACGGCGACGGCATCCTCGACAACGTCGACAAGTGCCCGGACGACCCGGAGGACTTCGATGGCTTCGAGGACGAGGACGGCTGCCCCGATCCGGACAACGACCAGGACGGCATCCTCGACGTGGATGACCTCTGCCCGAACGACCCCGAGGACAAGGACGGCTTCGAGGACGAGGACGGCTGCCCCGATCTCGACAACGACAAGGACCGCATCCTCGACAACGACGACAAGTGCCCGAACGAGCCGGAGACCTACAACGGCACCGAGGACGAGGATGGCTGCCCGGATCGCGGTCGCGTCGTCGTGACCGACACGTCGATCGAGATCCTCGACATGGTCTACTTCGAGTACAACAAGGCCGTCATCAAGTCGGTCTCGTACCCGATCCTCGACGCCGTCGCGGCCACGCTCGAGGGCAACCCGAGCATCCAGCTCATCGAAGTCCAGGGTCACACCGACGAGCGCGGCAACGACGCCTACAACCTCGATCTCTCTGATCGCCGCGCTGCCGCCGTGAAGAAGTACCTCGAGGACAAGGGCATCGCGGCCGACCGCCTGGAGTCGCAGGGCTACGGCGAGACGCAGCCGGTCGATCAGAATCACAACGAGAAGGCCTGGGCGAAGAACCGCCGCGTGGCCTTCCTGATCCTCAAGCGCGCGACGGACTAACGTGGCAGGCTACCGGACATGATCCGGTGGCTGATCATGCTCGTCATCGCGGGTGCGCTCGCGTACTGCGGAGCCACCGTGCCGCTCGGCAAGCGCACGTTCTTCGGCCACGTGAAGGCCATCTGGGCGACGGAAGAAGTCCAGGACCTGAAGGCGGGCGTGAAGGAGAACGCGGGTCCAACCGTGGACCGCCTGAAGCGTGGCGTCGAGAAGGGCATCGAGGCGGCGCAGGAGAACCCGGACGGCGGGGTCGAGCGCCCCGCAGCGCCAGCGCGGCCGTGAAGTTCCCGCTGACGACCCAGCTCGTGGAAGAGGCGCGGCGGTTCGGGCTGCGTTCGGCCTGCCACGACTGCTTCTACTGGAGCGCGGCCCGGAGCGAGTGCTGGCATGGCTGGCCCGATGAAGGGCAGCGGCGCTGGCCGCTCGACGTCGCGGACGGCGCCACCGAGGCGGCGTTCTGCAAGGAGTTCGAGCTGCGGTGATCATCCGCTAGGCTGCGGCCATGCAGACGGTGATCGCGCCCGAGGTGCAAGCGGCGCTGGGGGCCGGGGGCGCGGTCGTCGCCCTCGAATCGACGCTGGTGGCCCACGGGCTGCCCTGGCCGGACAACCACGAGGTCGCCCAGGAGCTCGAGGCGGCGGTCCGGGCGGAGGGAGCGGTGCCCGCGACGATCGCGCTGGTGGATGGGGTCGTGCACGTGGGCCTGGATACGCCCACGCTGGAGCGGCTCGCACGGCACGGCTCCGAGTTCGTCAAGACGGGCGCCACCGAGCTCGCGGTCCATGTGGCCCGGAAGGCGAGCGCCGCGACCACCGTCAGCGCGACCGCTGTCCTCGCCGCGCGCGCGGGGATCCGGGTGTTCGCGACGGGGGGCATCGGCGGCGTTCACCGCGGCGATGCGATCGACGTCTCTCACGATCTGGTCGCACTGTCGCGAACTCCCATCGCGGTGGTGTCGGCCGGGGCGAAGTCGATCCTCGACCTGCCTCGCACGGTCGAGATGCTCGAGACCCTGGGCGTCCTGGTGGTCGGATATCGAGCCCGGGAGTTCCCGGCGTTCTATTCGAGATCCTCTGGAATCCCACTACCGTGCACGGTGCAGTCCATTGCCGATCTGGCGGACGTGGCGCGCATCCACTGGGGCGAGCTGGGTGGTGCCGGCATCCTTGTCTGCAACCCGATTCCACTGCGGGCAGAAATTCGCGTTGATGACGCGATCGAGCAGGCTCTCGCAGCAGCCACGCAGGCCGCCATCACCGGCAAGGCGCTCACGCCGTTCCTGCTCGGGCGCCTGGCCACGGTCACCCAGGGGGAGTCTGTCGTCGCGAATCGCGCCCTTGCCTTGCACAATGCAACGGTCGCGGGCCAGCTCGCGAAGCAGCTGAGCGAGCCTGCGCCCGCACCGTATCGATGACTAGCGGCGCAGGTAGCGCTTCAGCGTGTTGCGGTCGATCCCGAGGAGTCGCGCGGCCTTGGAGATGTTGCCTTCGCACTCCTGGACGGCCCGCTGGATGTATTCGGTCGTCATCTGGTCCAAAGACAGGAGTGGCGGATTGGAATTTTCCGCTGTCACTCCACCCTCGAGCACTCTCACGATCTCCACCAATGAAAACGGCTTGACCGTCACATCGTGTGCGCCTGCGCGCGCTGCGCGAACCGCGAGGTCGAACGTCATTCGGCCCGAGGCGAGGATGAGTGTCATCGACGGGGACTGCTTGTGGAGGCGATCGATCGCATCCAGCCCGTGCTCGCCGCCCAGGAAGGCGTCGACGACCGCGACATCGACTGCCGATCCGGAGATCGCGGCCATTGCCTCTCCGACCGTCGAAGCCGTGAGTAGGCTGAACCGCCGGGGGAGTGAACGTCCGAGTGCGGCGAGCAAGACCGGGTCATCGTCGACGACAAGGATCGTCTTGATGACCCTCTGTGCGCCCCCCGCAGCGGACATCGAACTGCCACTCTACGGCAACGGCGATTTCGTTGTCACTGGCTCATATGTCCGTTCGTCGATAGGACAATCTTCGCAACATTTCGTTTGAGTGCCAAGGAGAGAGTGCCACCGAGCCGGGCGGCTCCTCGGTCTGCACCTCCGTGACCTCGACATCGGCCGTGCCGACGACAGTCCCGAGGGAGGCGCGCACGACACCGCGACCGGGCGCGAGCGCGGCGATGACGCCGCCGGCGACGCCGATGGTGCCCGTGTCGCCGGTCCACCAGGTGACCGAGTCCGTCAGGTCCTGCGTCGTCCCATCGCTGAAGTAGCCAACAGCAGTGACCGGGCGCGAGGAGCCCGCGGTGATCGAGATGCTGCCCGGTGTCAGCTCGATCGAGATCAGCTCGGCGACGGACACGTCGAGGCGAGCCACGGCCTCGAGCGCGCCGAGCTTCGCGGTGACGGACGTCGTGCCCGGGATCCAGGCATGGATCGTCGAGCCGCTCTGCACGGAGGCGACGAGTGGTGCCGACGACGTCCACGTGACCTGATCGGAAACGTCGAGCTCGGTGCCATCGGAGAGCATTGCGGTGGCGTGAAACGTCTCGCCGAACCCGGCGGGGACGGTGACGGTATCGGGCGTGACCCGCAGCTCGACAGGCACCGCGTTCGACACGGCCAGCTGCGCCGTGCCTGTGAGGCCGGCGTGCATCGCCGTGACGGCGGTGGTGCCAACCCCCACGCCGGTGGCGCGGTGACCGACGAGCATCGCGACGCTTGGGTTGGACACCGACCACGTCGCCGTCGTGGTCAGGTCGATGGTGGTGCCATCCGAGTAGACGCCCGAGGCGGTGAAGACCACGTCGATCCCCGCGACGATCTGCGGTGAGGGGGGCGACACGGTGATGCTGGCGAGCACCGCGTCCACGACCTCCACGCCGAACGATGCGGTGAACCCGCCAAACTCGACGTGACCCACCGTCGCGCCCGGCTGCAGCCCGCGCACGCCGAGGCCCGCCACCTCTGCGACCTCGGTGCTCTCCAGCGACCACACGGCCTGGCTTGAGACATCGACCTGCGCGCCATCCGACGTGCGTGCGGTGGCGACGATCGGCACGTTCACGCCGACAGGGATGCGCAGGAGCGGCGCGCCGACCTCGAGGCCCTGCACGATCGCCTCGGTCACGATCACGTCGACCGCCAGCACGGCGCCGTCGTAGTCCGCCACCGCGCGCGTGCGACCGACGGCGCGGCCACGCACGACGACATGGTCCTTCTCCCACAGCACGGAGGCGATCGACGCATCCGCCACCTGCCACTCCATGCCATCGAGGGCGGCGGGTACGTCCCCCGCCATCACGTCCACTTCCTGCGACAGGCCTACTGGCACCGACACCTCGCCCGGTATCACCTCGAGCGGGGGGGCGATTGTCTCGGCACATGCCGCCACGACCACTGCTGTCGCTACTACCCAGCTACGTAGACTCACGAGGTACCTCCCAGGACGGCGGTTTCACCGCGCGTCACGGCTTGCTCGCGGTCCTCGCGCGCGACGATCTCGCCGGCGGCCCAGGACGCGGAGCGCCACGCCACTGGCCCACACTGCGGCGACGCAGCTGGACCCACGGGAACGGTGGAGCGTGACTTCACGGATCGGCGAGTCGGCCGAACCGTGAAATGTTCAATGGTCCAAGATCGGGGAAGTGCCCCCCGGCCGGTCCGGGAAGGCGCCCGGGGGGCCGATCACTGCGGACGGTAGAGGGTGAGCGACTTGCCCCCGCGCTCGAAGCCCTGATTGCGCTCGAGCAGCAAGAAGCCCGACGGCGCCGCGAACATGCGGTGCCGGATCTTGCTCGCCAGCACGCGCGACTTGCGCATCGCCTTCGTCTCGCCGGCCGCCACGTAGAAGATGTCCAGGTACTCCGGGTCCGCCTTCTTCCGCGCCACCGCGTCGGGGTTCACCGGGTCGACCTTGAACGCGATCCACGCCGAACCATCCGGCAGCACGAGCCCCTGCAGCGTCTTGCGATCGTAGTTCGCGCTCGGCTGATCGAGCTCGAGCGTCCGCATCTTGCCCGCGCTCCACAGCTGCAGCGACGTGTTGTCGAGGCCATAGCGGACGAAGTTGCTCTCGCCATTCGCCTCGGCGAGCGTCTGGAACCGGCGGCGCTGCTCGTACAGATCCTTGATCTCCACGCGCGGCCCGAGCTTGCCCGTCACGAGGTCAAACGTGGCCTCGGCATCCGGCAGCTTCTGGTCTTCCTTCTTGTCCCACTCGCCCGCCTTGATACCCGTCGCCTTCGTCCAGCCGTCGCTCCAGTGATTCACCTTGAAGCTCAGCTTCGCGTTCGCATCGTTCTCGAGGCTCAGCGACCGCAGCGAACCCGCGCGCTTGCCTGTCTCGAGGGCGAGCAGCTGCATCTCGTGCTTCGTCGTTCCTCCCGCTGTGCCCGTGGTCGTCACGTTGTGATGGGCGAGGCGCTGCTTCCCGTCGCGCGTGATCAGCGTGAGGTGCGTCGCCGGCGCCGACTTCCACGCGACCGTCCCGACGGGCTTCGTCTTGCTCTTCGCCGTCAGCTCGACCGCGGCCGCGATGAACTTTCCGTCATCCTGCTCGCCGATCACGATCACGCGGTCCTTCGCGAAGGCGAGGCTCACCGGCGTCAGCGTCGTCGGCGAGATGTCGATGACGACCTCCTGCTTCGTCGACAGGGTGAGGACGTGCAGCTCCGCCTTGGTCGTGGAGTCCGCCACCACGTACGCGATCCGATCCGCGTCCGTCGCCACTGCGTCGTCGATGAACCCGCTCGGCGCACTGACCTTCGTCAGCTCCTCCGCCCCCACCAGCCCTGGGTGCTGCGTCGCCGCCGGCACCGGCGCCACCTTCGCCGCCCCCTGGGCTGCGGCTCCCCCGGCCATGCCCATCACGAGCATCAGCACCGAAACGATCCGTCGCATCATCGCCTCTCGATGCCACGGCGTCCGAAACCGTGCAAGCCCTGATTCTGCCGGGGCAATACGCCCCCGTCGGCCGCGCAGGCCGCCTTCCGCTCGGTCGGCCACGAGCATGTCGCACCCCTCGCTGTCAGCTCCAGTGGCCGTCGCGCACGAGGTCCGCGGACGCCAGCTCGATCGACTCCTCGGGCGTGGTCCGATCGATGGGATGCGTCGGCAGCATGTAGACCGGCGCGCCGTAGGTGAACTGCCGCCAGGGCACCAGCTCGAAGGGCATGGCCGCCACGAGGGGGACGATGCGTTCGGGGCCGAAATAGCGCGGCGAGCCATACGGCGCGATGCCCATGAGCACCACCGGACGCCCGAAGCGCGCGTGGTACGCGGCGACGGTCAGCCGGCACTCGCCCGCCGCATCGAGCAAGGTCGGCGCCACGACGACCACGAGGACCTCGAGTGGACCCAGCGGAAGCAGGGCGCCCGTGAAGGTCGTGGCCGCGGCGAGCGTTGGATCGGGAGCACGGTGAGCGCGCGCGAACCGCATCACGCGAGCACCGCCGGAAAGGCGGCGGCGCCAGCCACCACGCGGTTGTACTCCCTCTCCCAGGCCATGATGGCGGCGAGCTCCGAGCGCGAGCGCGAGTGGGCGACCTTGTAGTAGCCCGCGCTCGGGCGGCGCGTGGACGCGCTCCAGACCATCGCGGGAAGGCAGGGCAGGGCCTGCGCGCGACACGCGGTGGTCAGCTCGGTGAGCGCAGCGTGGAGCTTGCGACTGCGGGCATGCGTCGGGATCTTCTTGCTCACCTCGGCGGCGAGCGCGCCATACGTGATCGAGAGGTGGCTCGCGCGCAGGCGACGCCGCAGGGTCTTGTAGATCTCGGTGGCAAGCGGGCTCATGACACTCTCCTCAGGAGGCTCGGAATGGTCTGGGGGTCGCGGAACACGGCCGCCTCGAGGAGGCAGCCGGCATCGATGAGCTCGAGGCCCTGCAGATCGGCGATGGTGCGGGCCACGCGCAGGAGCCGGTCGACGCCACGCGCGGTGTACGCGCCGCGTCGCTCGACCAGCTCGGTGAGGGTGTGCTCCGAACGCTCGTCGAGCTTGCACGTCGCCCGCAGCACGGCCGACGGCATCTCCGCGTTGCAGTGCAAGCCCCACGGCGCGAGCCGCGCGACCTGTCGCTCGCGAGCGGCGACGACGCGCTCGCGGATGGTCGCCGACGACTCGCCCGGAAGCTCGTCTCGCAGATCGCGCAGGGACACCGGCGGCACGAACGCCTGCAGGTCGATCCGATCGAGCAGCGGCCCCGATAACTTCACGCGGTAGCGCTCGATGGCGTTCACGCTGCAGGTGCACTCGCGCATGCCCGAGTAGAGCCAGCCGCACGGACACGGATTCGCGGCCGCCACGAGCAGGAACGACGAGGGCAGCTTCACGGTGCCGTTCACGCGCGCAACCAGTACGGCTCGATCCTCCAGCGGCTGGCGCAAGCCTTCGATCGCCCCGCGGGCGAACTCCGGCAGCTCGTCGAGGAACAGCACGCCGTTGTGCGCGAGCGAGATCTCGCCCGGCCGCGGGGGCGTGCCTCCGCCGAGCAACGCCGGCTCCGAGATCGTGTGGTGCGGCGCGCGAAACGGCCGCTCCGCGACGAGACCCTCGGCGAGTCCGACGGCCGAGTACACCTTCGTCGCCTCCAGCGCCTCGGCGCGCGTCATCGGCGGCAACACGCCCGGGATGCGCCGCGCGAGCATCGTCTTGCCGGTCCCGGGAGGCCCCGTCAGCAGGACGTTGTGGCCACCTGCGACCGCGACCTCGATCGCCATCCGCGCCGTGGTCTGCCCGCGCACGTCGGCCATGTCCGGCACCACCATCGGCACCAGCCGCGGCGGCGTCGGTCGTCCGCGCCGGAGCTCGCCCTCACCGCGTAGCGCCGCACACAGCTCGCGCACGTGGTCGAGCACGTACACCTCGATACCCTCCACGAGCAGCGCCTCGGCCGCATTCGCCGCCGGCACGAGCACCCCGCGCAGCCGCTTGCGCTGTGCGAGTAGCGCCGCGGCAAGGACGCCGCGCGCGGAGCGCACCGTCCCATCGAGCCCGAGCTCGCCGAGGACGATCAGCCGATCGAGCACCGTCCTGCCATCGAAGCGTCGACGGCGTCGCGGTGCTCTCGCCTGCCCGCTGGCCGGGCTCGAGCCTCGCGCGCGTGGGGCGGCACCGTCGGCGTCGTCGTGGTCAGCGCCGGCGTCGAAGTCGGCAGCGGCGAAGCGCTCACGGCCATCGGCCCCGTCATCGTTATCGGGCGGCACGTCGGCGCTCGCGAGCAGGACGGCCGCGGCGATGGGCAGGTCGAGCGCGGCGCCCGGTTTGCGGATGTCCGCGGGCGCGAGATTGATCGTCACGCGCTGCGCGGGGATGTCCGTGCCCACCGCGCCGAGCGCACTGCGAATGCGCGTCGCGCCTTCCTTCACCGACGTGGCGGCGAGTCCGACGACTTGATACGCCGGCAGACCGCGCGAGATCTCGCACTCGACATAGACGGGCGAGGCATCAACTCCGAGGAGGGTGCAGGAGCGAACGTGGGCCACCACGGCCGTCCCGAACAGCACGGCGCGGACCAGGGAAATGCGCTCGCGATTCTCGCTACTTCGCGCGCGGGCTGTCCGCCGGCCGGATCTGGCGTCCGCGTACCGGCCGGACACGGACAGGGCGACTGCAATGTTTCTTCATGGAGGGCCGGCCGGAGCCGAAACACGGCCGGCCCATGGTGGGTGAAGGAAAGGACACACCATGATTCCTCTCGCCATTGGTCTTGGACTCCTCGGCTTCTTCGCGATGCGCCGCGCGCACCGCTTCTGCCACGCGCATGGCTACGGACCGGGGGCCGGGTACGGCTGGTATGGCCCGTGGGGCCCGACAGGCCATCACATGCGGCACGGGCGGCGGGGGCGCCGGCGCTGGATGCTGCACGCGCTCTTGCGTCGCGTGGATGCGCTGCCGGCGCAAGAGCGGGCGATCGCCGAGGAGCTCGACAAGCTCGAGTCGCGCGTGGTCGACGCGAAGGGGCACATGCGCGATGCGCGTGGGGACCTATCGGCCGTGCTGCGGAGCTCGAGCCTGGATGACGCGGCGCTGGGCGCGGTCATGGGGCGCGTCGATGCGGCCACGAGCGATGTGCGCAGCGCGGCGGTCGATGCCCTGCGCGCGATCCACGGCATCCTCGACGACAAGCAGCGGGCGGACCTCGCGGACCTGCTCGATCGGCAGGGGCGCGGCGACTGGTTTCGCGGCGGGCCGTACCGCTGAAGGGTAGAGTGCGGACGTGCGCGTGCTCCTGATCGACGACGATGCGCGGCTCGCCGAGCTGCTCGTCGACTACCTGGCTCCCCAGGGTGTGGCCCTCGTGCACGCCGGCGGGGGGCAGGCGGGACTCGCCGCGCTCGCGGGTGGCGGCTTCGACGCCATCTTGCTCGACGTCATGATGCCGGGGATGGATGGCCTGTCCGTGCTGCGCACCGTGCGCGACGCGGGCCATCGGATCCCCGTCATCATGCTGACGGCTCGCGGCGACGAGGCGGATCGCGTCGTCGGTCTCGAGCTCGGCGCCGATGACTACGTGGCGAAGCCGTTCTCGCCGCGCGAGCTGCTCGCACGGTTGCGCGCCGTCGTGCGGCGGGCGCATCCCGAGACCGTCGCCGAGAAGCTGTCAGCGGCCGGCATCACCGTCGATACGGGCTCGCGCGAAGCGTGGGTCGACGGCCAGCCGGTCGCGCTCACGGGGCTCGAGGTGGACTTGCTCGTCGCACTGTTGCGCCGGGCAGGCCGCGTCGTGCCGAGGTCCGCGCTGCTGGATCTCGCTGGTCGAGGTGACGTCTCCGTCGGAGAGCGTGCCGTCGACGTTCACATCTCTCGACTGCGGAAGAAGCTGGGTGACGATCCGCCGACGCGCATCCGGACCGTGCGTGGCGTCGGATACGTGCTGAGCCGCTCCGCCGAGGACACATGACCAAGCCGGATCCCGAGCGTGAACTGAGCGTGGTGATGGGCAGCCTCGAGCGGCGGGGGCCCTGGCAGGTGCCGAGCGAGCTGTCGTGCAGCGTGCTCTGGGGGCATGCCGAGCTCGATCTGCGCGAGGCCACGCTCCTCCCGGGCGTCACCACCATCCGGGTCAGCGTGAAGATGGGGGCGTTCGAGCTGACGGTGCCGCCCGGGATCCCCGTCGAGATGGCGGTGCGTCCCGTGCTCGGGAGCGCCGAGACGCACGTGGTGGGCAAGCCCCCGACCGAGGAGCTCGCGGGGGCGCCGTACCGCGAATCGGGCCGCGAGCCGAGCCGGATCAAGCTCGTCGGCGTCGTGAAGCTCGGCAGCGTCGAGGTGCACGAGAAGGCGCACGGCGAGCACATCGGGCACTCGCTCGGGCGCTTGAGCGATCACGAGCATCACCACGGTGACCGGCGGGCCATGCGCGACGCACGCCGACGCGAGCGCCGCGATCGCTGGCACGAGATGCACAAGGAGCGCGAGCTCTGGAAGCGCGAGATGCACAAGTCGCGCTGGGGCCCGTGGTGGCTCCAGGCGCGCATGCGCCGCCGCCTGTTCTCGTGGCTGACCCTCGCGACGCTGGTCGGCTTCGCGGTCGGCTGGTACGTCGACGCGCGTCCGCCCTGGTACGCCATCGTCGGTGGCTTCATCGCGATCTCCATGATCTCGGGCGCGATCGCCTTCCGGATGACCAAGCCGCTCATCATGGCCGTCAGCGCGGCGCGCGACATCGGCGACGGCAAGCTCGACACGCGCATCGACGTGACCCGCCATCGCGGCGAGACGCGCATGCTCGCCTCGGCCATCAACGACATGGCCACGAAGATCCAGCAGCAGATGGCCGATCAGCGGCAGCTGCTCGCCGCTGTCTCGCACGAGCTGCGCACGCCGCTCGGTCACATGCGCGTCCTGGTCGAGACCGCGCGCGAAGCCACGGACGCGAAGTCCGGCCTCGACTCGATCGATCGCGAGATCGCCCACCTCGACGACCTGGTCGGCAAGCTCCTCGCCTCGTCCCGCCTCGAGTTCGGCAACCTCGACCGCCACCCGCTCGATCTCGGTCCCCTCGTCACCGATGCGGCGATCGCCGCCGGCGTGGCGGCCGAGGCGATCGAAGCGTCGGAGGATGTCGTCGCGGCCATCGATCCCACTCTCGTCCGACGTGCCGTCGAGAACCTCCTCGAGAACGCCCGGCGGCACGGGGGCGGCGCGGTCGCGGTGCGCGTGGAGCGGCGGGGCGGCCAGGTGGCGGTCGAGGTCGACGATGCGGGCCCCGGCGTGCCGGCCGATCGCCGCGCCGATGCCTTCCGGGCGTTCGTCCCCTCCTCCGGCGGTGGCCTCGGCCTGGGCCTCGCCCTGGTGTCTCGCATCGCCGTCGCCCACGGCGGCGGCGCCTGGATCCTCGACCGGCCCGGCGGCGGCGCCCGCGTCGGATTCACGGTCGGTGTGATTTCCGCCGGCCCCGTCTGACCCCGCTGAGGTCTCGCGACCGAGGCAGCGGAGTCCCACCGATATGTAGGCCGGCGCTTGGCTGCTTCGTCGCACATTCATTCGCCGGCACGGATCTGGAACAATGACGCCTACGATGGTTCGTCGTTTGATCCTGATCGCAGTCCTCGGTCTCGCCGCCTGCGGAGGCAAGAACAGCAACGACGCCGGTGACCCCGGCGACGACATGACGGACGCCCCCGATGCGGACGGAGCTGACGGCAGCGACGCGACCGATGTCGATGCCGGCGTCTGCCCGACGTTCATCTGCGGTGGCGACTGCTGTGCGGACGGACAGGAATGCGTGCAAGACGCCTGCGTGGCCGCATGTGCCACGGGGGTGCGGTGTGGCGCGGACGAGCTCACCTGTTGCGGCGCCGGTGACGTCTGCATCTCGAATTCGTGCGTGACGCCGGGCATCACCTGCACCGATGCGTGGGACTGCGCGGATGGCGAGTTCTGCGAGCCGACGCTGAACCAGTGCGTGGTGCTGCCCGAGGAGCCGTTCTGCATGATCCCGCCCGACAACTCGTTCGATCCGGACGAGGAGTGGCACTGGGCGGGCTACGCCGACACGGCCGGCCCCGACACCGCCACCTATGCCAACGTCGTGGCCACCCCGATCGTGGCCGACGTGGATCTCGATGGCGTCCCCGACGTCATCTTCTTCGCGTACCCGGGTGCGAACCTCAATGCCGCGCGTCTGTTCGTGATCGATGGCGCGACCGGCATGACGAAGCACGCCTTCCCGATCGCGACCATCGCGTCGCGCGGCGTGGCCTCGCCCGCGGTTGGCAACCTCGACGCCGACCCCGAGCTCGAGATCGCGGGCTACGCGACGTCCGGCACCGCGCGCGGCGTCTTCATCGTCGACAACCTGACCACGACACCGACGGTGAAGTGCAACATCAACACGACGGCGATGAACAACTCGAACGCCACGGTCTCCATCGCGAACGTCAACGCCAGCCCCGCCCCCGAGATCATCCTCGGCGGCATCGTCGTCGATGCGAGCTGCACCGTGCTCTTCGACGCCTCCGCCGGCACCGGCCTCGGCACGGCCGCCACGCCGCCGCCGGCGCTGATCGGCTGCAACAGCAACGGCTGCCTGAACGGCATCGCCGACCTCGACGGTGAGCCCGACCAGGACGGCGCGGGCAACCCGCTCCCCGAGCTCGTCGGCGGCGCGGTCGCCTACCGCTTCAACAAGACCACCTCGCGGTGGGACGTCTACTGGGATCGCCGCGCGGACGCGACGCTCAATCGCGATGGCTTCGTCGCCATCGGCGAGATCGATGCCGCGCACGCCGGCCCGGAGGTGGTCGTCGTCGCGAACGGCAGTGTCTTCGTCCGCGATGGCCGCACGGGCGTGGTGATTCCGTTCGACACCGGCGTGACCAGCGCCGCCATCGGTGGCCTCGGTGGCCCGCCGACGATCGGTGACTTCGACGGAGACGGCCGCGCCGAGTTCGCCTCCGCCGGCAGCGCCGCCTACCTCGTCTACGACATGGACTGCGATGCCACGCGCGATCCGCTGTACTGCACCGCACCGGGCACGACCACGGGCGTCCTGTGGTCGAAGGTCACGCAGGATCTCTCCTCGAGCAACACGGGCTCGTCCGTCTTCGACTTCCAGGGCGACGGCGCCGCCGAGGTCATCTACAACGACGAGTGCTACCTGCGCGTCTACGACGGCAGCACGGGCAACGTCTTGCTCGAGACCGAGAACAGCTCGCGCACCGGCATCGAGTACCCGATCGTCGTCGACGTCGACGGTGACAAGCGCAGCGAGTTCCTCGTCGTCGCCAACAACGATCAGATCGCGCGCGACAACTGCCCCTACTGCGTCGCCGGCCAGCCCTGCGGCTACCAGGGCGTGCGCGCCTTCGGCGATCCGAACAACAAGTGGATGAAGACGCGCCGGATCTGGAACCAGCACACCTATCACATCACCAACGTCGGCCAGGACGGCAGCATCCCGGTGACCGAGGTCGACAACTTCACGACGCCCGGCCTCAACAACTACCGCATGAACGCCCAGGGCGCGGGGGCCTTCAACGCCCCGGACCTGACCATCTCGTCCGTCGCGGTCGACGTCACGACGTGCCCCGACATCAAGGTGCAGGCACGCGTCACGAACTTCGGATCGATCGGCGTCCCCGCCGGCATCCCCATCGACTTCTATCGCGGCACCTCCGGCACGGGCACACCCTTCGCCACCGGCATGACCACGATCGCGCTCCTCCCTGGCGCCTCGGAGCTGGTGACGGTGCCGTACGCCGTCCCGATGGGCGACAACGGTCCGTACGAGTTCTTCGCCGCCATTGGCGTGGGCGCGCCGGTCGAGTGCCAGACCAACAACAACGGCACCGGCAGCTCACCGGCCCAGTGCGACATCGTTGGGAAACGCTAACTTAGCAGCCTGTCGCAGGGGGTGTCGCAGGGGTCGGACCCCTGCGACACCGCGCCCCAACTTCGCAGCAGTGTCGCAGGGGTCGGACCCCTGCGACAGCTACTCTCGCGCCGCGTGTCAACCGGCCGGCACCCGCGGGGCTCCTACTTGCCAGCGTGCAGGTTCGGAGTCCCATGTCACTTATCGGAGAGCGCGTCGACGTGACGTCACGCGCGGACGCCAGGGGCCGGCTCCTCGCCGAGCTCGCGGCTGCGCCCGCTCGTAAGGGGTACGGCATCGCATACGATCTCCTCGGCAATCGTGCCGAGGCGGAGGAGGCGGTGCAGGAGGCGCTCGCGAAGGCCTGCGAGAACATCAATGACCTGCGCGAGCCGGCCGCTGCCCAGGGCTGGTTCCTGCGCATCGTCACCACGCAGTGCCTGCGGAGCCTTCGCCGGCGCCGCCTCAAGCGCAAGCTGCTCGGCTGGCTGCCGGGAGCCATGACGGACAAGGAAGTCGACGCCGCCCCGAGTGGGAGCGGCACCGAGCTGAACGTGCCCGACGTCGCCGAGCGCATGCATGCCTCGGCCGATGCGGCGCCGCGCGAGCTGATGGTGGACCGCCAGGTCCTCGGTGCCATGCTGTCGAAGCTCGATACCCTCTCGACGCAACAGAAGACGGCACTCGTGCTGCGCTACGGCCACGACCTGCCCGTCGGCGAAGTCGCCTCCCTGCTCGGGGTCGAGCTCGCCACCGCCAAGACGCATCTCGTACGCGGCCTCGCTCGGCTGCGCGAACTGATGGAGGAGCACCAGTGAAGTCCAGCACCGCCACCCCAACCTGTGACCTCGTAGCGGAGCGCATCGCGCTCGGAGATGCCCTCGGCGAGCTGCAGGAACATGTCGCGAGCTGTGACCGCTGCCAGCGGCTCGTCGATCTGCCCGCTCGTCTCGGCGCGACCCGCACGCCGATCGACCCGGGTCTCGGCTTCTCCGCTCGCATGACAGCCGGCGCGCAGAACCGGCTCGTCGTCCGCCGCCGCCGCCGCATCGCGGCCGGTGTCATCGCCACCATGGCCGCAGGTGTCGTCGGGGTCTTCCTCTTCACCCGCACGCCCGCCGCCGACGAGCACATGGCCGCCCTCGAGTTGCCCACGCCGCTCGAAGAGGTCGAGCAGCCGCAGCCACTGCCCGATGCGGACCTCGCCGCCCTCATTCGCTTCTCTGACACCAAGCGGTCGCGCCGCCTCGGCGCGCACTGGGCGCGCATCGCTCGCCCGCTTGCTCCCTACAAGAATCTCGTCGCCAACACCAAGGTGCACCCGTGAGCCGTATCAAGACGTTTGCCACCCTCGTCATGCCGTCCGTTCTCGCCGGCGGTCTGCTCTTCCACAGCGTGTTCGGCCAGGCCCAGCCCTCGCCGCCACCGCCGCCCGCGGCGCCATCCGCGCCGACGCCGCCTTCGGTCCCGAACATCTCGGGGGTCATGAAGGGCGTGGCGGAGACGGTGCGCGAGCAGATCGCCAACGCCCGCAAGTCGATCGCTAACAACCAGAGCATCCCGAAGGCCACGCGCGACAAGATGCTCGCCCGCCTCGACAAGGTGAATGCCGTCGTCGACAAGCGCCTCGCGAAGCTCGCGAAGGGCCAGATCGACATCGCCGATCTCGAGGCCATGGGCTCCGAAGTCGAGGAAGCGATGGAAGGCATCGAGGACGAGATGGAGGAGCTGGGCGAAGCGCTCGGCAAGGACCTCGACATCGACTTCGGCCACATGGACTTCGACTTCGACTTCAGCTTCGATGACGACGACCTCGACACCATCCCGATGTCACCGGACATGGACGATGACGACGACGACATGCGCGACGCCATCACCGACCTGAAGGACCTCGCGCTCGATAAGGGCCAGCGCGATCAGATCGCGAAGATCCGCACCGACTCCGACAAGGAGGTCGCCGCCGCCAAGGGCAAGCTCGACGACCTCTCCAAGAAGCTCGAGACCGCGCTCGGCGATCCGAAGACGAGCGACGCCGACATCGCGAAGTACGTCGACCAGATCAGCGCCCAGGAAGCCGCCGTCCGCAAGGCTCGCCTCCTCGGCTGGCACAAGGCGCGCCGCATCCTCTCGACCGCGCAGCAGAAGCAGGTCCAGGACGCCGCGAAGAAGGCCAAGAAGCAGCCCTGATCGCGTCCGCCCTTGCTATACCCGCCTCGTGTCGCGGCTCGTC
>LNFM01004831.1_pt1 | contig 24268 bp, 19 predicted proteins | sample 596031 | NCBI WGS metagenome assembly LNFM01 (sample SAMN04254537, study PRJNA301005) | activated carbon metagenome | isolation source: dual media filters at the Ann Arbor, Michigan drinking water treatment plant | place: USA: Ann Arbor | reverse complement strand
GTTTGTTACTTGACCCCACACCGCCATCTGGATCAGTTATTCCTGTTATTATAACGCCTTTTCCAACTTTTGGATGTGCTGATACTTTGTATGCGACAATTTCCGGAGCACCTAAACCTGTTTCTCATGCTGGTGCAGACCGTATTGTTTGCAGTAAAGACAGAACTCAACTTGGTAAGGTCAGTACTTCTGATGACTATCTATATACCTGGACTCCTGCAAGTGCCTTAAATAATCCCACACTTGCAAATCCATTTATACAAGTCAACTTAACGGCACCCACGCAGTTTATTGTAAAAACAATAGATAAAATTACAACCTGCTTTTCAGAAGACACGGTACTCATTACACCAATAGTTGTTGATACCTCCAGTGCTATAGTTGGAAAATTGGAGTATTGCCCGGAAGATATATTGAATAATCAACTAACTGTATTGAACACTTCCTCAACCGTGCAATGGAGATTAAATAATACGGTGATTCCAGGTGCTACCGGATTAAGTTTTAGCCCGGCAAAAGCTGGTAGTTACTGGGGAGAAATAAAACAGAATGGATGTATTGATACAACCAGGATTTACAATATTGAGCTGTCAGAAATGCCAAAGTTAAATTTTAGTATAAACAGACCCACTCAATGTTTGAATGTTCCTGTTGATTTTTTGAATACCACTACTTATTCAGGCAATGGTTTAATATATAACTGGGTATTTGGAGATGGAACAGTTTCAAACGATATGAGCCCGACAAAAGTACTTACAAGCATAGGTAATAATTCTGCAAAGCTTATAGTTACAACTCCGCAGGGATGTAAGGATAGTTTGCAAAAGATCTTTTATGTTATGAATGATTGTGGCGTACTGATGCCATCTGCTTTTACACCAAACAGGGATGGGGTAAATGATATTATACGGCCCAATTTATCTGGTGTAAAAGCACTTAAGAGATTTGCTGTTTACAATCGTAATGGCCAAATAGTTTTTACTACCACAAAAGAAAATGAAGGTTGGGATGGCACTTATAATGGGGTGAACTTAGAAACAGCTGTATTTGTATGGGTAGTGGAATATACTACAAGCGACGATAAGTCGCATTTGCAAAAAGGAATATTTACATTGATACGATAGTAAAACGTGGTGCTTATTTTTTTTCTCCGGTCAGTGTTCTGAATACTTCTTCCAAACTTCGATTGCCGGTTTGCAGCGAAACAATATTTAATTTTTTTTCTAATGACAGCTCTAAGAGTTGTTTTCGGAGTTGCTCCGGGTTGGTAGTAGTTATTTTCCAGCTATTACTGTCCATTTTAGTTACACCTGCTGAAACCGGTAAGCTTTCAAGTAATTGTATATCTATAGCTTCATTAAAGCTCACACTTATAACATCTGCTGTAGAAGCTTTTTGCAGATTAATTAATGAGTCATCTGCTACAATGCTTCCTTTATTAATAATAATTACCCGGTCGCAAATAGCTTCTACTTCCTGTAAAATATGCGAAGAGAACAATACGGTTTTATTTTGCCCCTGCTTTTTTATTACATCTCTTATTTCTATAATCTGGTTAGGGTCCAGGCCGGATGTAGGTTCATCTAAAATCAATACTTCGGGATCATGAATTAATGCTGCTGCTAACCCTACTCTTTGTTTATATCCTTTGGATAGTTGCCCAATTTTCTTTTTGCTTTCTACTGTTAATCCGGTTAATGCAATTACATCTTCGATTTTTGATTTTTGATTTTTGACTTTGTGAACTTCTGCAACAAACCCTAAAAACTCTCTCACATACATATCATAATACAAAGCATTCAATTCCGGCAGGTAGCCAATCTTCTTTTTTGTTTCCAACGGTTGCTCAGCTACATTGATGCCACTTACCCAGGCTTCTCCACCGGATTGTTGCAGGTAGCCTGTAATGATTTTCATGGTTGTTGATTTGCCAGCCCCGTTCGGTCCAAGGAAACCAACGATCTCTCCCTTGTTCACTTTAAAGGAAATATTATTCACGGCCTTTTGTTCGCCGTATTCCTTCAACAGATTTTTTACTTCAATTGACATATAGCGAAATTAACACCCCAGCTTCATATATAGCAAAGCGTATTTAATTAAAGGTTTCGGGATGCCTGTTTCGGGAAATTAGAATACTTTTGACCGAATCGAAATAAGAAAAATGGCAGATAAGAAAAAAGCACTTAAGGAATTAGAATGGAGCGGAAAATTGTTTGGTGGATTTCTGGCCGATATACGTAGAAAAGCACCTCACTATATCAGTGACTTTAAAGATGGAATGCATTCAAGTGTAGCAGGTGCTACACTATTCTTATTTTTTGCCGCATTAGCAAACGCTATTGCCTTTGGTGCATTGACGGGAGTTTTGACCGGTAATGAAATCGGCATTATTGAAATGATTGTGATTTCGGCAGTAGGCGGAATTATTTTTGCTCTTTTTTCCGGCCAACCCCTCACTATACTGGGTGGCACGGGTCCAATTGTAATTTTTACCGGGCTTCTTTATACCATATGCCAGCAAATGAATATACCCTTTCTGGCAACCTATGCCTGGGTTGGTATATGGTCAGGTATTATATTAATGATTTCGGCTTTTACCGATGCCAGTGTCTTGATGAAATATTTTACCCGGTTTACAGACGAAATTTTTGCAGCCCTTATCTCAGTAATTTTTATAGTAGAGGCGGTAAGTGAAATAACAAAATCTTTTAAAGGAGAATCTAGTGATATTTCAGGTGCATTCTTAACGCTTATTTTGGCATTAGGTACCTTTATGCTTTCCCGGACATTTAAAAACTTTACTAAAACACCCTATCTCCGCAGTGGAATCAGGAATTTTATTAGTGATTTTGGTCCCGCACTGGCCATTCTGCTCATGACCGCTATTGCGTTGAATTTCCCGCAGGTGACACTTAATACGCCTAAGGTGCCAGATACGATCGGAACTACGTCGGGCAGACCCTGGATGGTTGACCTCTTTAACTTGCCGACATGGGCCATTTTTGCATCGATAGGGCCTGCATTACTGGCTTCAATTTTACTGTTTCTAGATCAAAATATTACTACAAGACTTGTTAACTCACCTGATTATAAACTGAAGAAAGGCGGTGGTTATCATTTGGATATGGCTCTTGTGGGTTTGCTTGTATTAATGAGCAGTTTGTTTGCCCTTCCCTGGATAGTAGCGGCAACTGTTCATTCGCTAAACCATCTAAAGAGCCTTGCTAAAACTAAAGTTTTGGAGATTGAGGGTATAAAAAAAGAAATTATTACCGGAATCAGGGAAAATCGTTTGTCCGCATTAGCAATTCATTTTATGATAGCAGGCTCGATATTCTTTCTTCCCTATTTTGGATATATTCCAATGGCTGTACTGTTTGGTTTATTCCTGTATATGGGTTTTGCATCGTTGGGTGGCAATCAGTTTTTTGAAAGATTAATGCTTTGGGTCACAGATCCGCGGCTTAGTCCCCAAACAAACTATATTAAGACTGTTCCCCTGCGGACTATCCATAAGTTTACATTGATTCAGTTAGCCTGCTTCGTAATATTGTGGTTTTTAAAAGCATCCAAATTTGGCATACTCTTTCCACTTTTTATAGCTGCGCTGGTACCTATAAATCTTTTTATTAAACGTTACTTTTCTGAAGAGCATATGGAAGCGCTGCTTGCAGAAAATGATGATGAAGATGATGATGAGCATTTATTAGATTAATTAGAATCAGGTTATGGTCGTAATTATTTCCATCATTTTTATCGTTGGTTACCTCGCAATAGCACTGGAGCATCCATTGAGAGTGAATAAGGCAGCTTCTGCACTTATTACCGGTGTTCTTTGCTGGACTGTATTTGCATTGATGGGTGCTGGCGATCATTCCCCATCACACCAACTTACAGAATACCTGGGCGAAGTAGCCGGTATTTTATTTTTTTTGATGGGAGCCATGACGATTGTAGAATTAGTAGATGCACATGATGGATTTGAAATTATCACCAGCCGTATTCAAACAACCAGCAAGAAAAAATTAGTTTGGATCGTTGGTTTTATTACTTTTTTTCTTTCTGCAGTATTAGATAATCTTACCACTACAATTGTAATGGTATCGTTATTGCGAATAATCGCACCCGACAAAAAGGACAGGCTGTTATTTGCAGGTCTTGTAATAATAGCTGCGAATGCTGGTGGAGCCTGGAGTCCTATTGGCGATGTTACCACTACGATGCTGTGGATAGGAGGGCAAATAACTGCGGGAAATATTATCATTCAAACAATCATCCCCAGCCTTGTGTGCTTTTTGTTGCCGGCATTTATTATTAGCCGACAGGTAAAAGGAAATGCAATACGTAGAGAAGATGTAGAAAAAAGTAGAAATTACACCAGTAACAGTAGTGAACGCAATACCGTTTTTTGGTTAGGTATAGGTAGTTTATTATTTGTACCCATTTTTAAAACGGTTACTCATTTACCACCCTATATGGGTGTTTTACTAGGCTTGGGTGTAATGTGGGTGATAACGGAATTGATACATAGCAAAAAGGACGAAGCAGAAAAAGGATTATATTCTGTTAATCATGCATTGCGAAAAATTGATACACCAAGTATTTTATTTTTCCTGGGTATTTTAATAAGTATTTCAGCTTTGCAGGCTACGGGTATTCTTACAGACCTTGCCACCAAAATGGATAATTCAATAGGGAATATAAAAGTTATTACTATGTCTATTGGATTATTATCTGCTGTTGTTGATAATGTACCCCTGGTTGCTGCGGCACAAGGCATGTATAGCTTAGAGCAATATCCAACAGATCATTTCTTTTGGGAATTTTTAGCGTATTGCGCCGGCACCGGTGGAAGTTGTTTGATCATTGGTTCTGCAGCAGGAGTAGCGGCAATGGGATTAGAAAAAATTGAATTTTTCTGGTATATGAAAAAAATTGGCTGGCTTGCATTGATTGGTTACCTCACTGGCGCAGCCACATTTCTTTTACAACATTATTTAGTTGCATAATCTTTTACAAATTATCATATTCATATAGTTCGTCAATATGTGTTCCGGCTTTCATTTCATAAACAGGTTTGATTAAACCATCTTTAAGGCCGTACACCCATCCATGCAAATCAGGACGCTGTTCATTTTTCCAGGCTCGTTGTATGATGGAAGTTTTGGCTAAATTAAAAACTTGCTCCATTACGTTTAATTCAACTAGCCGATTAGTTTTTTTATCATCGTCTTGAAGTAAGTCGAGTTCTGACCGGTGAATACGATATACATCTTTGATATTGCGCAGCCACATATTCAGTACTGGCTTAAAATCGTTATTGCTGATGGCAGCTTTTATACCGCCACAACCATAGTGGCCGCAAACAATTACATGTTTTACTTTTAAATGATTAACTGCATAATCTAATACACTTAAAACATTCACATCCGTATTTACAACAAGGTTGGCCACATTACGGTGCACAAAAATCTCTCCCGGCATGGTGCCGGTAATTTGGTTGGCTGGTACCCGGCTATCACTACACCCAATCCATAAATATTCGGGTGTCTGGAGTTCGGAGAGTTTATTAAAAAAATCGGGGTCTGCTTTCAACATATCAGCAGCCCATGTTTTGTTTTCTTGTAATAATAATTCGTAATTCAGCATAAGGCCTTGATTTTGGTCTCAAAAATAGCGTTAAACAGGTAGTGAAATACAAACAAGTGTTCGCTTTGGACAGATTAGAATGTTTTAATGAAAAAATGACACTAGAATTGAACTAATAGCAGCTTTCCATGTTATTTTTGCAGCCCAACCTATCCAGAAGCGGTTTGGATTAAAAAATGCAAAGCCTTATTTTGCAGTACTTTCAATGAAGAATAAAATATATACCACACTTCAGCTAGGTTCTGCCGTATTGATGATACTGGCATTGCTGTGGCTAACAGTAAGTGCTCCTTTTGTGCAGGCAAGTCAACAAGCATTAGCGGAGCATGTGGCTACTTCATTTGAAACGGCATTACCCCTTTCTGATAATGAGGATGAAAATTCCAACCCTTTTGGAAATAATACAGAAGAAAAAGCACCAACCAGCAACACTTCTTTTTCTGAAGAGTATTTGCATGATAGTCACAAATCGGATTATTTGCTCTCTATAATATCCCTGTACCACAAATGTGAGAACGCAGGCATATACGTAGCCTTTCATGGGGAGTTGCTCGTTCCTCCGCCCAACCAGGCATAATTATTTTCTATTTAAAGGATAATGGCGCATTACAACGTCGTTCAATTACCTGTTTAATTTATTAATCAATCCTGCTGTCATTTTTTTAATGATAGTCACTAAACTTATAATAAAATGAGAAAGCATTCTAAAGAATTTTTGGCAAATATGACTCCCTATCAGGGTTATGAATTATTAGTAGAAGGCAATAAGCGATTCCTCAATAATTTAAGCAAAGACCATGACCATCTGGAGATGATAAACGAAACAAGAGAAGGTCAGTATCCTTTTGCTGTTGTGCTAAGTTGTATGGACTCCCGTGCTTCTGCCGAATTAGTATTTGACCAGGGACTCGGAGATCTGTTCAGTATTCGGGTAGCTGGTAATATAGTTAATAATGATATACTTGCAAGTATTGAGTATGCAGTAAAATATATTGGTTCAAAAGTATTAATGGTATTGGGTCATACAGAATGTGGAGCTATTAAAAGTGCAAAAGCAGGAGTGGAAGATGGACATATTACAGAATTGCTTAGCAGAATACAGCCTTCCATTAGCAAAGCGATGCTTAAAGATGATGGGGATTATTTATTCCATGATAGCGTTGCTTATACCAATGTAGAAAATAGCCTGGAGGAAATTTTAACCCGTAGCGAAATAGTAAAGCAAATGTTTAAGAAAGGAGAAATCGGTCTTGTAGGCGGTGTATATAATATCAAAACCGGGGAGGTTGATTTCTTTAAGAACCTTACCAAAAAGAAAAAAGAAGACAAAAAGCAAGTAGCAGCTTTAAACAATAATTAATTAAGGCTATAGCAGATAAAAACCGAACCACAACATGAGTATTAGTACGAAGCATCTCAAATCAGATTTACCAGCAGGTCTTGTAGTTTTTTTAGTAGCACTGCCTTTGTGCCTTGGCATTTCCATTGCCAGTGGGGCCACTCCCTTTAGCGGTTTAATAGCCGGTATTGTTGGTGGCATAGTTGTAGGTGCATTGAGTAATTCACCCTTAAGTGTAAGTGGCCCTGCGGCAGGACTTGCTACATTGGTAGCCGGTGCTATCACTGCTATTGGTGGCTTACAGAATTACAACCTGTTTTTATGTGCCGTTGTATTGGCCGGTGTAATACAAATTGGTCTGGGTGCACTTAAACTGGGTGGTATTGCCAATTATATTCCCGGAAGTGTTATCAAAGGGATGCTTACGAGTATTGGTATTCTCATTATTGCTAAACAGATTCCGCATGCATTCGGAAAGGATACAGATAAGCAAGGGCATATTACAGAACTATTCCCGTACGGTAATGAAGACTGGCATGAATTATTGATACCCCTTCAACAAATCGAAGTAGGAGTGGTCATAATTTCGATTGTATCGATTTTAATAATGATATTTTGGGATCGTTCCTCATTAAAAAAGAAAATCCCTTTTATTCCAAGTGCTTTGGTAGCGGTGGTTGCCGCTGTAATAATTAATCAGATTTGGATTTCGTCTGGCAGTAAAATGCAGATCGTAGAAGCACCCCATCTGGTTAATTTGCCAGTAGCACAAAGTGCTGGTGATTTTTTTAGTTTTTTTACCCTTCCGGATTTTAGCGGGTTTACCAATGGGACAGTTATTATGTATGCATTTATTATTGCCTTAATTGCATCGTTAGAAACATTGTTAAGTATTGAAGCGATTGATAATCTTGATCCGCAACGAAGAGTTACCAATACCAACAGGGAGCTATTTGCTCAAGGAGTAGGTAATACAGTATCGGGTATGATTGGAGGTTTACCTATCACTAGTGTAATTGTTCGAAGCAGTGCCAATGTTAACGCAGGGGGAAGAACAAAGTTATCCACTATCTTTCATGCATCGTTATTACTTGTAAGCGTAATATCAATACCGCTGATATTAAATAAAATTCCGTTGGCCGCTCTGGCAGCTATTCTTATTCTAACTGGGTGGAAACTGGCAAAGCCAGCTGTATTTAAAGGCTTTTGGAAAGCGGGGAAATACCAGTTTATTCCATTTATTGTAACCGTTATTGTTATTATTGCAATTGATCTTTTCCAGGTGGCTCCGGTTTTAAGCGGAAAGGGTTTAATTATTGGTGTATTTGCGGGTATTATTGCTGCAACAGGCGCTATTTTACATGGAAATCTTAAAAATTCCTATTATTTCCATAGCGCAAAACATAAGCAAGGCGATACCATTACTGTACGCCTTTCAGAAGAAGTATCCTTTTTAAATAAAGCAGCCATACGGCAAACACTGGACCATATGCCGGAGAATTCTTCTGTTGTAATTGATGCATCTAATACCAAGTATATCGACTATGATGTATTGGAACTGATTAAAGAATTTAGCAGTATCAAGGCCCCTTTGAAAAATATTTCGCTGGAATTGAAAGGATTTAAAGAAGTTTATAAAATAGAAAACACATCTATGGTTCAATCTGGCACTAAATAACGTTAAATGGGTTCAAACTTTGATGAAGACCATATACTGCATGAATTAAAACATTATTTGCCTTCGCAGCAGGCATTGAAGGATTTTATCCATCACAATTCGTTGCATGCTTTCCAGCATATGAAATTTTATGACGCCATTTTTAAGGCGTCTAAAATTTTTGGATTCCAGGTGCATTTGCAATTGCCGGAATACCGTGCCATGTTCACAACCGGAAGAATACGGGAAGATGTGCTTCATATGGTGATTGCAAATAAGAAGGGCAAAGATGCTGTACAAGAATGGAAACAGAAGCTTATCAAGCAGGATTTCGATACGATGAATCATCCAAGAATAGGACAATTAAGAAAATACTGGAAAGAGGTATATCACTTCGATTTAGATAATAACGTTCACCCACTCCTTTTTCGCATCCTTTGTGCTTTTTTAGATCAGGGCATTGCAATTGATAGTTTTCCGGTAGTGAATAAGCCTTTTATTGAAAGTGTAAGGGAGTTGGAACAAAATAGTTTTGTCAGTTTCTTTAAAACAAAAACTGTACGACAAAAATTTCTATCCGGTAATTATTCTATCCTGGAGTTATTAAAAACAATTGTTGGTAAAGAAGAGTACTTCGAACAATACATATTCGACCAGCAATTTGCGCATCATGGATGGAGCGGTTTTGTAAGTGCGGTGGAAGACAATCCACATACTTTGCTTGACAGGAAGCAGATAACTTTGAAAGAATTACTGGAGTTTGAGTTGTTGATGGAACTGGATGCACTCCATCATGCATTGGGGAATAAATGGCAACCGTTAACTAATCATGTTACGGTACCGCCGGTTAATTTATTTGCTGATGTTCCTAAAACAGAATTGGCAGAAGTAATAGAACTCTGGCAAGATGCTTTTGAATGGAGTTACTATGACTCGGTGTTGAAAGGAATCAGCATGTCTGATGAAAAAAGAATGGCCGTAAATGGCCAGGGCCTTATCAGTACATCTTCAACCGAACAGGCCGGCCCTTCGCTTCAGGCTATTTTTTGTATTGACGAAAGAGAAGATTCAATCCGACGCCACATTGAAGCTGTAGATAAAAAATCGGAAACATTTGGCGCACCGGGTTTCTTTGGTGTTGAATTTTACTTTCAACAAGAAGGCGGTAAGTTTTACGATAAGCTTTGCCCGGCACCCGTTACACCAAAATACCTGATCAAAGAATCTGATGCCAAATCAATACGAAAAGGTGAATTGATCTATACAAAGCTTACACATGGAATTTTATCAGGATTTCTTTTAAGCATCAGTTTTGGTTTTTGGGCACTTGTAAAAAAGATACAGTTATTGTTTAGCCCTAAAATGAGCCCGGCTATTTCGGATGCTTATGCGCATATGGATAAGCTGTCAACACTCACAATCGAAAATAAAAATCCGGCCAATATTGAAAACGGATTACAGGTAGGCTATACTCTGGATGAAATGGTAACCAGAGGGGAAAATTTTTTACGGGGTATTGGCCTGATCAAAAATTTTGCACCTATTGTTTATTTTGTGGCACATGGCAGTAGTAGTGCCAATAATCCGCATCACGGCGCACATGATTGTGGTGCCTGCAGCGGACGACCTGGAGCAACCAATGCAAGAGTACAGTCCTTTATTTTAAATCATAAAAAAGTAAGAGAAGTATTAGCAACAAAAGGAATTGTTATTCCTGCTACTACACAGTTCATCGGTAGTATGCATGATACAGCGGCAGATGTGTGGGGTTATTATGATGAAGATATACTCACTCCTGCAAATGCTCAATTGCATTTAATCAACAAACAAAACTTCGAAACAGCTTTGAACCTTAATGCAAAGGAAAGAAGCCGCCGTTTTGCTTCCATCAATACAAAACAGGAATTAGAACAGGTACGCAAAGCCATTCACAGCCGGTCGGTTTCTTTGTTTGAGCCAAGACCTGAACTGGGACATGGCACCAACACTTTAGCTATTATCGGTCGCCGACAAACAACTAAAGGTTTATTTCTCGACAGAAGAGCTTTCTTAAATAGTTATGATTATACAACAGATCCAGACGGAGCAATTTTAACAGCGGTAATGCGGCCGATCGGTTTGGTTTGTGGTGGTATTAATCTGGAATATTATTTCTCCAGGGTTGATAACATAAAAATGGGAGCTGGTACTAAACTGCCGCATAATGTAGTGGGTTTGTTTGGTGTGGCTAATAGCAGTGATGGTGATTTGCGCCCTGGCCTTCCCTGGCAAATGATTGAAGTACATGATCCTGTTCGCTTGTTGGTGATTGTGGAGCACCAGCCGGACATTGTTTTGAAAGCTATTCAATCATCACCAGAAGTGTTTGAATGGTATAATAATGAGTGGGTGCATATCGTAGCATTGCACCCGGTAGAAAAACAATTTTACTATTTTAAGAAAGGTTCCTTTGTAAAATATGATCCCATTACTAATGCCAGTGAGATAAAAACAATTCACAACATGGAAGAGTTTATTGAAGGGGCAAAGGAGATGGAAACAAATCAAATTGTACATGCCACGGAAGAGAATTTGCCAGTGTATTTGCTCGATTAGATAAAGAATAAAAACTACATGAACCAGTTACTTATTTTATTTATCGCCATACCGCTGCTGGCTTTCTTTGCTACTTTGCTATGGCAAAATAAAAGTGAAAAAGCGATTGGTACAATTGTGCGGTTCGCCAAGGTTGCTAACATTTTAATTGCACTTGTATTTCTGGGCTGGTGGATAGTGAATGGTTTCGACTCTTTGGCTTATAGAGCGGTCACTCTTTACCAAACTGACAATTTTGTTTTTGCTATTCAGTTATATTATGATGAGGTAACAGCTGTTTTCAGCATTGTCGGTGCTTTCTTATTCTTTTTAGTAGCAACCTTCAGTAAGTATTATATGCATCGGGATGAAGGCTACAAACGTTTCTTCAACACAATATTGTTGTTTGCAACAGCGTATAACTTTATTATACTGGCAGGCAACTTTGAAACCTTATTTATCGGTTGGGAGATTAAAGGTGTATGCTCTTTTATTCTAATCGCTTTTTATCGCAACCGCTATTTGCCGGTAAAAAATGCTTTCAAAGCAGTTTCCAACTATCGTATCAGTGATGTGGCTTTAATGCTTGCCATGTGGATGATGCACCATCTTACGCATCAAAATATCAATTTCTCTCAATTGGGCGAAGCCAAGGAAATTGCTATCGCTGCAAACCATGCTGGCATGGCCATCTTTATAGTTTGTATGATCATATTACCGGCAACTATCAAATCGGCGCAGTTTCCTTTCACTACCTGGTTACCACGAGCAATGGAAGGTCCCACTGCGTCCTCAGCAATTTTTTATGGTTCACTAAGTGTACATATTGGTGTTTTCTTATTATTACGTACCCATCCTTTCTGGGAAGATATGTTGTTGGCAAAAATCGTCATTATCGTTATTGGTGCAATAACAGCTATCATGGCAACTATGATTGCAAGAGTGCAGCCTACGGTTAAAACGCAAATTGCTTATTCATCTGCGGCGCAAATTGGGTTGATGTTTATCGAAATAGCATTAGGCTTTCATTGGCTGGTATTGGTGCATTTTGCAGGCAACGCATTTTTAAGAACCTACCAGCTGCTGGTTTCACCTTCGGTATTAAACTATCTGGTGCATCACCAGTTTTTTCATTACGTCAAGCCAACCCAAAAGCTTTTATCTAAAGTAAAGACGTCTTTCTATATGCTTGGGATTAAAGAATGGAATCTGGATACAGTTATGTTTAGATTCCTGTGGAGTCCTTTTAAATGGATTGGCAGAAGATTACAATTTTTACAGTCTAATATTTTCATTGCTATGCTGGGTATTGCCGGTGTAGCACTTTTGATTATCGGGTATATGAACAAGGAAACTATTCCATCATTGAATGGTGCCTTGCCTATTATTTTAATGAGTATTGCATTATTAGTTATTCTTTTTGCATTTTCTTACCGGCAGTCTGCATTAAAGGCCTGGATATACCTGCTGACAGGACATTTGTTTATCATGGCAGCCGTATTGTTCAATGCGCCTCATATCTACCTGGTAGAAATAATATTTTATGCCAGCGGTGTGTTGGTCGCTTTTCTGTTGGGCTATTTTTGCCTGCAAAAAATTAAGGGTATTGATAATGATATTTCACTAAACCAGTTTCATGGTTATGTGTATGAAGAAAATACAACAGGATTTTTATTTTTAGTAGCAGCAATGGGGATGCTGGGGTTCCCGCTAACTGCGGCCTTTATAGGCATTGACGTACTGTTTACTTATGTTGGCACTAATCAAATTGTGTTGATAGTGCTGATGGCACTCTGTTTCATCTTTATTGAGTTGTCGGCTTTTCGTATTTTACTACGTATCTTTTTTGGTCCACATAAAAAGCTTAATCATCCGGTAGCATTCAGAAGTTCGTAATGAATTTATTAAGGTTTAGCATCTTCTTCTGAAAAATGCTCATTTAATTTAACGGGAGTTGATTTTTTACCTGCCACTTTCATTTGTATCACATCTACAAGTAATGAAAAAGCCATGGCGAAATAGATATAGCCTTTTGGTATATGCACCCCAAAGCCTTCCACCAGCAGTGTAAAACCAATTAACATTAGGAAGCTCAAAGCAAGAATCTTAAATGCCGGATGTTTGTTTACAAAATTGCTGATAGGTGCTGCTGCAATGAGCATAATAATTACGGTAACAATAACTGCCACATACATTACCCATAATTCATTGGCCAGGCCAACAGCCGTAATTATTGAATCAACGGAAAAAACCAAGTCCAGTAAAAGTATTTGCCCGATAATACTTGCAAAACTGGCCGTGGTTATTTTCTTCTCGCCATCTTCATGCTCCCCTTCAATTTTATGATACATCTCTTTTACACTTTTATATAGTAGAAATAGACCTCCTAGTATCAATATCAGGTCTTTCCCACTAAAGCTGTTGTTGAACAACAAAAACAACTCATTATCCAGCTTCATAATTACGGAGATAACTGCCAGCAATCCTAGTCGCATAACCATGGCCAGCAGAATACCCACATTTCTTGCTTTTCGCTGCTGTTCTGGTGGTAGTTTACCTGCAAGAATAGAAATGAAAATAATATTGTCTATACCCAGCACTACTTCCAAAGCAATAAGTGTAAGAAGCGAAATAATGAGTTGGTAGTCCATAATAAAATAATTAATCTTTTTTAATCAAAGTCAAACAAGTTACTTAAAAATCCGCCTCGTCTGCGATTTGGGTTATCATTGTTATTGTTTCTTCTGCCTTGGCTAAAGAACCCTTCATCATCGTCGTCATCGTCATCATCCAATTGGTTTCTTTTTTTATCATTTTGTTTCAACTGTTGGTTTGATTCCGCAGTCGCCGACTTTTCAATTATTTTATCTAGCTCGCCTTTATCGAGCCAAACACCCCGGCACTTCGGGCAGTAGTCGATTTCTACTCCTTGTCTTTCTGCCATTACCAATAACTCTTCGCAAGATGGACATTTCATGATTTTGATTTTTAGGGTTATGAAATTATTATAATAAATTTCCTGCTGCCCATTGCAGCATATTTTCTGTTTTAAAAAATTTGGCTTTCAGCTCTTGTAATTTTTGCAAGGCCTCCAATGTTTTATTTTCCCTCGCATTGATAAGGAATAAAGAACTTTCCCCCGCCTGGAAACGAATTTCTTCGCCCCGCTGCAAGGCATAATAATTCTTGTAAGCCTTCTCTTGTAATACAATCTGTGATTTTAATGTCAATAATTCATTATAGTAGCTTTTCACTTTGTTTTCTATTTGCAATTGCTTCTGACTTTGTTGCAATCGGGTTTCTGTGATTTTTAATTTTGCTTTTCGGTATTCACCCCTTCCTTCAGATAGCCGTAGTGGTATCCCTACTGATAATCCATATTGAAAATTATTTTCAAATAAAGGGCCAGTTGCTGTTTTCAGCACATTATATCCTTTGCCTAGTTGATTGTAACGAAAATTTGCAACCGGTAATAAGTTCTGGAATTTTAATTTCTTTTCAATTCCCAATGCAGCCAACGCATAATTGTATAGCAACAGTTCCGGATGATTGATGCGGGCAGCAGACAATAAACTATTTAAGTCGGGTATGATTGCTGTATTAAGGTTGATAGTTTGTAAATCAGCATCCGGTACTACTGTTTCCGGTAAATCATAAGGTTGTGAATCGGCTGTCCATAAATAAATGGATAAATCCAAGCCTGCATTTTGAAAATCTAACCAGGCCTGGCTTTGTAACAACTCAAAATTTTGTAATTGGGTTAATGCTTCTGTTGTATCAATAGCGGGTCGGTCGCCTAGTTGAAAAGCTGTTTTTACTAATTGCACCCTTTTTTCATTTATCGCTACCGCATCGGTTAGTATTTTAAAAGCCTGGTATTGCTGTGTCCACGTCCAATAGCTTTTCATTGCATCCAGCAGCAAGTTGTTCAGCATATTTCTTTTTTCTGCTTCTGAAGCAGTACGATAAATTTTTGCTGTTTGTAATGATGCCCTTCTTTTATCCATCAGCAAATTTTTTGCTAATGGTATGCTGATGCCGAAATAGCTGGTTTCTCCCAAAGTTTCCTCTGGGGATGTGCGGCTGCCGGATAATTTTTCTAATCCCGTGCTTACTTCCACGCCAAACCAGGTGGGAATGGTTAATTCCGGACGGTTATACAGATAATAGTCACTGCCATCAAATGTTTTTTGTGCGGATTCAATTTTTAGAACCGGGTCAAACATTCCGTTGGCAATAGTTACATCGGCTTTTGCTTTTTCAATAAATATATCGGCTTGCTTTGCAACCGGATGAAATTGTTTTACAATTTCCATTACCTGTTGTGGCGAAAGTGTTTTTTTATTTTGATTATTTTGTGCAGCCGAGAATAGAGATAACACTAGCAGTGTAATTATCAGGAAGCAAATAATAAGCAACATCTTGCGCCGGTTATTTCTTCTACGTAGCCATTTATACGTTCTGTGTTTTTTATGCGTAATCATTTTATTTGTTTATTTGCATCCAGGAATGGTTTATAATAATCTGGCGGAAAACCATTGATATTCCGCCATAGTTCATACCACACCGGTACATCTTTTAATAATGCAATGCCCTGTGCGCCGGCACCAATTTTTAATTGCTTTGGCCAGGGTTTATCTGTTGGATCTTCTTGTACCAGTACCCTGAATTTTCCATTTATACTTACATTACTTTCTACTGCTACTATCACCCCGCCAAATGTGCCGGATGATGCATTGGGCCATCCGCTAAAGACGATTGCCGGAAAACCATCAAAAAGAAAGCGAACTTTTTGTCCGGAAGCTAATAGTGGTAAATCCAGCGGACGAACAAATAGTTCTACTGCATACTGAATTTTATCGGGTACTATTTCGGCAATCATATCACCCTCTTTTACAAATTCACCAATGCCGGCTTTTTGAGCTTTTACTACTTGTCCGCTTTGCGATGCCAATACATAATACATACCGTTACGGATATTATAACTGGCGTATTGGTTTTCCAGCTTGGCTATATCTGCCTGTCCGCTGGCGATTTGTGTCAGTGATTGAAACTGTTCTCCCTGTGCCTTGGTTACTTTTTCAATGTTCTCCTGCTGCAGGGCATTCATTTCGATTTTTGTTATAGTAAGATCCTGTTTGCTATTCGCTAATTTATTTTCAGCACTTATTTTTTTAGCCAAGGCATTTTGGTATTGCTGGTTCCTTATTTCTAATTGCGTTAAGGAAACAAGTCCGCTATCATACATGGCTTTTTGGCGGTTGTATTGTTTGGTACCAATTAAAAAATCATTGTTGGCGGCAGCAGCTTCAGCACTGTCGGCCTGCACTTTCAAGTTTAATTGGTTCAGTTTATTCAGTAACTGGTTTAATTTTAATTGCAAACCAGTATTGATAGCGCCGATCTGCTGGTTGGCTACACCTACTTTGCTTTTATAATATTCAACTGATAATTGTTTGCCGGCCAACTGCTCTTGTGTTCGTTGCAACAGATTTGGGTCGAGGTAATCTACTTTTACCTCTGACAACTGTATTAAAGTGTCACCAGCTTTTACATAGTCGCCTTCTTTGATATGCCATTTCATTACCCGCCCACCGATAATCGTATTGACTTGTTGAGGCCGCTGATCCTGGTACAAAGTGGTAACTGAACCCGTTGCTCTTATGTTTTGTGTCCACGGTAGAAATAGGAAAATAATAAAGATGCCTATGCAGAGATAAAACCAAAGCCTTACTTTACTTTTTTTATCATGCTGATAAATTCGTGTATATGATTTAAAGTCGTTCATATTTATTTAGTTTAATTTTTGAGACTACCATTTTCATTCATCACTAGCTGCTTAGTACATTGTTTGGCAAAATCATCATCATTGCTTACTACCACCACAGTTGTATTTTTCAAACTCAGGAGTAATTGAACAATTTGTTGGCGGTGGCTATTTTGAAAATTCATCCACGGCTCTTCTAATAAGAGCAGGCTAGGCTTGGCCGCCAGTGCCCTTACCAATAAAATCTTATGCACTACACTTCGGGATAATCGCTTTCCAGTTGGGTCGAGCAACGTGTCGTATCCATTCTTAAGGGTGGCGATAAAATCATTTAGTCCGGTTTTTGCAGCCAGATCCTTCACGGTTTCTACATTTACCTTTTCATTACCTAGTGAAATGTTTTCCCAAAGTGTACCCTGGAAAATATCCTGTTGGCTAAGAAGCACACCAGTTTGTGCCCGTAAAGAATCGAGATTGTAATTACCGACCGGCATATCATTTAGAAGAAAAGCTCCGGTAAAATCAGTGTAAGCACCAGTCATAAACTTTAATAAAGTTGATTTGCCTGAACTGTCCTTGCCGGTGATACAAATTTTTTCGTTAGCATTTATTTCCAGGGAAATATTTTCTAGAATTTTTTTCTCATCGTTATAACTAAAACTAACATCCTTCATTTCGATCTTAAGACCCTTTTCAGTTGTCTGTAAAAAGATTGACCCATTTTGTTCAACTGGTTTATCCGTTATTTCCGAAATTTTTTCTACGGCAGTAAGCGTATCATACACACTGGTGAGGTTGATGATGAGTTTTTCAACCGAGTTCAGTACCAGCAGTATTACTATTTCGCCGGCGATAAACTGGCCAACGGTTAGTTGTTGATTTACCATGAGTAAAGTACCTACAATCAGCATGGCTGCTGTAATGAGGGTTTTAAAAATCACCAGTATATTAAATTGGAAAAGCAATACCTGAAAGTGTTTATTTCGGGCATCGAGGTAATTACTTACTTCGTCATCAGCTTTTCGCATATGCATGGAATTGTTTTTACCGAGCTTTACTGATAACAGGATGCGAGCCATTTCTTCCAGCCATGCTGCTACTTTGTATTTGTATTTACTTTTTTCCAGGCTGGTTTGCAATCCCTTACCGCCAGTAAATCGGAGAATTAGTATAAGTACTGTTATCAGAATAATCCCAAATAAAATAAATGCCGGGTGATAGGAAGAAAGTAGTATCAGACCAAATAGAATTTGTATTACCGCTGTAGGAATTTCAAGCAAAATTTTTGACAGGCTTTTTTGTAGCAATGGCACATCAAAAAAACGGTTAACCAATTCGGGAAGGTAAACAGTATCATTTTTTTTCAGATCCAGATTTGGCAAATGATTGGCAAACGCAAAGGAATATCTTACAAAAAGTTTTTGCTGAATTTTTTCAATAATCTTCATCTGGTTTACCTGCATAATGCCTGCAATGAGTACCCCGACTACTACCAAAATTATAAGTACCACTAATGATGCCCGCATAGAAGCACCCAGTACATAACCAATAATGGCCTGTACTCCTACAGGCAGTGAAAGTTGTATTAGCCCATTCAGGATTGCATAAAAATAGATTGCAGTTATTTCTTTTCGCTCCAGTCGCAGCAGGTTTAATATCCTGGCAACCGGGCTTGCTTTTGTTGGCATTGGTTGGAATTTAGTACTTACTACTTTTATTTATCAATTTTTAGAGATCTCTTTGAGGAGGACGAGATAATTGTAATATGATACATAATATAAAAAAATACTTCAGGCAGGTTGCTAACGCTGCCTGAAGTGGTTTTACTTAGGACTGTTAATAATTAAAGTATCCTCATAAAAATTTACAGCACCTGATGCAATGTCATGTGTGCCTCCAGCAATCCCAATGGCACCGCTTTCAATCAGTTCTTTTAAAATAGGGCTACGCTCCATTATGGCATGTACTGTTCTTTTTACATTAATGGTGGCAACTTTTTCTACAAAATCATTGTTGCTGGAATTTCGGTTTTCTGCTACTGTTTTTTCATCGTACACAGCAGGTTGGATTTTACTTAGTAAAGCTGTAAGGTTACCCATTTCCACATGGTCACAGGCGCCTTTTACAGCACCGCATTTTGTGTGGCCAAGCACGACTATAATTTTTGCACCGGCCACTTTGCAACCAAATTCCATGCTTCCTAATATATCTTCATTAATGATATTGCCTGCAATGCGAACACTGAATACATCGCCCAATCCCTGGTCAAAAATTAATTCAGCAGATGTACGGGAATCAATGCAACTTAAAATAACAGCAAAAGGATGTTGCCCATCTGATGTTTCATTTGCTTGTTGCAAAAGGTTCCGGTTAGCTTTCAGGTTATTTATAAACCTGTCGTTTCCTTTTTTTAAAATTTCCAGAGCCATGGTGGGAGTTATGGCTTCTTGCATTTCTTTCGTTAATGTTTTCATTATACTTTTTTTAATTGTTTATAAATAGGCTGTTTCAATAAATTTTATTTTTTCAACAGTAATGTTTTTTGTTTTAGCATTAACTTCATAGTTTTTTATTAATTCAATTACATCGTATGCGACGGATTTTGAATTGGAAAAATCAATAATCACTTTTGAATTGGCCGGAATTTCTTCCAGTTCCTTTATTACACTGGCTTTATTAAAAAACGAAACTTCCTCTGCTAAAACAAGATGATAAGTTTGTATGCCACCTACAGTGGTAACAGTTTCTTTCATGTAGTGTGAGTTTCGATAGCTGTGAAGCAATGCATAAAAACCACCCACTATCAATCCTGCAGTAATTCCTTTTAGTAAGTCGGTTAATATAATGGCCACTACAGTAACAATAAATGGTACAAATTGCTCCCAACCGAGTTTATACATCTGCTTAAAAAGAACAGGCTTCGCTAATTTAAAACCTACAATAATTAATATAGCAGCTAAACTGGCAAGCGGAATCATATTAAGCAGACCGGCAATAGTAATGGCACTGATTAATAAAAATACACCGTGCAGTATGGCCGACAATTTTGTTTTACCGCCAAATGAAATATTTGCAGAACTGCGGACAATTACCTGTGTAAGAGGTAAACCACCAATGAGACCTGAAATAACATTTCCTAGCCCCTGTGCTTTCAGCTCTCTGTTAGTAGGTGTAACTCTTTTTTGAGGGTCCATTTTGTCTGTAGCTTCAACACATAATAATGTTTCCAAACTTGCCACAATGGCTAACACAACCGCTACTTCCAAAACTTTTAGATTGGAAATGGCAGAAAAATCAGGGAAAGTAAAAAAACTAAAGAACTCGGTTAAGTTATTAGCTACAGGCAGCCTTACTACCTGGTCTTCGGCTAAGCTAAAGTTTAAAGTGCCTGACTGATATAGCGAATTCATTACAATACCCAGCACAACTACTACAATAGGCCCTTGCAGTAATTGAAAAATACGGTGCTTTTTCGTGAGCACTTTGTCCCATAATATCAATAATGCTATTGAAATTGCCGCAATTAAAAAAGCTCCGGGTGTAATAGCATTTAAAGCATTGCTAAGGGCTGAGAATGTAGTGCCTCCGTCCGCTTGTAAAAATGAAAGATCACCTCCGGCATCCTTATCATATCCAACAGCATGAGGTATTTGTTTTAAAATAATCAAGAGCCCAATACCGGTAAGCATACCTTTTATTACCGAGGAAGGAAAGAAATAGGCAATAAACCCGGCTTTCGCAAAGCCCATGATAAGCTGTATAATTCCGGCCAGCACAACTGCTAATAAAAAAGCAGGCCAAGAGCCTAGGGCAGTTATAGAAGTTAATACAATAACGGCTAAACCGGCTGCGGGGCCACTAACACCGAGGGGCGAACCGCTGGCAATACCCACAACAATACCACCAACTATTCCAGCAATAATACCTGCAAAAAGCGGTGCACCCGAAGCGAGGGCAATGCCTAAGCATAAGGGGACAGCTACAAAAAAAACGACTATACTCGCCGGGAGGTCGTTTTTAATTTCCTTGAAGACGTTTTTTGTAACCATAATCAGTAGTTTTTAAGTTAAGATGGCAAAGATAGTATAATTATTTTAAAAGATAGTATTACTATCATTTAAAATTGTAAAACTTTTCTTAGTTTTGACGTTTAAAAGTGTAGAACCGCTATTTTATTGGAGTTGAAGACCATTTACATAAAACTGAAAGTCATGGAAATAGAGTTGCAGATAAAAATGAATGAAAAATTGTTTTTGCGAAACCCTGAGCATTCCGAATTGGGCAAGAAAATCATCCGGCACAGCATACAGCTCATTTATAAAAATGGGTTTGAGTCTTTCACTTTTAAAAAACTGGCAGAAGATATTGGCACAACTGAGGCAGGTATTTACCGGTATTTTGAAAATAAACACCGGCTGTTAATATATATCGCAGCCTGGTACTGGAGTTGGCTAGAATACAGAGTTTCTGTAAATACTAACAATCTTAAAGACCCCGCAGTTAAGCTAAAAAAAGTAATTAAACTATTGGCAACTGCTGTTGAAGATGATATTAAAACCACTCATGTAAATGAAAATATTCTTCATCAGATAATCATTGCAGAAGGGAGTAAAGCGTATTTAACCAAACATGTTTCTGAAGATAATAAGGACCAACTTTTTAAACCCTATAAAGATCTTTGTGCTGCTATTGGTGAAATCATTCTTGCTTGTAATCCCAAATACAAATATCCAAAATCAATGGCAAGCACCATTATTGAAATGGCGCATTTTCAGAATTTTTTTATGAATAACCTGCCTGCGTTAACTGATTTTGGAAAAGAGAAAGATGAATTAAAGATTGTTTCTTTTTTAGAGGAGCTGGTATTTAGTAGTATAAAAAAAGGATACCCTGGTTAAGGATTACAATTCTTTGGATTTGGTTGGCAGATAGTCGTATTCCCCCCTAAAAGCATACCAGCCAAAAATTACCAGCCCGATAGCAATGGGAGTGAAGATGGTGATAATGATAACCCAGATAACGGGGTTATTAATGTCTTTTGTTCCGTTTGCATCAATATTATTAATAGCCCCAACGATCAATTCATAAATAAGCAGCGGGCCAATTATTAAGAGGAGTAACCCGAAATATCTTTTAAAAGCATTCATAGTTTAATCTTTTATATTTCTATCAATCTTATTGGTGAGGTATAATAAACCAATTATCAGGCACAAGGCAGCTACCCCAATCGGATACCAAAGGCCTACCAGTGGGTCGGCGGGAAAGGTAGTAGTGAGTAACAAACCAATAAACGGAACCAAACCACCAAATACGCCATTGCCAATATGATAAGGTAACGACATTGATGTATAACGGATCTTTGTGGGGAACATTTCAACTAAGAAAGCAGCGATAGGTCCGTACACCATCGTTACGTATAATATTAATAAGAAAACAAGGCCGATGAATTTCCAGTATTTAGAGGTGGATAGACTTTTATTTACGTAAGTAATTTTTGGTTCACTAGCTTGTTTGTTTTTGTCAGAGTAGACAGTGTCAATGGAAACCTTATGTAAAAAAGGTATCCCTGTACTTTTGTAGTCTTCGGTTTTTGTTCTTAACGAGTCGCCAGTGTTGTTAATTTTTTTAAATGTTACATTTGCGATTGATTGAACTAGATCTCCTTTGAAAAAATATTCAGGATTTGTCACTTTAGTTTCACTTAGGAATTCTTTAAATATCGGCCGATAAGTAAATATCGCCAACGCCATCCCCGCCATCATAATCCATTTTCTGCCGATCTTATCACTTAGCCAACCAAAAAATAAAAAGAACGGTGTGGCAAATGCAATAGCCCACAGCATAATGGTGCGGCTCTGTTCAAATTCTAAAAAGCATTTTGTTTCTAAAAAACTTTGCGCATAAAACTGGCCGGTGTACCAAACCACTCCTTGTCCCATAACTGCCCCAAATAATGCCAGCAACACCATTTTAAAATTGGCTTTGTTCCTAAAACTTTCTTTTAAAGGGTTAGTAGAGGTTTTTCCTTCGGCTTTTAGTTTTGAAAATATCGGCGATTCGGCCATCTTCATCCGTATGTAAATAGATACACCAACTAATACAATAGATATCCAAAACGGATAACGCCAACCGCCCCATTCCGAAGTAAAGGCTGCATCACTCATATTTGATTTTACTAAGAGGATTACACCCAAAGCAACAAACAAACCTAAAGTGGCAGTTGTTTGTATCCAGCTGGTATAATATCCTCTTTTGCCAACAGGTGCATGTTCAGCTACATACGTAGCTGCTCCACCATACTCGCCACCCAAGGCAAGACCTTGTAATAAACGTAATAGTAACACTAATATCGGCGCAGCAATACCAATGCTTGTATAACTCGGTACACAACCAATTAAAAAAGTAGAGCCGCCCATCAATACCAGCGTAAGCAGAAATGTATATTTTCTGCCGATCAAATCTCCTAGTCTGCCAAATACCAATGCGCCAAACGGACGAACAATAAAACCTGCTGCAAAAATGGCCAGTGTACTAAGTAATGCCGCCGTAGGATTTCCTTCCGGAAAAAATTGTGTGGAGATAGTTTTGGCAAGCATGCCGAAAATGTAAAAATCGTACCACTCAATCATAGTGCCTAGAGAAGAAGCGGTAATTACAGAGCGGACTGTTTTTGCTGAACTTGGTTGATTCATGCGATTAAGATATGAAAAACTCTCTAAGAGTTAGTTCTAATGAAGGAGAGATTTTTAACATCTAACTCTTAAAAGAGGGTGTAAACTAGAATTGACTTTTACGATAACGTTGCCGGAGTGATAAATTTTTAAAAAAACTCTGGACAGAGATAAAAGAGAACAAGAGATACAGTGAATTAATTGTGAAGTAATTCTCCTCTTTTATCTCTTTGCGATATTTCTTTTGTATTCAGTAAATTTAGCCTCTCAAATAAACAAGCCTTTTATCTATAACGTATGTCATATCCATTTCAAATAAAATCACTAGAGCAATATCATCTAGATTACAAGAAGAGTATCGAAGAACCTGATGTATTCTGGGGAGCTATTGCAGAAAATTTTCAGTGGAGAAAAAAGTGGGATAAAGTATTGGAATGGAATTTTAAGGAACCTAAAATAGAATGGTTTAAAGGTGGTAAGCTCAACATTACAGAAAATTGTATTGACCGTCACCTTACAACAATGGGCGATAAACCCGCCATCATCTGGGAGCCTAACAATCCCGATGAAAGAACAAGAATAGTAACGTACAGTCGTTTGCACAAACGAGT
>LNFM01004829.1_pt1 | contig 24275 bp, 17 predicted proteins | sample 596031 | NCBI WGS metagenome assembly LNFM01 (sample SAMN04254537, study PRJNA301005) | activated carbon metagenome | isolation source: dual media filters at the Ann Arbor, Michigan drinking water treatment plant | place: USA: Ann Arbor | reverse complement strand
GTCATGGCCAATCGGTTGTCCGCCCGCAGCGCCAACAAGGTGCTGCTCTGCGAAGCCGGTCCGGACACGCCGCCTGGACAGGAGCCGAAGGAAATCGCCGACAGCTATTCGGGCACAGCCTACTTCGATCCGCGTTTCCACTGGACCGACCTCAAGGTCCATACCCAGGTCGTCAGCCACAACAATCCGCAGGAGAACCGCCCGCCTCTGCGCAAGTACGAGCAGGCCCGCGTGCTGGGCGGCGGCTCGTCGATCAACGGCCAGATGGCCAACCGCGGCGCACCGACCGACTACGCCGAATGGGAGAGTCGCGGTGCGGCCGGCTGGGGCTGGAACGATGTCCTGCCGTATTTCAAGAAGGTCGAGCGCGACCTCGATTTCGATGGGCCGCTGCATGGCAAGGACGGCCGGATCCCGGTGCGCCGCATCCCGCGCGAGAAGTGGGCGGGCCACGCCCAGGCGGTCGGCCGCGCCTTCGAGGAGAAGGGCTTCAAGTACCTGCCCGACCAGAACGGAGAGTTCGTCGATGGCTATTTCCCGGTCACCCATTCCAATGCCGAGGAGCGGCGTGTCTCGGCCGCGATGGGCTATCTCGACGCCGAGACCCGCAAGCGCCCCAACCTGACGATCTCGACCGACACGCAGGTCATGTCGCTGCTGCTCGAGGGCACGCGCTGCGTCGGAGTCACCGCCCGGGTCGGCGGCAAGGAGCAGGAGTTCCGCGCCCGCGAGGTGATCCTGTCGAGCGGCGCCATCCATTCGCCGGCGCACCTGATGCGGGCCGGCATCGGTCCGGTCGGGCAACTCGCCGACCTCGGCATTCCGGTCGTGTCCGCCCTGCCCGGCGTCGGCCAGCGGCTGATGGACCATCCCTCGATCGCGCTGTCGTCGTTCATCAAGCGCAGCGCCCGCCTGCGCGAGCACACGCGGCGGCACATCCATGTCGGGCTGCGCTACTCGTCCAACCTGCCCGGCGTCCCCAAGGGCGACATGTTTGTGGCCGTGGCCAGCAAGTCGGCCTGGCACGCTGTGGGCGAACAGATCGGCTCGCTGCTGACCTTCATCAACAAGACCTATTCCGAGACCGGCCAGGTCAAGCTCACCACGCGGGACTGGCGCAGCGAGCCCCTCGTGGAGTTCAATCTCCTGTCCGACAAACGCGACCTCGACCGGCTGATGAGCGGCTTCAAGCTGATGGCCGCAGTGCAAATGACCGATGCGCTGCGGCAGGTCACCGACGCCCCCTTCCCGACCTCCTACAGCGACCGGGTACGCCAGATCGGTGTGGTCAACACCAAGAACAAGTGGCTGACCCGGCTGGTCGCGACGATGCTCGATGGCCCTGCCGCCCTGCGCCGCTACATGATCGACAAGTACGTGGTCGAGGGCTTCACCTTCGACCAGGTACTGAATGACGACGACGCGCTCGAGGCTTTCGTGCGCAAGGCGGCGATCGGCGTGTGGCACGCCTCCTGTACCTGCCGCATGGGCCGCAACGACGATCCGATGGCCGTTGTCGACACCCAGGGACGCGTGCGCGGCGTGCAGGGGCTGCGCGTGGTCGACGCCTCGATCTTCCCGGTGGTGCCTTGCGCCAACACCAATTTCCCCACTCTGATGACGGCCGAGAAGATCTCGGAAGCCGTCCTCGCCGGACACTGAGGAGCATTCGCATGTCGGTCGTGCTGGGCAGCGGCGAGCACCGCTATCGGGTGGTTGAGAACTGGGCGAAGCTGCCGGACGGCTGGGAGTTCCGTGACGTCGCCGCCGTCGCCTGCGACAGCAAGGACCGCGTCTATGTCTTCAACCGCGGCGAACATCCGATGATGGTGTTCGACAGGGACGGCAATTTCCTGCGCTCCTGGGGCGAAGGCCTGTTCAACCGGGCCCACGGCATTCATATCGACAGCGACGATAACCTCTACTGTACCGACGACGGCGACCACACGGTCCGCAAGGTCACGACCGACGGCAAGGTCCTCATGACCATAGGAGTACCTGACCAGCCCGCACCCTTCCTGAGCGGCAGGCCGTTCAACCGCTGCACCCACACCGCCCTCTCGCCCAAGGGCGAGATCTACGTCTCGGACGGCTACGGCAACAGCCGCGTTCACAAGTACTCGCCCAACGGCAAGCACCTGACCTGCTGGGGCACGACCGGGACCGATCCCGGCGAATTCAACATCCCTCACAACATCGCCGCCGACGCCGACGGCTGGGTCTATGTCGCCGACCGAGAGAACCATCGCGTGCAGGTGTTCGACGGCAACGGCAAGTACGAGACGCAGTGGAACAACATGCACCGGCCTTGTGCGCTCTACTGCTGCGGCGGCGCGAAGAACCCGACCTTCATCATCGGCGAGCTGGGTCCCGGCATGCCGGTGAACAGCAAGCACACCAATCTCGGCCCCCGCCTGTCGATCGTCGACGGCAAGGGAAAGACGCTGGCCCGGCTGGGCGGTCAGGAAGGGCCCGGCGAGCAGGCCGGTCGGTTCCTCTCGCCCCATGGGCTGGCCGTCGATTCGCGCGGCGCCATCTATGTCGGCGAGGTGAGCTACACCAACTGGCCGAGCACCTTCCCCGGCACTCCGGTGCCAAAACACCTGCGCTCGTTGCAGAAACTCGAGAAAGTCGTCTGAGGAGATCTTGTTATGGTTGAACGCGTACTCGTCGTCGGGCCCAAGGACACCCTGTCCATGGTCGACGACCTCGCCCCCAAGGGCTACGAAATCGTCAAGGCGCTGCACAATTCGCCGGAGCAAAAGGCCGCCCTGCCCGGCACCCATTATTTCGTGGGCTTCATTCAGCAGTATGTGACGCCGCAGCTCTTCAAGGATGCGCCGAACCTCAAGCTCATTCAGATGCTGAGCGCCGGCTACGATCGCGCCGACCTCGCAGCGGCACGCGCGAGCGGCGTGCCGCTCTGCGCCAATGGCGGCGCCAACTCGGTCGCCGTCTCCGAGCACGCGATGCTGCTGATGCTGGCAGTCTCGCGCCGGCTGATCACCCAGCACACCAATGTCACGGCCGGGCGCTGGCACGGCAATTCGCCGCCGACCGTACATGAGGTGCGCAACCGCGTGCTGGGCATCATCGGCCTCGGCACGATCGGCAAGAAGGTCGCCAAGCTGGCGCTCGCCTTCGGCATGACCGTCCACTACTACGACATCGCCCGCCTCAAGGAGGAAGAGGAAGACGCGCTGGGCGTCCGCTTCCGCCTGCTGCCCGAGATCCTGAAGCACTCGGACATCGTCTCCCTGCACGTGCCGCTGAACGACTCGACGCGGCACATGATCGGCAAGGACGAACTCGCGGCCATGAAGAAGTCGGCGATCATCGTGAACACGTCGCGCGGGCCCGTCATCGACGAGAAGGCGATGATCGCGGCGCTTTCGGCCGGCAACCTGTTCGGCGCCGGCCTCGACGTGTTCGACGAGGAGCCGACCCCGCCGGACAACCCTCTCCTGAAACTCGACAACGTCGTCCTCACCGCGCACCTCGCCGGCCCTACGTTCGAGAGCAACATCACGCGCCTCCGCAACGGTTTCGACAACGTCCAGAGGGTTGCCCGCGGCGAACCCGCGCTCTGGGTGGTGCCTGAATTGCTGGAGCCGAAATGAGCGGAATTGCCCGCAGAGCACTCCTGGGAGCGGCGCTTGCCGCTCCCTTCCTTGCCCGCGAGGGCTCTGCCCAAGGCGACTGACCCAAGGGTCCGGTCCGCTGGGTCGTCGCCTTCGCCGCCGGCAGTGCCCGCGTGCTGGCGGTCACCAGCCTAAAGCGGTCCGTGGCATTCCCGGACGTGCCGACCCTCGCCGAGAGTGGCTATCCGGATTTCGACCTGAATGACTGGAACGGCCTTTTTGCCGCCACCGGCATCCCGCCCGCCCTCGTCGACCGCATGCAGGCCGTCGTGGCCGAGGCCATCAAGGACCCCAAGGTCAGGGAACGGCTCGACCCGACCGGCGCCGATCTGGTCGCCAACACGCCGGTCTAGTTCAGGACCTGGATCGCCGGCCAGCGCGAGCTGCTCGGCAAGCCGATCGCCGAAGCCGGCATTAAGCTTCAGTAAGGCAAAGTTGGAGTCGGCCGCCTCTGCCGGCTACGGCGCCCAGAGCGAAACGACCGCCCGATGACCTCAATGAGGGGGTCCAGACGAAATAAACGAAATAAACGAAATAACTGGCGCCTGGAGGAGGTCCCGGGGCGAGTGGTATCCATATACCGCGATGCCGCCGCCCGGCGGGTAGCGCTCGAACCTGGGGTCACACGGCTCTAGGCGGCCTGAGGCTTCAGCCGGTAGGTTTCGTCGAACTTGAGGATGGCCGCAAACGAGATCGCGGCGGCTGCCATGATCATGAAGGCCGGACTGTAGTCGTTCCCGGTCCGGTGGACGAGCCAGGTGGCCACCAGCGGGCTGAAGCCGCCGAGGACGCCCAGCGTGACGTTGTAGCCCAGGGCGATGGCGGTGCAGCGGATCTCCGCCGGCACGGCCTCGACCATCAGCGCCGGTTGGGCGCCGATGAAGGCGCCGACCGACAGGACGAAGCCGAGCTGGCCCAGCAGGATGAGGGTCGGATCCCCGTGGTGCATCAGCCAGAAGAACGGCAGCGCGCCGAAGAAGCCCAGCGCCGTCGCGCTCAACATCAAAGGGCGCCGGCCGTAGCGGTCGGACAGCCATCCCATCAGGATCATGACCGGCAGCATCGCGACCATGCTGGCCGAGTTGATGGCCAGCGCAGTGGCGGGCGCAATGTCGTCGGCGAGCTGCAGCCAGCTCACGATATAGACGAACATCAGGTAGAAGCCGACCGAGTTGAACACCGAGAGGGCCGCGAGCCTGCCGAGCAGCGGGCCATGGTTGCGTACCGTGTCGAGGAGCGGCGACCGGCTTGGCGCGGCCTTGCGCGGCGTCTCATGGACGTGGCGGCGCAGGACGACTCCCGCAATGCCGACCAGCAGTCCCAGCAGGAACGGCAGGCGCCAGCCCCAGCTCTCCAGCGCCTGCTCCGACATGACCGATGCCAGCAGCGCGCCTGTCGCCGAGCCCAGCAGGATGCCGCCGATGGCGCCACAGCAGCCCAGCGCGCCCACCAGACCACGCCGGTTGGGCGGCGACTGCTCGATGATGAAGATGATCGAGGTCGTGTACTCGCCGCCGACCGACAGACCCTGCACCATGCGCAGCAGGGTCAGCAGGATCGGCGCCGCGATCCCCAGCGTCTGATAGTCGGGCAGCACGCCGACCAGGAAGGTCGGAATGGCCATCGCCGCCACCGAGAAGGTCAGCGCCGCGCGGCGGCCGAGCCTGTCGCCGATCGCTCCGATGACCGCGCCGCCGATCGGCCGCATCAGGAAGCCCACGGCAAAGATCCCGAAGGCCGCCAGGACCTGGGCAACGGGATCTTCGCTGGGAAAGAAGGCGCGACCGATCGCGGCGGCGAAGTAGCCGTAGACCGCGAAGTCGTACCATTCCAGCACGTTGCCGATCGCGCCGGCCGCAATGACCCGGCGCGTGTTGCCCTGATTCATTCCCGGTCCCCCGAGCCCCGGATCGGCCGCCCGATCAGCCGTAGACGAACGCCCGATCCTCGAGGTCGATGGCCGGAAAGACGTTCTTCTCGTTCCAGTAATCCTGCGTGTGCTGCCACTCCGGCTTGTCGCCGCGCTTGGGCAGCAGATGCATTCCTCGCATCAGGTAACCAGGGTTGAAGTTCTCCGGATCGATCCAGGGCAACAAGGCCATGTCCTTGTCCTCGGGTCGCAGGGCGACCTCGACCTTGCGGGCCTGGTGCTTGTCCATATGGTCCAGCAGGCGGCAGACGAAGTCGCCGACCAGGTCGGCGCGCAAGGTCCAACTCGCGCGGAAGTAGCCGAAGACCCAGATCATGTTGGGCACGCCGGTGAACATCATGCCGCGATAGGTCACGGTATCGGCGAAATCCACCGGCTTGCCGTCCACGGCGAAGGCGATGTCGCCCATCACCGACAGGTGGAAGCCGGTCGCCGTCACGATGATGTCGGCCTCGAGCAACTTGCCCGACTTGAGCAGGATGCCTTCTGGCACGAAGCGGTCGATCTCGTCGGTCTCGACCGAGGCCTTGCCGGCGCGCACGGCCTTGAAGAGATCGCCGTCCGGCACGAACGCGATGCGCTGCTGCCAGGGCCGGTAGCTCGGCGTGAAATGCGGCTCCATGGGGAAATCCGGTCCGACATGGGCGCGAACGCCGGCCAGCAGTTCGGCCCGCACCTTGTCGGATTCCTCGAAGGCACGCCGGGTGAACACCGACTGGTCGTGCAGGATCTTGCGGCGCACGATCTCGTGGATCCACTCCTCGTCGACCTCAAGCTGGCGCAGCGTCTCGGCAAGCTCGATGGCATTGCGGCCCGGAATGAAATAGGTCGGCGTCCGCTGAAGCATCGTCACATGGCCGGCCTTGTCGGCCATCGCCGGGATGACCGTTGCCGCGGTCGCGCCCGAGCCGATCACGACGATCTTCTTGCCTGCGTAATCGAGGTCCTCCGGCCAGGTCTGGGGATGCACGATCCGGCCCTTGAAGGTCTCCGTGCCCTTCCATTCCGGCGTGTAGCCGACGGAATGGCGGTAGTAGCCCTGGCACATCCAGAGGAAATTGGCCGTGAAGCGGACCGCCTCACCGGTGTCGGTGCGAACGCCGTCGATGGTCCAGAGATTGTCCTTGCTCGACCAGGTGGCCGAGTCGATGCGGTGCCGGTAGCGGATGTGCCGCGCCAAGTCGTTCTCTTCGATGACCTCGCCCATGTAGGTCTTGATCTCATGCGCGGTGGCGATCGGCTTGCCCTTCCACGGCTTGAAGCGATAGCCGAACGTGTGGAGGTCGCTGTCGGAGCGGATGCCGGGATACTTGTGCGTGAGCCAGGTGCCGCCGAAGCTCTCCTGCGTCTCCAGGATGACGAAGCTGCGGTCGGGCATCTGGTGGGTCAGGTGATAGGCGCCGCCGATGCCGGAGATGCCGGCGCCGACGATGACCACATCGAAATGCTCGGTCCTGGTGGCCGCGGGCCGCGCAAGGGTGGTATCCGGCATGAGAAGGCTCTTTCCTCGCTGATGATCTGGCGCCAGTCTTGCTTGAACATGAGCGTCGAAGCCAGCCCCCAAATGCCACGCGTCGAAACCGGCCGGAAACGCCGTGGAGTCGTGTCGGTCCTTGCCGTCGTGGCCGGCCTCGTCGTCGGGATCGGCCTCGCCGAGGGTCTGACCCGCGTGCTTTTCCCCGCCTTCGATCCCTCCGGCCGCTTCGAATTCACCTACCCGGTGGGGTCTTTGCTCCTCGGCAGGCCCGGCACGGAGGCCCGCCAGATCAAGAATACCGGCGACTATGACGTCGCCGTCCGCATCAATTCACACGGACTGCGCGACGCCAACGACGTGGCGACCGCAGGCTCCGACGACATCCTCGTCGTGGGCGATTCCTTCACCTGGGGCTGGGGCGTCGAGGCCCAGGAGCGGTTCTCCGAGCAGCTCCAGATCCTCACCGGCCGACGCACCTTCAACCTCTCGACCCCCACGGACCTGGACGGATACGGAGCCCTCCTCGCCTACGCGAAGTCGCTGGGTTCGAGGGCCGGTCGAGTCGTCATCGCCCTCTGCATGGAGAACGATCTCCACCTTTATGGCGCCGCCCCACCGGGCGAGCCGCCGCCGGGCAGCGGCGGCGCACTCAAGGACTGGCTGGCGAGCCATTCGGCCCTCTATCTCCTCGCCGTCACTGGCGTTCAGCAAACTCCGTGGCTGCGGGACATCGCCGTGAAAGCCGGCCTGATCGTGCCGAACCTCGAGGGGATCGCGAAGAACGACTACGACCCCGCCGTCATCAACTCGTCGGCCGACAGGCTCCTGGACATCGCGGAGCGTTATCGCATGCTCGTCGTGCTGATCCCCTCCCGCGCGCTCTGGGTCGGCAACTCCCGTTCCCGAGCCATCGAGGATCGCGTCCATACGGCCTTCATCGTCGCCCTCCAGCGGCGCGGCATCGACGTGCTGGACCTGCAGCCGGTCCTGGAGGCACAACTTGCCCCGCTCTCGTACCACTTCGCCAATGACGGCCACTGGAATGCCCACGGCCACGCCCTGGCCGCCCGCGCCATAAGCCAGCATCTCGCCCGCTAACGAAAGAACGCCCATGCACGACAAGGTCGACGTCCTGATCATCGGTTCCGGCGCCTCGGGGGCGGCCGTGGCCTGGAGCCTCGCCGACACCAAGATGCGCATCCTCTGCCTCGAACAGGGCGACTGGGTGAAGCCGACAGACTATCCGACCAACGGCCGGGACTGGGAGGCTCGCCTGTTCGGCGACTTCGCCATCAATCCGAACCGCCGGGCTCGCGAGACGGACTATCCGATCAACAACGGCACCTCGCCCATCCAGGTCGTGAACTTCAACGGCGTCGGCGGCAGCACCATCATGTACACTGCGCACTATCCGCGCCTGCATCCGTCGGACTTCAAGGTGAAGACGCTGGACGGCGTGGCCGACGACTGGCCCGTCGACTACGCCACGCTGGAGCCGTACTTCGTCGAGAACGACCGCATGACGGGCGTCGCCGGCCTCGAGGGTGACCCGGCCTACCCTCACCATGTGCTGCCGATGCCGCCGCTGCCGCTCGGCAAGACCGGCAAGTGCTTCGGCGAGGCGATGAACAAGCTCGGCTGGCATTGGTGGCCCTCGGACTCCGCGATCGCCACGACCGAGTATGACGGCCGCGCGCCCTGCATAAATCTCGGCCACTGCACGCCGGGCTGCGCCCAGGGCGCCAAGGCCAGCACCGACGTCACCTACTGGCCGCACGCGATCCGCGCCGGTGTCGAGCTGCGTACCCGCGCGCGGGTGCGCGAGATCACGGTTGGCGCCGACGGTCTCGCAAGCGGCGCGATCTACTACGACGCCGAGGGGAAGGAGCATTTCCAGCCGGCCGAGATGGTGATCGTGGCCTGCAACGGCATCGGCACGCCGCGCCTCATGCTCAATTCGCAATCGGGCAAGTTTCCCAACGGGATCGCCAATTCGAGCGGTCTCGTGGGCAGGAACCTGATGTTCCACCCGTTCGCCCACACCTACGGCTATGTCGACGAGCCGATCGACGGCAACACCGGCGCGCAACTCTCGCTGTGGAGTCAGGAATTCTACGAGACCGACAGATCACGTGGTTTCGTGCGCGGCTACACCCTGCAGCTCCATCGCGGCGCCGGCACGATCGTCGACGCAATCGCCAACACCGCGCGCGGCTTCCTGCCGTGGGGCGAGTCGCATCACGACGTCTACCGCACCATCTTCAATCGCAAGCTCGGCCTCTCGGCGATCTGCGAGGACCTGCCCGAGGAGCATAACAGGGTAACGCTCGATCCGGCGCTGAAGGACAGCAACGGCATTCCCGCGCCGAAGATCGAGTACACGCTGAGCGACAACACGAGGAAGATGATCGCCCACGGCGTGGCGCGCTCGAAGGATATCCTCGAAGCGGCCGGCGCGAAGAACATCGGCGGCGAGGCGCCGATGCTAAATGCCGGCTGGCACCTGATGGGTACGGCCCGCATGGGCACCGATCCCGAGCGCTCCGTGGTCAACGAATGGGGCCGCAGCCACGATGTGAAGAACCTGTTCATCGTCGACGGCAGCATCTGGGTGACCTCGGGCGGCGTGAACCCGACCTCGACCATCCAGGCGCTGGCGCTCTACATCGCCGACAACATCAAGCGGCGTCTTGGCGACGCCACGCTCTTCGACTGAGGCCGACCGATATGAAGCACGACACCCTGACCGACGCCGAAATCCGCGACCTGCGCGCGCTGGCCGGCCTGATGATCCCGGCCAGCACGACCCATGGCGTGCCCGGCGCCGATGACGAGCTGATCTTCGTCGATATCGTCAAGAACCTGGAACGCGATACCGCCGACGCACAGACCGCTCTCCGGCAGCTCGCCGCGCTGTCCGGTGGCGCCTTCGCCGATCTTTCCCCGGAGCGTCGCGCCGAGGTAGCGGCCCGCTTCAAGCAGGAAGGCGGCGCCCCGCTGTTCGCCCTCAATCGCGTGGTGCTGCTGTGCTACTACCGCGACGATCGCGTAATGCGTTCGCTCGGCCAGGAGCCGCGCTCGCCCTTTCCCAAGGGCCATGTCGTGGACCAGGGGGACTGGTCGTTGCTCGATCCGGTGAGGAGACGCCCGCCGATGTGGCGTCGCATCTGACGCAGCCCGTCAGCCCTGGCCCCGGGCCTTCAGCACATAGCCCATCGCCCGGAAGCTCGAATCCTTCTGGATCGCCGCCGTGATCCGCGGATCGCCATGGGGATTGCTGAGGGCGTTGAGGACGTCGGTCTGGGTCTGGCAGGACGCGGCCACATTGGCGGCGAGCGACTGGGCGCTGGTGCTGAAGGCGTCGGCAAGATGGACGTTGGCGGCCAGGCAGTTGTCGCGCGCCTCGTAAGCATCGTTGATGCTCTTCATCAGCTTGGGATCGGACAGGCCGGCGCCGCTCATGGAACTCGCCGCCTCGCAGCCTCCCAGCAGCAACGGAAGAAGCACCATCGCCGCCTGCAGGGATGTCCTCGTCGCCTTCATCCACTCTTCCCGTCTCGTAACGCCGCCCAAGAAAATTATGCCGGGCCGGGCCTGTCAAGGCCCGGCCCGGGATCGCGGGTCAGTGCCGGCTGATCTCCGCGCGGCCGACGACCATGTGGTGGACTTCGTCCGGGCCATCGGCGAAGCGCAGATGCCGCTGGTTCACATACATTTCCGAGAGCGGCGACCACTGCGAGATGCCGGTGGCGCCATGGATCTGCATCGCCTGGTCGATGATGGTGCAGACCTTCTCCGGCACCATCGCCTTGACCATGCTGATCCAGACGCGGGCCTCGCGGTGGCCCAGCACGTCCATCGCCTTGGCGGCCTTGAGGACCATGAGGCGCATCGCCTCGATCTCGATGCGGGCGCGGCTCACCAGCTCGAGGTTCTTGCCGAGCTGGATGAGCTGCTTGCCGAAGGCGGTGCGGGTGGAGCCGCGCTTGACCATCAGGTCGAGCGCCTTCTCGGCCGCGCCGATCGAACGCATGCAGTGATGGATGCGGCCCGGTCCGAGGCGGACCTGGCTGATCTCGAAGCCACGGCCCTCGCCCAGCAGCATATTCGAGGCCGGCACCCGGCAGTTGTTGAACTTGAGATGCATGTGGCCGCGCGGCGCGTGGTCGTGGCCGAACACGGTCATCGGGCCAAGGATCTCGAGGCCGGGCGTGCCCATCGGCACGAGAATCTGCGACTGCTGGAACTGCGGCGAGGCGTCAGGGCTGGTCTTGCACATGACGATCATGATCTTGCAGCGCGGGTCACCGGCGCCGGAGATGTAGTACTTCTCGCCGTTGATCACCCACTCGTCGCCGACCAGTTCGGCCCGCGTGGCGATGTTCTTGGCGTCCGACGAAGCCACGGCCGGCTCGGTCATCGCGTAGGCCGAACGGATCTCGCCGTTCAGCAGCGGCTTCAGCCACTTCTCCTTCTGCTCGGGCGTGCCGACCTTCTCGAGCACCTCCATGTTGCCGGTGTCAGGCGCCGAGCAGTTCAGCGACTCCGAGGCCAGCGCATACTTGCCGAGTTCGGCCGCGATGTAGGCGTAGTCCAGATTCGTGAGGCCGCGGCCGATCTCCGAATGAGGTAGGAAGAAATTCCACAGGCCCGAGGCCTTGGCCTTGTTCTTGGCGCCCTCGAGCAGCTCGAGCTGACCCGGCGCCCAGCTCCAGCGATCCTTGCGGCCCTCGCCAAGACGGAAGAACTCCTCGGTGATGGGCGCCACGTTTTCGTTGATGTGTGCCTTCACCGCGTCGAACAGCGGCTGGGCCTCCTTCGACATCGCAAGATTGTTCAGTTCGGCATCGAGATCCGGGCGGACCGCCTTCTTGGTCGCTGCCACTGCCTTCTGGGTCATCTACGTTTCCTCAGGTCCATGAATACCTACATCCATCCCTACAGACCTGACATCACGGGTCAATCCCCGCGGAGACGGCACAAGCCGTTCCGCGAGCGCTGGGCATTCCGGCCCGGAGGACAAGGAAACGCTCCTACCACACAAAACCCTACTCAAGGCCGGGTTTTCTGTGCCAAGGCCTTGTCGAGCGCCGCGCGCAGCAAGTCTGCTGCAATCGGCTTGCTGACATAGCCATCGCCGCCAGCCACGAGGAAGCGTTCCTCATCGCCGGCCATGGCGCTGGCCGTCACGAACACGATCGGCACGCGACTTCGTGGCCCCTCCAGCTTTCGGATCAGCCGCGTCGCTTCGAGCCCGTCGAGGTGCGGCATCTGCACATCCATCAGGACGGCGTCGTAATCCTTGGCCTGCACGGCGGCCAGGGCCTCGTTCCCGTCAGCGACAAGATCGCAGGCGTGGCCGTATCGCGTCAGGAGCGCCTCGAGGAGAATCCGCATCGTCGGGGCATCGTCGGCCACCAGAATGCGCAGCGCTCCGAGCGGGCGATCGGCGGCGGGACCGGCGGCCGAGGGAACAGTGTCGACAACCGGCCGGCAGGGCAGCTCGACCGTGAACAGCGAGCCGCGCCCGGGACTCGACTCGACGGAGATGCTCCCTCCCATCAGCATGAGCAATTGGCGGCAGATCGGCAGGCCAAGCCCCGTGCCACCGAAGCGGCGGCCGATGCTTTCGTCAGCCTGCACGAAACTCTCGAAGATCCGTTGCTGCATTTCAGGCGCCATGCCGATGCCGGTATCGGCCACGCTGAGAAGAAGTCGGTGTCCTGCATCGACCGTCCGGGCCTCGACGGATATCCTCCCCTGCGAGGTGAACTTCACGGCGTTGGAGAGCAGATTGAGAAGCACCTGCCTCAAACGACCCTCGTCGCCGAGAATCTGCCGGGGCAGGTCGTCGGCGATCCGCACCTCCACGCAGTTGCCCCGCTCCTCTGCTGCAACTGCCACGAGCGGTATCGTCGACTCTACGAGCGTGCGAACCGAGAAAGGAGCCGATGTGACCGCGAGTCGACCTTTCTCCAGCTGCGCAAAGTCCAGAATGTCGTTGACGATCGTCAGCAGATGACGCGCCGCTTGTTCGGCCGTGTCGAGGTACTTGCGCACGACGGGATCGGTCGTGTCCGGCCTCGCAAGGTCCAGCATGCCGAGGACTCCCGCCAGGGGCGTTCTCACTTCATGGCTCATGTTGGCGAGGAACAGTGACTTTGCACGATCGGACGCCGTTGCAGCGTCGCGGGCCAGTGCCAGTTCCGTGACCCGCTCCTCGATATCCGCGGCCATGCGCGAAAGGGCGGTGGCGAGGATTGTCAGCTCACTGTTTCGGCTGCTGATCCGCAGCCGCACGGAATAGTCGCCCTGGCCGATCGCTTCCGCTGCCTGGACAAGTTGACCCAGCGGACGGGTCACCTGGCGTTGTGCGATGGCAAAGGCCACCATGAAGGCAGCGATCGCCAGGCTGGATATCAAGATGACCCGCGTCATCAACTCGCGTCGAATATGGTCGATCGCCTCCAGCGAGAAGGCAAACCGGGCAAGGCCCAGTCTCTGGCCCCCGAAGGACAGCGGAGCCTCGAACAATCGCAGGACGGTGCCGTCGGCCAGGGGCAGTGACAGGCCTTCGCGGGGTACGAGAGCCCCCCCGCAGTCCGAGAGCGGCCCGGCCACCGCGATCACCATCCCCCGGCTGTCGCACAGAAGCAGCGCCTCGAAGCTGCCGGCCCGAACGCTTTCCGACACGGAGTCGGCAACGCTGGCATAGTCTCGTTCGGTCAGCGGTGCCGCGAACATGGCATTGAGCAGCTGACCGTCGGTGCGCGCGCGGGCGTTAAGCTCGACCAGCAGCGCCTCACGCATCTGGATCGACTGGGTATAGGTCAGGGCGACGGCCGTGCCGGTGATGGCAATCAGACCAAGCGCCAACAGGCGCACTCGGAAGGAGTTGCGCCAGCGGCGTCCCCGGACGAGTGCCCGCGCGATCCAGCCTCTCAGCGGACTCATGGAGCCCCTGTGGGCACCCGCGACATCAACGAAGCTGCTCACGGGTTTCCGCCGTAATCGAGTTGATCGTCTCCAGGTCCCGTTCGGGCACGGGACGGATGGCTCGCACGCCCGTCAGGGTCGCGAACTCCCGGCCGAGGTCCGTTGCGGGGAATGCCATGAGGGCCGCCTTGAGCGCATCAGCCCTCCCGGCGGGCATGGCGCGCCCCTGCAGAAGCAGGAAGTTCGGCAGCTTGGCAAACTCATCCATGACCGACAGGCGTTCGGCGATCTCGGGACGGATGGCGCGCAGTTCGCCGGCACTCATCATGGCCAGCGGCGCGCTTCCCGAGGTCAGCACTTGGGCGAGACTGTCCTCGTTGCGGGTCCACACCACCTCATAATCGGCGCCGGCCGACAGTCCGCGTTGTCTGAGCCAGTTCTTGCCGATAAGGACCAGCATCGACTGCGGGTTGGACACAGCGAGGGCCTTGCCGCGCAGGGCCTCGATCGAAGGGGCCGGCGCGGCCTTGAGCGTCACCAGAAGGGCCGGAATGGGGGGCTCGAAGCCCGCGATCAACGTCAGCCCCGCGTCCAGCTGGGCGATCCGCCCCAGATTGGCAGCCGTCACCACGAGATCGTACTCACCAGCCATGGTACGTGCCTGAAAGGTGCGGAAATCGGGTGCCGTCGCGATCTCGACCGGCAGGCCGAGTGCCGCTGAGAGGTAATCGCGCAGCGGCCTGTAGTTGGTGAGAAGTACCCGCGGGCTGAGGTTGGGCAGGACACCGACCTGAAACGTCTGCGCCCACGCCGGCAGCGCGGACGCCCAGATTGAGACGCAGAGTACCAAGGCAGCAGCGGTCGCTCGGATGTTCATTCGTTGTCCCTTTCCGGCACTGAGGGGCCGCGTTGCACCGTCCGTGCCGGAAACCAATGCGCGTAGAATCGCGATTTCAGGGCGATTCGTGCGCCCGTCATCTTTGCAGAATGCAAATATTCAGCCCTTGGCCCCTCCCAGATTTGCAAATTGCAAAGGATCTCATCGGGCCTGGAGAGCCGCGCTGTCCGGCTCGGCGAGCCGAATTAAAGGCTTGGGCGCGTGAGGGCGGTAAGCCAGACACGATCGGATACCTCCCGCCCGCACGCGATGAGGATCGCAAGAATCGTCCAGCACGGCAGCCAGATCCGCAACTCGGCGGCAATCCCGAAAACCCCGGTCGGAATCGCGCAAAGCACCGCCGCCAGCAGGAGGCCCCGCTGGTCGGCGGTCCAGGGCCTGGGAAGTCGAGCGAGCGCAACGCAGAACACCAGCAAGCTCGCAAGTACCATCGGGACCACTCCGGTCGGATGGAGCATCCAGCGCCAGTGCTCCAAGAATGTAAGGAGCCCAATTTGCTGCCGCGAATCGAAGCTCTGACTGAGGCCGTAGCGCAATCCGAATCCCACCACCATCGCAACCAGGACGCACGCGCCGGCGGGCAGGAATTTCACCCAGTGCGAGGGTGCCAGGCCGTAGCGCATCAACATGACAGCGGCCCAGACCAGGCCGGAGAAAGCCGCGGATTGGCGATTGCAGGCGGCCAATGCGACGACCAGAAGCAGCCCGACAACCCGCTCGGCCAGCACGAAATGAACGATCAGGGCGACGAACAAAATGTCGAAGAAGTCGCTCGTGTACTCCCAGGGGTGGGTCATCGGCGTCCACAGATAGGCGAACGTAACCAGTGCCACCGCAACCAGGGAGCGCAACCGGCTGCCCGAATATGCGAGGACCACCGCGTAAAGCACGAGGAAGCTGACCACAGCTTGAAGAAACCGCGCCAAATACCAAACAGATTTGTCGGCTACGGCTTCAGGAATGAGCCATCGGAGAGCCGACAGGATGGCCGGCGGCAAGATGCGGCTTTGGAACTCTGGATAGAGCGAGATGCCCTGCAAGGTCTGCAATTCGACCTTGAACATGAACTCCAGGGTCTCCGGCCGCAGCCGGAAGGAGACCTGGGCACTCAGGAGGGCGAGAGACAGAATGAGGCCAATGGTGGTGAAGTTCTCCCTGAGCCAACGGCCGATGCTCATCTTGCAGATCTCCCCGAGCTGTCTGCCAATGTCCCCCTGTTGCGTCGGAAGAGGCAACACACTTCGCATCACCAAGGCAAATAACAGTCGGGACATTCCGGCACGCAATGCGCGGGCAAGAAGAGGCCCGCAAAACCCGAAAGGGCCCATCGGCCTGGGCCGATGGGCCGTGCGTAACGCTAGGAATAAATGGCGGAGGGGATGTCCGCCTAATTCCCCTTCGCCCCTGCTCGGCAGTCGTCGCCTCCTTCCCATAATTCCCAATAATAACAGGCTTTGATGCACACCTCTCTTCGCGGGCCTTCGTTGACACCCGCAGGCATCCGCCTCATATTTGTGGGATGATTTGTGGGTGTGAGGGCATATGGGGCACGCTATCGGGAGGTTGAGAGCGTTGGCTGTCGATAAGCTGGCGCGCAAGCCGGGCATGTATTGCGACGGCGGCGGACTTTGGCTGCGGGTATCCTCGCCAACAGCGCGCTCCTGGGTGTTCCGCTACATGCTGAACCGATCAGCGCACGAGATGGGCATCGGCAAGTACCCGGAAATTTCCCTCGCTGAAGCCCGTCAGAGGGCCGCTGAGGCGCGGCGGCTGAAGGCGCATGGAACGGACCCTCTGGCGCAGCGCGACGCTGTGCGGGCGTCCCTACTGGCCGAGGCTGCCAAGTCCGTCACATTCAAGGATGCTGCGGCCCGCTACATTGAGGCGCATCGAACGGGCTGGCGGAATGTCAAGCACGCTGCACAGTGGGAGGCAACACTCGCGACCTACGCAGAGCCCATTCTGGGTAAGCTGGCAGTGCAAGCCGTCGATACCGGCCTCGTGCTCAAGGTGCTGGAGCCCATTTGGCAGGACAAGACCGAGACTGCCAGCAGGTTGCGCGGCCGGATCGAGGCCATACTGGATTGGGCAACCGTCCGGGGATATCGCCAAGGCGACAATCCGGCCCGCTGGAGAGGCCATTTGGACAAGCTGCTACCAGCTCGCGCCAAGGTCCAGAAGGTCCAGCATCATGCCGCTCTTCCGTTCGAGCAAATGCCCACCTTCATGGCGACTCTACGAGCCGAAAAGAGCACGGCCGCCCGGGCGCTCGAATTTGCCATTCTGACGGCCGCTCGCACCGGGGAGGTTATCGGCGCCAGATGGGCGGAAATTGATCTGGAGGAGCGCATTTGGATTATTCCAGGGGATCGCATGAAGGCGGGACGGGAACATCGCGTTCCGCTATCGCCAAGAGCAGTGGAAATCCTCGCTGCACTGCGGGCGGAGGTAGCCGTAATTCAGCCCGCCGGTGACGACAGCTACGTTTTCCGATCCGGATTGAATGCCAAGCCGATGTCGAACATGGCCATGTTGATGTTGCTCCGCCGAATGAAACGGGACGATCTAACAGCGCACGGCTTTCGTTCCACCTTCCGCGACTGGTGCGCCGAACGGACCAATTTCCCGAGTGAAGTTGCCGAGATGGCGCTAGCGCACAGCGTAGGTGACAAGGTCGAGGCCGCGTATCGCCGTGGTGATCTCTTCGAGAAGCGACGCGCACTCATGGAACAGTGGGCATCGGTATGTGGCCCAAACACTGCGAACGGCAAAATCGTGCCATTGTCGAAATTGGCTAGGAGATGAGGCGCAAGAGACGCTCGCCGAAGCAGCGTCTGTACTCAGACGCCACCGCCTGCGCAAAGGCCATCGATAGCCTGTTCTTCACAGTAATAGAATCACTCAGGGCTGCCCACATTGATGATCCCGTCCGTCATGCCTGCCGGCTTTTTAGTGCTCAAGTTCGGAACGCACAAAAGCGTCTATCTTCGAAGCCAAGCCCTTCCCCCTACAGAGCGATGGCTGGGCGTGATGCAGCCTTGCTGAAGAGCTATGAGGCCGCTGTCCGAAAGGAGTACGGAAGCGGTGTCAAGGTTTTGGCTCGATTCGCCGAGAAGCATAAGCTGGGCAAAATTCGGAGCAGCCCAGTCGTTATGAAGGGAGATATTCGAACAAAACCCGCCGACATCGCCAAACGCATAATGCTGCGCGAAAAGAGGCGGCAGGAGGATAGCGGCAATAGATAATTGCCGGAAATCAAGGTGACAGACATGAACTCTGTCACCGAGAAGTAGTGTCACCAACTGCGTCACACTTGATGTCTTACGCACACTCCCGTGCACAATCGGAAAGGCATCAAGTGAGAAGTATGGAGAAGCACACTACTCTTGGTTCAGGCGCGCTATCGGTCGCTGATTTTTGTACGGCTTATAGAGTCGGCCAGACATTCACCTATCAACAGATCAAATGCGGGAACCTGCGGGCGGTAAAAGCCGGTGGCCGCACCCTGATCCTGCGTCGCGATGCTGAGTCGTGGGCGTCAGCACTTCCTCAAATGAGGGCAGGCCGATGATGCTCCCCTGGTGCGAAGCGCGGATTGTCGGTGTATTCGGCAAGAATACGAAAGAAGCATTGAAGCGGTTGAAAGAGGATGCGCGGTGTTGCGGATACCGGGCGATCACCGTCGTCGACACTGGCAATGGCTGCGGTACCTTCGACCATCGACATTTCGTACACAGGCAGCGGGACATCGCCAACGCAATCAATGGCATCATTCTGATTGATTTGCGGCTTGTGAAGCCAGGTCGCCGGAATGCCGTGTTGCAACTCGCAGACTATGCGGTAGCGGCCGGTAAAGGGGCGACGGGCCTACATCTCGACCTGATAACAAGAGATGGCCATGAGATTCCTTTGGCCTTCCATAATCCCTCGGAGCCGCAACGATGAATGCGAGCAGCGGGGATTATCCCGTCGATAGGCCCGCGGTCGCCTTGCTTGCCGCGCAGCTACTCGTTACGGCCCACCATGAGGAGGGCGACTTCGTCTTTGCCACCATTGATTCACGAGGGGGTGCACCACAACACCATGCAGTTGCCAACGGACCCAATGCGGCAGAAGAGATTGAAGCGCTCATAGCTTCTGTCGGCGCTGATCCGCATCAGAACGTGTACTTTGCGGGGAGCCTCTTTCGATCAGGTTCTGTCACGAGATACAGGGGCCGGACAAAGGAGAACGTCATCGGGGTCCTGTGCGCCGTCACAGATTTTGATGCCAAGAACAATCCTGAGACGCGGCACGAGAGGCTGCCCATCACACCTGGATCGGAGCTTGAAACCAGTGCTGGCAATTTCCACTGCCACTATTGGTTTGACCAGCCGTATGCTGGTGCGGAAGTCGAGCCTATTCTGTATGCGCTCGCGTCCGCCGCGGGGGCCGACCACTGCAAATCAATTGAACATCTTTGGCGAGTCCCCGGCACCTGGAACTGGCCGGACAGCAAGAAGCTCTCAGCGGGACGGAAAGCAGCCCCGTTCTTGTCGTCTTGGCATGCAACGCCGGACGGTTGGAACACCGTAAGCGCCCGCCAGTTGCTTACGTCTATCCGCGATACCAATCCGGATGTACCGCATGCACCTCGGCCAATGGCCGTGGCCAGCACCGACTTTGACTGGAGCCAGCGCACGAAACCACAACAACCCTACCAAGAGGGAGTGGTGGTGCGCGCGCTGAGCAAGGAAGGAGACCGGAGCGCAATAGCTTTCGGTCTGATCCGTAAACTGCAACGCAATGGATACTCCCCGGAGGAGGTTGTCGGTCTACTGCTCAAGTATTCGAACCTTCCGGTCATGGGACATTACGGTGATCCAGCAGACCAAGACCGCGTGAGAGCGGATGTGCGCCGAGCCTATTCAAAGCCAGATGACGCGGAGTCGGGGCAAGGCATCACAGGCATGCGGCGCGTTCTCAATTCGTCAGCCAACGCGGTCTTGCCACATGGCCCGGCGATTCGTGAAATCAAGATCAGAGGCGGGGCGCACCCCTCGGTCCTTGATGAGGCGGAAGAAGCGTTGATCGAGCAGAGCATTGGGGTTTTCAAGCGCGGCGAGATGCTGGTACGTCCCGGCGAATTGCTCTTGCAGGTGCGCGGCGGCAAGCAGGTTAGCGATCTGGTATTGGTCCCCGTTGGGGCGCCGTCGATGGTCGAATACTTGACCAGCGCGGCAACATTTCTGCGATGGGACGCCAGAAAGCAAGATTGGAATCGCATCAACTGCCCGAGAGACGTTGCCGACGGATTGCTTTCCCGAGTGGGACTCTGGCGACTGCGGCCCTTGATTGCGACGATTAACGCACCGACGCTGAGGTCCGATGGCAGCATCCTTGATATGCCTGGATACGATGCGCTTACAGGGCTACTTTACGATCCTCGGGGAATGGTGTTCCCGACAGTTGCAAGCGAGCCGACACGTGACGATGCAGAGCGCGCATTAGCGACCCTCAAAGCGTTGTTGAGGGGCTTCCCTTTTGCATCGGGAGAAGCACAGGCTGTCGCGCTAGCAGGCATGTTGACAGCGTGCATTCGTCGCTCGCTGCCTACCGCTCCAGTTTTCGGGATCGACGGCACAGGGGCCGGTACGGGGAAGGGCCTGCTGGCCGACACGATAGCTATGATCGGCAATGGGCGCGCGGCCTCTCCGATAACCGCTGGCGCCGGGGAGGAAGAACTTGAAAAGCGAGTCGCCTCAATGCTTCTCCGCGGCGACCTTGCAATCTGTATCGATAATCTCGACAGACCCCTTGAAAGCGCCTTTCTCTGTTCCGCGCTCACACAGGAAACCCAGTCCGTTCGCGTCCTAGGCCAATCGAAGACCGTAACATTGCCCACGAACTGTCTCTTTCTGGCGACAGGTAACGGTCTGACGTTTGCGGGGGATATGTGGCGCCGTGGCCTGAATTGCCTTATCGATCCGGCAATGGAACGCCCGAGCGAGAGGGAGTTCGACTTTAACCCTGCAGACTTGGCGCGGCGGGATCGTGGGAATTACGTTGCCGCTGCGCTCACGATCCTGCGCGCCTATTGGTGTGCAGGCAGGCCGCGTCAGGACGGCAAGCGCATGGGCTCCTTTGAAGATTGGTGCCGCATGGTACGGGACCCACTCCTCTGGCTTGGGGAAGCCGATCCCGTCGCCACGGTTCAACCAGCTAACGACGATCCTGAGCGGGGGAGATTTGCCTCAGTAGTGGAAGAATGGAGAAAGGAATTCGGGGAGGGCCGGGGCGTTACACTAAGGCACGTTATCGACGTCGCGGAGCAAGCGCGAAACGAAACCCCACCCCGAAAGGAGCTTCACGAGGCGCTGCACGCCGTCGCTGCCGCGATGGTACGCGGTGGCGACCACAGTATCGACGCGCGCCGCCTGGGTTACTGGCTACGTGGAGTAAAGCGTCAGGTAATCAATGGCAGACGGCTTGTGCCGGAAGGTGAGAGTCATGCCGGTGTGCGTTGGCGTCTTGAGCGGGCACAGAAGGGGGCGGCCTGACGCTTCAGGCTGCCTGTTGTGGCGACGGCGACGATGACGGCCATATTTCATTCCCTATCTGAAAACTGTCAGGAAATAATACTGACACTTAACAGACAGATGCGGCGGCGTTGCCGCTATCGCCGCCATCACCAGAGTAGGCCCCCATGTCAGGGCGCGCGCACCACTGTGGCCGTATTCATCTCGGGCTCATACCCCATATGCGAAACTGATTCTGGATTCCGATCTTGAATTCAAAACTTCTATGGAAATTTCGTATCAGGTCCGAGGGCGTTGGTGGGCCCCTTTGCATGTGCCCCCCCCCCCCTGGGGGTCAGATAGTGGCCCCAAACTGGCAAGGAACTCGTCATCGCCCCACTATGGATTTATATCATCGCCAGCACCAACTGCGCTCCCGCCAAGTAGCGTCCTATTTTGAACGAAAGCCATCCAGCACCCAGCGAAAAAGCACGGTACCCAGCCGTCTTCCCGGGACTAGCAGCAGCCAGCCCGCCAACCACCCTGCTGCGATAGGCAGGAACAGCATTGCCAGGTAATCGAGCGCACGCTTCTCGTTAACGCCCCTCAGTATGTTCTGCTCATGTTGGATTTGCTGACGGATATGCTCAACATCTCGGAGTGAACTGGCCCTCACGAAGCGAATTGCATAGCCCTGCTCGACAGCGGTTAAGTGATCGAGCGGAGAGAAATTCGGCGCTGTGCCGTAGTCTGTGTTCCAGTCGGGTAGTCGCGAAAACCCCGAGGCGAAGACCCGAACGTGAGCGCTCATGTAGCTTAGGGGCTCCGTCAGCACTTTCGGCCCCGTATTAATCACGCAAGCGACAATCCATCCTGCAGAAGCCAAAATGCCAATGCGGGCCCATCCCCCGAGCTTCATCATTTCGCCCCCTGCTTGAACACACTCGCCGCCCGCACCGCGCCGAGCGGCAATCAGAACCCAAGCGGTCCAATTAGAACACTACCTCCGGGCAAGCCAGTTGGCTCGTAGGCATTCCGCGCCAGGGTCGGCAGCAGGAGGCCTCCAAGGCAGGAGTACCGAAACACCCATACGGACGTGCATCTGTCCCTAATGGTTGATAGTCGGTGAGGGATGCCACCTCGGACATGTTCCGAATTGGGGCTATAAATGAGAGGTTTCGCTGCCTACATAGCATGGTAGCAATGTGGATGGCTGGGACCACCGACCGACAGAGGGATCGGTTATTGAGGGTGTAGGGCGAAGCGAGTGCCCGTAGCGTTTCGGATAGGAATTATTGTCTTGGAAAGTCAGCAGCGGGGGCCAAGGAATGTTGGGGTTTCTGTCCGGCTTCTCAAGCCATTCTATTCGAAAGCGAGCCGAAGCAGCTGCGATTGATAGTGTCCGGCCCCTTCTTGGAACGCTGCATGCCGCAGGGCTCGGCATTCCACATGGATTCTGGGAAAGTCCATATGTGCTTGGCTACATCTCGTACGTCATGGCTTTCTTTATGAACCAAGCGACTGAAGGCAAAGCGTCCCCGACTGTCCGAGGCTACGCGCAAATAGCGGCTTTTACGACACTCTCAAATTTGAACGGGGCTGCCATAGCTTCACGAAGCGCAGACCTCGCTTTCGCGCGCGATCCAGAATTCAACATGGGTGCAGATGATGCTGCCCTAATTATTGCCTATGACGCGAGGGCCCTACTGAACGAGGGGCAAAACCCATATGTGATGCGCGCGTCTGACAACGGCAAAATAAGGGATCGAACTCTCATTGGGGCGATTCTCATGAAGACAACGCTTCTTGCAGCGGTCGAGGCTCTGAGCAAAGAATGACTGGACCGCCTGCTGACAGTTGTTGTCGCGGCGGAAAGGTTAGCCGTTCTGAGGGGCGTAGCGGACTTAGCGGCAATTTCGCCAAGTTGCAGTTTACAAACTAATTTGTGGTATCGTTTGTGGGACGATCTCAGAAAGACCGGAAAAACCCAGTCTTTTCAATGAGATATGGCGGAGGGGATGGGATTCGAACCCACGATACGGGTTATCCCCGTATAACGGTTTAGCAAACCGCCGCCTTCGGCCACTCGGCCACCCCTCCGCAGACCCGTTAAGACCCCGGCGACCATAAACCACGACGGATGCCGGGCGGTTCTAGCGGCGGGGGGCTGGAGTGTCAAACAGGGTCGCGATTTCGCGAGGTTTTACAGGCTCTTGGCGGCCTGGCCTTAAGCATGCGACGGTGCGTCCATGACCTCAAGCCCTGCTCCCAGCTCCATCGACATGCTCCAGCGCCTGGTGGCGTTCGACACCACCTCGCGCAATTCCAACCTCGACCTAATCAAGTACATCCAGGGCTACTTGGACGATCACGGTATCCGCAGCACGCTGGTGCCGAACGAGGACGGCACCAAGGCCAACCTTTTCGCGTCGATCGGTCCCGAGGCCGAGGGCGGCATCGTCCTGTCGGGCCACACCGACGTCGTGCCGGTGGATGGCCAGCCGTGGGACACCGACCCCTGGACGCTGACCGAGAAGGCCGACGGCAATCTTTACGGCCGCGGCACCTGCGACATGAAGGGGTTTATCGCCGCCTGCCTCGCCCATGTGCCGGCGCTCAAGAAAGCGAAGCTCAAGGTGCCGATGCATTTCGCCTTCAGCTACGACGAGGAGATCGGCTGCCTCGGCGCGCATTCCCTCGCGGAGAAGCTGGTCGGCAACGTGCCCCGCCCGCAGGCCGTGATCGTGGGCGAGCCCACGATGATGGGCGTGGTCAATGCGCAGAATGCCGGCGGCGGCATCATCGCCACCTTCACCGGCGTCGAGGCCCACTCCTCCATGACGCATCTCGGCGTCAGCGCCATCCACTTCGCCGGCGACTTCATCCACTGGCTGAA
>LNFM01004828.1_pt1 | contig 24275 bp, 15 predicted proteins | sample 596031 | NCBI WGS metagenome assembly LNFM01 (sample SAMN04254537, study PRJNA301005) | activated carbon metagenome | isolation source: dual media filters at the Ann Arbor, Michigan drinking water treatment plant | place: USA: Ann Arbor | reverse complement strand
TGCCGGTCCAGCCGCGGCGTTGGATCAGCACCGAGGTGCGGTAGCGCTCCTCGCCGTAGTGCGCGCGCAGATTGGCGAGCGTGCGTGCAAAGAAATCGAGGCCCACCGCCTCGGCCCAGGCCATCGGTCCGCGCGGGTAGTTGACGCCGTGACGCATCGCCTCATCGACCGCGTCGACCGAGCAAATGCCGGTGGCCACGGCATCGGCCGCCTCGTTCACCAGCATGGCCACGGTGCGCAGCACGATCAGTCCGGCCACATCGTCCAGCGGCGTGCAGGCCAATCCCGCGCGCGCCAAGGTGGCGCACACGCTGCGGAAAGCGGCGTCGCCGCACTGATCGGCACGCGCCAGGCCCAGGCGCGGCGTGCTCGCGTAGTCGAGCGCAAGATCGAACAGCACCAGGTGCCGATGCTCGTCCTGGGTGGCACGTTGGGTGGCAGGGCGGCCGTCGGACAGCATCAGCCGCGCGCTGCCGATCTCCAACCAACCCGGCGCGCCCGCCTGCCCCTGCACGCGCACGACGTCGACGCCGGCATTTTCCAGCCGGGTGACGATCGGCGTCGCCAGCCCGAGCGAGCCCACCAGCACGATGCGGCGCGCCGGCTCCGCCCCCAGGTCGACCCGCGGTGCCGGCGGCGCGGCGCCGTCGCGGTAGTCGTAGATGCCGCGGCCGCGCTTGCGACCGAGCCGGCCGGCGCGCACCAGCTCCTGCTGCGCCAGCGAGGGCGTATAGCGCCGATCGAAGAACGTGGCCTCGAACACCGACTGTGTGACCGCCAGATTGACGTCGTGGCCGATCAAGTCCATCAGCTCGAACGGGCCCATCGGAAAGCCGCCGCAATCGCGCATCACCGCATCGAGCGAGGCCGGATCGCCGCCCGCCTCCAGCAGCACGCGCCACGCTTCACCGTAGAACGGGCGTGCCAGCCGATTGACGATGAAGCCAGGGGTGGAGCGCGCGTGCACCGTCGTCTTGCCCCAGGCACGCGCGGTGGCCGCCAACCGCTCGGTGACGGCAGCATCGGTCTCCACACCGCTGACGATCTCGACCAGCTTCATGCGCGGCGCTGGATTGAAGAAATGCATGCCGGCCAGGCGCGCCGGGTTCTTCAAGGCGGCGCCGATCGCCGTGATCGACAGCGACGAGGTATTGGTCGCGAGCACGCAGCCGGCATCGACGATGCCTTCGAGTTCGGCAAAGAGCGCCTGCTTGATCGCCAGGTCCTCCACCGCGGCTTCGATCACCAGCGCGCAGTCGGACAGTGCCGCCAGGCGAGAGGCCGGTCGCACGCGCTCGCGCGCTGACTGCGCCTGCGCGGCGGCCAGCTTGCCCTTGCCCACGAGGAACTGCAGATCGCGATCGAGCCCGGCAAGCGCGCGGTCGACCGCCTCGCGGTCGACGTCATACAAGTGCACCGGATGGCCGGCGCGGGCAGCGACCTGGGCAATGCCGGCACCCATCGCGCCCGCACCGATGATGCCGACCGCGCGCGTGGCGGGTAGCGCACCGTTGACAGTCGAGTCGCCCTCGATCGCTGCGCTCATTGGCCGGTGAAGCGCGGCACGCGCTTGTCCATGAAGGCGGTCACGCCTTCGCGATAGTCGGCCGAGCGACCCAGCTCACGCTGGTAGTCGCGCTCCAGATCGAGGCTCTGTTCAAGGGTCAGGCGGTCAGCCGCATCGATCGCCTGCTTGGTGCGCGCATAGCCGCGGGTCGGCCCGGCGGCAAGCTGGCGCGCCACCTCGTTGACGGTGGGCATCAGTTGCGCATCGTCGACACTGCGCCAGATCAGGCCCCATTGCTCTGCCTGCTCGGCGGTAAGTTTGTCGCCCAGCAATGCCAAGCCGAGCGCGCGCGCGCGACCCACCAGGCGTGGCAGCACCCAGGTGCCGCCGCAATCGGGCACCAGGCCCAGCTTGGCGAACGACTGCACGAAGCTCGCCGAGCGCGCCGCGAACACCAGGTCGCCGGCCAGCGCCAAGTTCGCCCCGGCGCCGGCGGCCACACCGTTGATCGCGCAGATGACCGGCAGCGGCAGGCTGCGCAATGTGACGATCAGCGGCCGGTAGTAGGTTTCAATGGAGTGGCCGAGATCGGGCGCATCGGTCGATGGCGCCACCGCGCGATCGTTCAGGTCCTGCCCGGCGCAGAAGCCACGCCCGGCGCCGGTGAGCACCAGGCAGCGCACCGACGGATCGGCAGCAACGGCATCGAGCGCGGCGCGCACCTCGCCATGCATGGCAACGGTGAAGCTGTTCAATCGCTCGGGGCGGTTGAACGTCAGGGTGGCCACGCCCGCCTCGCGTTCGAGGCGGATCGTCTGGAACGCACTGTCCATGTGTCTCCTTGGCGGGCGCGGGTGCCGCGCTTGCGGCCCCGGCTGCTCGCTTGTGCAAGGGTCGGCGCCGATCGCACACACGTCGGCGCCGCCGCTGCATCGTTGTTGCCTTGCCTTCCCTGCTCCCAGCTGCTGTCGGGACCTGTACCGGCCCTCGCTTGTCACCTCCACGCCCGTGCGCTGCAGCCCATCGGGCCGCGGCATCCGGGACGCCACGTAGGGCATCCCGGACCGGTCTTGCCCCGGTCGACAACTCGCTGGCACATGCGTCGCAGACGCGTCCAATTCGTTGACCGACCGTTCAATCAATAGTAGGTTGAGCCGCGATTTGCGGCAAGCCCCGATCGGCGTCGCGCCCCATCAGGCGCCGGTCATGCTGCTTGTGGAAAACTGCAAGTGGAAAACAGATAACGCGCTGCAACAGCGCGGCCGAGGAGACCCTTGATGACGCACCCCCTGCTCGATCAGCATCGCGCCACGCTCGACGGCGCACTGAATGCGATTGCCACGCGTGGTTACTGGAGTCCGTATCCGGAGATGCCCAGTCCCAAGCTATACGGCGACACGGCGATGGACGAAGGCAAGCGCGCCGTCGCCGCCCTGACCGGCACGAAGTTCGAACTGGATCAGCCGGGCGTCATCGGATGGACGGCGGCCGATCGTTCACCCTACGGCGTGACGCTCGATGTTCAGTACCCGGTGTGCAGCGTCGATGCACTGGTTACCGCAGCCGAGGGGGCGATGCCGGCGTGGCAGCAAGCCGGCGTCGACGGACGCACGGGGGTGTGCCTGGAAATCCTGGCGCGCATCAACCGGCGCAGCTTCGAGATCGCCCAGGCGGTGATGCTGACCAGCGGACAGGGCTGGATGATGGCGTTCCAGGCGGGCGGCCCGCACGCGCAGGACCGCGGTCTGGAGGCCGTGGCTTACGCGTACCGCGAAATGAGTTTCGTGCCGGGACAGGCTCATTGGGAGAAGCCGCAGGGCAAGAACCCGGCGCTGGCCATGCGCAAGGAGTACCAGGTCGTCGGACGGGGCGTGGCGCTGGTCATCGGCTGCGCGACATTTCCCACCTGGAATACGTATCCGGGCCTGTTCGCGGCGCTGGCCACCGGCAATGCGGTGATCGTCAAGCCGCATCCGGCCAGCACGCTGGCGGCAGCCATCAGCGTGAAGATTGCGCGCGACGTGCTGCATGAACAAGGGCTCGATCCGAACCTGGTGCAACTGGCCGTCGTCGACGAGGCCGCCACGCGCGAGCTGGTCACGCATCCGGCAGTGAAGTCGATCGACTTCACCGGTGGGCCGGCGTTTGGTCGCTGGCTGATCGGGCATGCGACCGGCAAGCAGGTGTACGCGGAGCTGGCCGGGGTCAACAACGTGGTGATCGAGTCGACCGACAACTACAAGGGCATGCTGCGCAACCTGGCGTTCACGCTGTCGTTGTACTCGGGGCAGATGTGCACCACCACCAAGGCGATCCTGGTGCCGGCCGAAGGCATCGACACCGAAGCCGGCCACAAGTCGTTCGACGAGGTGGCCGCCGACCTGGGCGCGGCGATCGAGAAGTTCCTGAGCGATCCGGCCACCGCGACGGCGGTGCTGGGGGCCATCCAGTCGGAGGCCACGCTCAAGCGGATCGACGAGGCAGCCTCCGTGGCGACCGTGGTGCTGGCATCGAAGCCGCTGCCGCATCCCGAGTTCCCGCTGGCGCAGGTGCGCACGCCGCTGCTGCTCAAGACCGAGGCCTCGCGCGAAGGCGTGTACATGCAGGAGCGCTTTGGCCCGATCTGCACGGTGGTGGCGGTGCCGGGCGGCGCCGAGGCCTTGGTCGCGCTCTCCGAGCGGATCGTGCGCGAACAGGGCGCGCTCACGGTGGGCGTGTACTCGAAGAACGAACCGGTGATGGACCTGATGGTTCAGGCGACGCAACGGGCAGGCGTGGCGTTGTCGGTCAACCTGACCGGCGGCGTGTTCGTCAACCAGTCTGCCGCGTTCTCCGACTTCCACGCCACCGGCGCCAATCCCGCCGCCAACGCCAGCTACGCCGACAGCGCCTTCGTTGCCAATCGCTTTCGCGTGGTGCAGCGGCGGGTCCACGTGGCACCGACCGCCGCGGCGGCCTGAGGCGAGATCGCATGCCCTGCTACGAAATCGACGGCATCCGTCCGGTGGTCGATCCCACTGCCTACGTGCATCCGACCGCGGTCCTGGTGGGAGACGTGATGATCGGCCCACGCTGCTACGTCGGTCCGGTGGCCAGTCTGCGCGGAGACTTTGGCCGCATCATTCTCGAGGAAGGCAGCAACGTGCAGGACGCCTGCGTGATGCACGGCTTTCCCGGCACCGACACGCGTATCGAAGTCGATGGACACATCGGCCACGGCGCGGTGCTGCACGGCTGCACCGTCAAGCGCAACGCCATGGTGGGGATGAACGCGGTGGTGATGGACGAGGCAGTGGTGGGCGAGTCGGCGATGGTCGCCGCCTGCGCGTTCGTCAAGGCGGCGATGGTTGTGCCGCCGCGCCATCTGGCCGCCGGCGTGCCGGCCAAGATACTGCGTGAGCTGTCCGAGGAGGAGATCGCCTGGAAGGTGAGCGGAACCCGCAGTTACCAGGAACTGGCCGTGCGTTCGTTGGCCACGATGCGCGAGGTCAGCCCGCTTGCCGCCGCCGAGCCGGATCGCAAGCGTATCGATGCCAGCGACGCGGTGCCCCTGGTGCCCTTGGTGTCGTTGCGGCGCGGCTGACCGTCACAGCGCGGCGCGGCCGGCGACAGGCCAGTGATCCGCACGCATGCTGTCGGCGGTCAAGCCTGCAGCGCAAACGATTGGCGCCGATCGCACTACGATGCGCACCGTACATGGTCGGATCGAAAAGGCTGTCGGCATGCTGCTGCAATTGCGCTGGTGGGGCGCCCTGTTCGCGATATTGGCCGGGCAGGTGATGGCACAACCGCAGACGGTCGACGTGACACTCGATGGCCAGCTCACGCTGGCCGAACTTCACGGCCCCGGCCGCCCGACCGGCAAGGCGGTGATTCTGGTGCATGGCTTCATGCGCAGCCGCCTGACGATGAGCGACCATGCGGCCGCGTTGGCCCGCGACGGTGTGCTCGCCGTAGTGCCCGATCTGCCGTATGTCACCGACTCGCGCAAGAACGCGCGTGCGCTGGCCGACCTCATTGGTCAGCTGCGGTCCGGCACGCTGGGTCCCGCGGTCGACGAGGTGGTACTGGTCGGCTTTTCGGCAGGCGGCCTGTCCGCCCTGCTCGCTGCCGACACTGCGGGTGTGGTTGGCTATGTCGGTCTCGATGCGTTCGATCGTCCAGGCGGCGTCGGCCTGGAGGCTGCGCGTCGCCTCGACAAGCCGGCGCGTCTGCTGCGCGCGCCTTCATCGTTCTGCAACGCCTATGGCATTTCGTTTCCCTGGACCGGCGCCCTCAAGCAATTGCAGCAGGATCGCGTGATCCAGGAAGCCTCGCACTGCGACTTCGAATCGCCGACTGACCGGACCTGCCAAATCTTCTGCGGCAACGCCGATCCCACCCGACAAGCCATCGTGCGGCAGACGCTGCATGAGGCCGTGCGCGATTGGCTCATCGCGCCCGCGAGCGCGCGTGTCGGCATGGCAGCCGGTGCTCTGCCTGATCGACCATGACCGCCTTTCAAGACGACGCCGCGCTCGCGCCGGCCACTTTGCCCGACCGCCTCAAGCAGGCCACGCGCGCCTTGCACATCGAGGTCGAACGCGCCGGGGTGATGCGGCATCTGCTGGCGGGCCGCATCGACCGGGCGGGCTACACGGCACTGCTGCGCAACCTCGCGGCCATCTACGCCACGCTCGAACCGCTGCTGGCCGAACATCGCGGCCATCGCTGGCTGCGCTGCATCCTTGACGACGCGCTATTTCGCGGCCCGGCGCTGGCGGCGGATCTGCAGACGCTCGGAGGAATTCAAGGTGAAGCGCTGGCACCGAGCGCGCAGCGCTACCGGCTCCATCTGCAGCGACTGGGCGCCGACTCCCCCGGCCTGCTGGTGGCTCACGCCTACGTCCGTTACCTCGGCGATCTGAGCGGCGGCCAGATGGTCCGGCGGATCGTCGGCCAATCTTTGCAGTTGTCGACGGATGCGGGCCTGCGCTTCTACGACTTCGGGGACACGGCACAAGCGAAAGCACTGGCGCACGGATTCAGGCAAGGACTTGCCTCGATCGACGCTTCGGCCGACGAGCAGCAGGCAATCTGCAGCGAGGCGCAGTTGGCCTTCGCGCTGCATCGCGACTTGTTCGAGGAGCTTGGTCACGGCACTCGAGCCGTGCAGCACGCCGACAGCCCACAGGCGTGAACGGTCGTACCTGGGCGGCCGCCGGGTGTTCAGCTCGAACGAATCCTCTGGTAGAGCAAGGCCGCGCGGCGGGTGGACGCATCGAGCTCCTCCAGCATCGGTGCCACGCCAGCGCCGGCCGCGCCATCGGCAATGTCCATTGCCGCCAGGCTGGCGTTGGTGACGATGGTGCTGATCACGACATCGACTTCCGCCCCTGCCAAGTGTCCAGGTTCGAGCACAGCCGCAGTGCGTGCCGCCAGCAAAAGCGACTGCTCGAGCTGCCGGCGTGCCGCCGCGGCACGGCGCTTGGCACTGAGGTCGAGCAGGATCACGATGAAACCGAGCACGCGTCCGTCGGCGCCGCTGACGGCCTCGGCCCGCACGCCGACCGGCACCGCCTCGGCGTTGCTGCGCGCGAGCAGATGTTCACCGCGCCACGACACGTGCACGGAACGCAGGTCGCGCAGCTTCTGCCGTGCGAGGTCACCGTCGGCAAAAATGCGCGATAAATCCTCGAGCGTGGCCAGGGGTTCGGGTGCGGACAGCGAGGGCCGCTGCGCGAGCGTGAGCAACGCTTCATTGGCCATCAACAATCGCCCTGCGGCATCGGCGATCACCACCGGCTCGCTCGATCCGGCGACCGTGCGACGCACCTGTCCCAACTGGTGCTCGGCCACCAGCAGGCGCACGGCATGCACCTGCAGGATGATGTCGACCAGGGCCAGGCCGATTGCGCGTGCAAGCGCCAGCTCCGCCGTGCTCCAGGGCGCCGCCGTGCCACGCACGATCTCCGACCAGGCGGCAAACGAGCGGCGCGGCGACAGTTCGAGGGGATCGTTGCCCACCATCGGCTTGTGAGGATCACCCGCCCAGGTGACCGTCAGCAGTTGTTCCTTGCGGAACCACATCAGGTAATCGGGCCGCGACGCCGACAGCCGCACCGCGAGCACGCCGCTGGCGGTCGAGTTCATCGCGCCGAACGCCGGCTCATCGCGCACCACGGCGTGACTGCAGAACAGTCCATCGCTCAGGCGGCCATCGACCCACTCCCGCAATGCGCGCAGTTCAGGGGTGGAGGGCACCTCGCCGGTGGTCTGGATCTCATTGTCGTGAAACAGAGCCGCGCCGGTAGCGTCGAGCGGTTGCAGCAGCATGCCCGGCTGGCGCAGCAAGGCGTGGCGCCAGTCGCCTTCGGTGGAGGTGGCCTCCAGCAGACGGCGTTCGAGCCGCCGCACCTGGATCGCCACCTGCGCGTGCGCGTAGTTCTCGATGCCGGCGATGCGCGTGGCCATCACCTCGCTGATCAGCTCGACGGCAGCTCGCACGCCGAAGCGCAGATTGCGGGGCGCATAGTGGTGGCAGGCGATCAGTCCCCACAGGCGGCCTTCTCGCACCAGCGACACCACGAGAGTGGCAGTCACGCCCATGTTTTTCAGGTACTGAAGATGCAGCGGCGACATGCTGCGCAGATAGCTTTGCGACATGTCGAGCTCGTCAGCGCCACGCAAGCGCCGCGGCACCAGCGGCGACGGCTCGTAGTGGACGTCCACCAGCACGCGCACCCGATTGCGCAGATACAGCTCGCGTGCACGCTGCGGGATGTCGGTGGACGGGTAATGGTGGCCGAGCAGTGACTCCAGTCGCGGGTGACGCGACTCGGCGATGATCTTGCCGTGGCCCTCGGGGTCGAAGCGGTACACCATCACGCGGTCGTAGCCGGTCATGTCGCGCACGCACTTGACCGTGGCATCGGCCAGCACTCCCAGCGTGGGCGCATTGCTCAGCCGATTGGTCGCCTCGGCGACCTGCGCCAGCAGCACGTCACGCGAGAGATTGACTGTCTCGGCCTGACCCGCCAGGGGCTCGATCTCGATCATCAATCCTGCACCGGGCACACGTGACAGCCCGCCTTCGAAGCCTGCCGGCGCGCCGGAGCATTGCACCGTGCACGTCAACGGCGCATGCCGGTCGAGGTCCGGTTCGCGGGCCAGACGTACAACGGCAGCATCGAGATTTCCGCCGAGCGACGACAGCGGCTGCCCGAGCAACTGGCCGGCGGGCCGGCCAAGGATTGCGGCGCAGCTGTCGCTTGCCTGCAAGACAACGAGCCCCTCATCCACCACCAGCAGCACGCCATGCGGCTGCACCGACCCGGCAAGATGGATCAGTTCTCGTTCGCAGTTGGAAAGGTCGGCCTGACCGAACGCCGGACTGGTTTGCATGGACTTCGCGCTGATGGCCCGCTGGGCCAACGCCGAATGGTGCCCCGTTCCGCGCCGCGCCGCTAGGGCATGACCGAAGGACGGTCCGCGCCAAGGCGCAAGCCTTGCCGCAGCAGGCGCAGCATCAGGCTGTCTTCGCTGATGCCGAGCAGACGAGCGGCCGCCGCCTCGTCATCGTCGCACTGAGCCAGCGCAGTCTGAAGCAGGTGCCGTTCGACGAGTTCCGCGCCCTCACGCATCAAGCTCGGCAAAATGACGCTGCCCACCCGCGATGCCAGTTTTTCGACGGCCCGGGTGAGTTCATCGAACGCGGCGGTTTCAGCGGTGTTGCTGCGAGTCAGGCGGCGCAGCGTGAAGCCGATGGAGTCTTCATCGTTGGCATCGTCGGGCAGGCGCGCAGCCGACAGTTCAACATCAACAGACTCGGTGAGCCCGCGCAGACGACTGACAACCCTGGCCACCATCCCGTTGCGTCGCACGGCATCAAGCGTCTCGTTGAATTCGCGCGGCCCCTGGCCGAGCCACTCACTGAGCGTGCGACCGGCGAGATCGGTCGACGCAGGCAGACCGGACAATTCGACGAAGGCTGGATTGACGAGCCGGATCCGTCCCAGCATGTCCGTCACGACAATCGCGTCAGGTGTGCGCTCAACCAGTTCCGCCAAGCGGGCGCGGCTGCCATCGGTTTCTTCGGTGGCGTCGGCCGTGCGGACGCGCAGCAGCAACAGCGGCGTGTCGTCAGCACGAAATGGCGTTGACGACACACTCAGCGTATCGACCCCCGATTTAACTCGGATCTCGCTCGGCCGATCGTGCGCGGCGGAGGCCACGAGCAGGTTGTCGACCGCCTGGCGAGCCGCTGGATCGAAGTTCGCGCTTGCCTCATGTCCGACCAATTGTCCGGGCGCACTGCAGAAGAACTCCGCCGCCGCTCGGTTGGTCTCGACCACGCGAAGCGTGGTCGCATCGACCACCAGCACCGCGTCGGTGGCGACTTGAAACAGCAGCCGATAGCGTGCTTCGACCTGGCGCCGCTTCCAATAGTCGCGCTCCATTTCCTGCTGAGAATCGATGAAGCGCTGCTGAATCGCCGCGATGGCCCGCAGGTCGCGACCGACCGCCAGTACCGGCCCATGCTCGCCCAGACGCACGGCGGCATAGGCGATGGGAATCTCTCCGCCATCACCGCAGACGGTGACCTCGCGTCGCTGCGATACGCCGCTCACATTCACTTCGCGCAGCAGTTGTTCAATCTTGCGGCGCGTGTCGTCGGTGACGGTATCCGCCCAGGGCCGGCCGACCCAGTCGTGCGGGGCAGGCACCGGGTTGCTGCCTCCCGAAACGGCGACGTTGCGGATCACGCCATCGCGGTCGATGACGAGTGCGATATCGCTTGCGACCGTTGCGAAGGTTGCAGCGAGTTCGGGGGCCAAGTGCGAAAGCGCGCCCAAGTCGGTGCCGAGGTCGGCGACGACATGCTGAGGTCGCTTGGTCATGTCTAACTCCTGCGACACGAACCAGATCCGAGAAACTGGATCAGCGCATGGGCGGCAAAGTCGTCTCGGACCGTCAATCAGACAAAATGCCCAACCCATGTCCAAGACACCGCCATTCTAGGCCCGAAGATCGTGAAGGCAAGCGAAAGCAAGGATTAACTTGCGCTCGGTCACGGCCGTGAGCGCGATGGCAACAACTCTCGCAGGATGCGCGCAGATAGAGCACCAACAGGATCTCTTGCCTCGCTTCAAGGAGGCGATGGAATGCTGCGCTTGACGGACCTACGACTTTTCGGCGGGCAGCAATCCGAAAAGGTGTCCCAGGTCCTTGAAGAAGATGCGCACGTGCGCCATCGGACGCGAGCGGACCAACTTCTTGTGCATGTATGACTGCCATGTGAGCTGCTGCACATCTGGATCCCGGCAAATGCTCACGAACTTCTCGCGCCGCTTGTCGCTGGAGTACCAGAAGCGCTGCATCAGGCCGAGGATCCAGAACACGCGGCCATGCGCCGCCATGAACCGTTTGCGCGCGCTGCGCAATGCACGCGCATCGCCGGTCTGCAGGAACTCATGCACGGCATCGGCGGCCATGCGCCCGCCCGCCATCGCGTAGTAAATCCCTTCTCCAGACGCCGGTGCGACCACCCCGGCGGCATCACCCGCCAGCACCACGTCGCGGTCGTTATCCCATTTGCGCAGCGGCTTGAGCGGGATGGGTGCGCCCTCGCGACGCACGGTCTCGCACTGGGACAGGCCGGCATCGGCACGCAATCGATCGACCGCGGTGCGCACCGAAAAACCCTTGACCATGGTGCCTGCGCCGATGCTCGTATGCGGGCCATGCGGGAACACCCAGCCGTAGAAGTCCGGCGAAATCTGCCCGCGATAGACGACATCGCAACGGGTCGGATCGAAGTCACTGGCCGCCGTGCTGCCGGGCTCGGGCGACCTGACGATCTCGTGATACGCGAACACGCAAGGCACCTCGCCGCCACCCGGTATGCATTGCTTGGCCACCGCGGAGCGGGCACCGTCCGCCCCCACTACGGCGCGCGCGCGAACCACCTGTGCCTTGCCCTCGGCGTCGACGAAACGGACCTGTGCCACGCCGTCATCGTCGCGCGACAAGGTCTCGAAGGTGCCGGTACGGCGCGTTGCACCCACCGCGGCTGCACGCTCGCGCAGCCACTCGTCGAATACTTCGCGGTCCACCATGCCCACAAAACCGCCCGCGTTGTCGGCGCCTGTATCTATCGGCATGTCGACGCGCCGATTGCTGGGCGAGATCATTCGCGCCGACTTGATGCGGGCGACGATCAGCGCGTCGGGGATCGCGAACTCCTCCACCAGTCGCGGCGGAATCGCGCCACCGCAAGGCTTGATACGACCGGCACGATCGAGCAGCAGCACCGATCGACCGGACCGTGCCAGGTCCGTGGCGGCAGTCGCACCCGCGGGTCCGCCGCCGATGACGACGACATCAAACGTTTGCGTGGCACAGGCGTTGGGTGTCATTGACGCTCTCCTTTTCGTCGACTGGCAGGCGTCGACAGGACGACTTGGATCTGAGTGAGCTTTCATCCTGAGTCTTCATCTCGCGTCGGACTCGGCGAGTTCGGCTACCGGTACCCGCAGGCGGATGCGTTCGCTGGCTGTCGCCGACACGCCCATCGCCAGCCGCGCGGCGAACAGGAACAACACGCCTTCTGCCGCGAAGACGCAGGCATAGGCAAGGGCGGACGACCCAATCAACAGATGCGCCAGGTCGCTGGCCACGGTGCCGGCAAAACCGCCGATCGCAAACGCGATCGCCTGCGCCGCTCCCCACAGGCCCATGCGCACGCCCTCGCGACCGGGGGCACCGGCGCTGGCCAGCCGCATCATCGAGCCGATGGCGGCGACGGCGAACGCACCGTTGGCCAGGCCCAGGGCAAACACATTGGCCCGGAGGGGCCAGCCCGGTGACAACCCGCCGAAGGCCAGCGCGATCAGCGCAACAGCCGAAGCCAGACATCCGCCGATGGTCCACGCGCGCAGCGAACCGAACCTGCGCCTGCCGCTGGCGGCCAACGCGACCAGCAGCATCCCGGCCAGCACGCCGCCGTTCTGGATGCCGGACAGTTGAGTCGATTGGCCGGGTGTGAAACCGAACACGGTGCCTGCGAAGGGTTCCAGGATCAGGTCCTGTGCGCTGAAGGCCAGCATCGACACGAAGACAAAAATGGTGAATTGCCTGGCCTGAGGGTCGTCCCAAACCTGCGACAACGCCGCTCGAAACGGCAGTTGCGCCGCCTGCGTCGATGCAGCGGGCGCCACGTGTCGGCGCTCCACGCCCGCCACGGCAACCAGGGTCAGGACGAAGGCTGCAACGGCGGTGACCAGGGTGACCCCCACCAGGCGCTGCGGCGAAAACGGATCGAGAAAGTGGCCGGCAAGCGCCGACGTGACGATGAAGCCGACGATCATCATCGTCCAGACAATCGTTGCAGCTGCGGCGCGACGCTGGTCATCGACCTGCTTGGCAAGCAAGACCAGCAGCGAAGTCCCGGTCGCACCACTGCCGATACCGATCAGCAGGAAAGAGACGACCGCCAGTGCAACCCCGGCGGTGATGTTGGATGCCATCCAGGCGGTGGCGACTGCGGCGCCGATGCCGCCGAGTGCAAGGGTGGCCATGCCACCGATGATCCATGGCGTGCGCCAGCCGCCTACATCCGACCCATGGCCCAGGCGCGGCCGCAGCAGCTGCACCGAGTGATGCAGGGCGACGAGGATGCCGGGCAGCATCGCCGGCAATGCCAGCTCCACCACCATGACGCGATTCATCGTCGACGTCGTCAGCACGACGATCGAACCGAGCGCGGTCTGCACCAGACCGAGCCGGAAGATGCCTAGCCAGCCCAGCCCGTTCACTGGAGCACCCTGCGCGCGGCACGATGGGCACACAGGCGGCGCAGCGTGCTCATGCGCCCGCTCCGACCACGGCGCGCACACCGAAGGCGGCCGCCAGCATGCCAAGCACGAAGAAGTTGACGCCCAGCGCCGAATACCAGAGCGCGCGTTCGCGCGGTTGGGCGAGGAATCGCGTCATCAGGGCCAGTTGCACGGCAAGCAGACCCGCCACCGCTGTCGCATGCCACGGCTGCTCCCAGCCGATCAGCAAGGCCACCACCACCGCCTGCGGCACCGCCATCATGGCGCAGGACACGCGCGCGGCATTGAGGGCACCCAGCTGGATTGGCAGCGAGCGCACGCCCATGCGCTGGTCACCGTCCATCGCCTTGAAATCGTTCAGCGTCATGATGCCGTGTGCGCCCAGGCTGTACAGCAGAGCAAGCAAGATGATCCGACCGTCGGGCATGGCGCCGCCAAGAAGAACCGCGGCGCCGGTGATCCAGGCCAGCCCTTCGTACGAGATGCCGACCGCTGCATTGCCCCACCAGCCGTTGCGCTTCAGACGCAGTGGCGGGGCCGAGTAGGCCCAGGAGAGAAACACGCCGAGCGCGGCGGCCGCCAAAACCCAGGGACCGAGCGTCGCGGCGACGAGCAGCGACAGCGCACTCCAGATAATCGCCAGGTACAGGCCCCAACGGCCGGGAATGCGTCCTGATGGAATCGGACGATTCGGTTCGTTGATCGCGTCCACATCGCGATCGAACCAGTCGTTGGTGGCCTGACTGGCAGCGCACAGCAACGGCCCAGCGAGGATGACACCAATGACCGCGGGCACCCAGTGCGGCGCAATCGACACACCGGATGAAACCAGCCCGCAGCCGAACGCCCACATGGGCGGAAACCAGGTGATCGGCTTGAACAGCTCGAGCACTGCCGACGAGGCCGGCAGGGCGAGCGCAGACGTGGACGATTGTGCCATCGGCCTACATTAGGCCTGACACTTCAAATCGTCAAATCAAATTGACAGATTTCTGCCGGGACCGAACCGTGAGCACTAGGAACCGGAGCCGTCGAGTTCGCCAAGGCCGTAGCGGTGCAGCTTCAGGTACAGGCTCTGGCGTGACAGCCCCAGCATCTCGGCAGCTGACGCGCGGTTATCGCTGGTCAGCTGCAACGCGGCTTCAATGCACAGCCGCTCGATCACGTCGGTCGTTTCGCGCACGATGTCCTTGAGCGGTACGCGTCCGATCAGTTCAGTGAGTTGCTCCGGGGAGCGCGGAAGCTCGCGATCACTCGACGTGGCACTGGGCAAGCGACGCCCCACGCTGCGGATCACGAACCCGAGCACCGGCGCGTCGTCCGGCACCGCCACCGCCGAGATCTCCACCTCCGTGGTCGATCCCAGATCACCGCGCAAGGTGGTGGCGAACAGGCGTACCGACCCGTGCTGGCGCAGATTGGCAAGCAAAACGTTGAGATCTGCGCCGGGACGACCGAGCCATTGAGTCAGCGACTTGCCTCGAACCTGCTCTTCGGCCGCGCACTGGACAACGTCCAGAAACGCGCGGTTTGCCGACATCACGCGGCCCTCGCCATCGGTGACGACAAAACCATCGGGCGAGTTTTCCAACGCGCGCAAGACGGGCGACTTTCCGCCCGCTCGCTCCGAGGCGGCGCCTGAGGCATCGTGCGCCACAAGGCGCGCGATGAACTGGGCTTCCTTGTCCTGCTGGAACAGCGAGACAGACAACTGGACTGGTTGCTTGCCGTTCTTGATGCGCACCCGGACCTCGTCGGCATGGCCGGCTGTGCGCACCTTGTTGAGCAAAGCCGCGACCGCCTTGGCACTGCTCACATCGAACGATTCGGCAAAGGGCTTGCCGCTGACCTGCTTGGTCGCCGTACCGAGCAGGCGCGTCGCCGCCGGATTCGCTTCGAGCACCTTGTCGCTGCCGGCATCAACGATGATGATCGCCTCGGACGCCATCTGGAACAGCAAGCGGTAGCGTGTCTCGGCATGGCGCAAGCGTGCGTAGTCGCGCTCGAGCGACTGCTGGGCCTCGACCAGACGCTGCTGAAGGATTGCCACCGGTCGCAGGTTGCGCCCGACCGCGATCACGCGCCCGGTCTTGCCGACCTTGATCGCCGAATACAGCACCGGAACGTCGGTACCACGCGCGGACGGATGATTGACGTGACGCCAAGCGGAGCCATCGATCGCACTGGCATCGCGCAGCAGCGCTTCGATCTTTGGCCGACTCTCGATGGTGACGGTCTCGGTCCAAGGCTGGCCGAGCCAGTCGCCGTAGCCCTCTTTGCTCAGTTCTTCACTACTGAACGAGATGTCGCGGATGACGCCCTGGCTGTCCATCACCAGCGCCACATCTGCCGCCGCGGTGATGAGTTTGGCGGCAGCCTCGACGTCTAGGCTGCCGAGTGACTTCTTTGGTGCGAGGAAATGACTCACGAGCAACCCGTGTCTCCGGCGAACTTGAAAGCTGACACCGCAGCGACGGTTTCGCTCGACTAACTTGCCGAAGCAGCACGTTGACGCTGCGGCGAGGCGAACAGAAGTTCCTGCGCGGCAAGCAGCGCCTGCTCGGCATCGTTGGCGGAAACGTCGGCATCCACCCGAACCACTGCGTCGGGGTGATCTACGAACACGGGACCACCGACGATGATTCCGATACCCCTGTTACGCGAGGACCGACGGATATCGCGGATCAGCGCCGCCAGCGCGTCGAGCCGCTGATCACAACTGAGCGACAGCCCCACGATCTCGAACCAGTTGCGTGTCACCGCGGATACGAGGTCCGCCGGATTGGCTACCGGTCCGTCGACCACGTCCCAGCCGGCTCGACGGAAGAACTCCGCCACCATGAACAAGCCGAAGGTGTGCTGCGAGCCGGGCATCGGCGCCAGCAGAATCCTGCGGCCTTCGATCGGAGCCAACGCCTCCTGCTGAAACTGCGGCGAAAACTCGTGCAGCAGGCGCTGCAGACGCCACAGGCCGAGCGTGACTGCCGTGAAGTCGCATTCATCAGCCGCCCACATCTCTCCCAGCTTGCGCGCAGCCGGTGCGAGCAACTCAAGATAGACGCGGTCCAGTGCTATGCCGTCGGCCTGAAGTTCGTCGATGTAGTCCCGGGCGCTGTCGAACTCGCTCGTCAGCAGCATGCCGGTGAATATGCCGACCTGCCTCACGGAAACGCCAGCACCCGTCACCGGTTCAGTCGCGTGTGGCCGATGACTGCGATGCGCCAGAACCAGACGCGGAATGATCTCGCCTTCGATGGTGCTGAGGAGGCGATCCAGGCCGGCCGCAGCCCGCCCGCGATCGACGCTGCCTTCGCGCTTTGCCGGTCGTGCGGCAGCTTCACTATCGCGCATATCAGGGACACGCCCCGGAATGCCAGTCATGGTTCTCCCCCACCAAGGGGCGCGGACTCAAGCCCGCGCGCGCTGATTGTTTTTCGACGTCCGATCCGCACCGCGCGGCCGATACTAGTCGGGTCGACTTTAGCGAAGGAGCCGGCGATTCAGCGCACCTGATCCCCATCAACACGACAACACAACGAGCGTTCAACTGTCAAGAAAACGTGACGCTGCAAAGCACACCGAGTTTGTAGTCGACAAGAATCCGTACGTCAACTTAAGGAGACGTCCAATTTAGTTGACACTCTTTCGTCGCCGGCCTAGATTGCTTCCGTCCGGCAACGATCCGGGCACAGGTAACCGCGATTTCGCGGCGGACCCACCGCAGGTGGGCCGGCAGACTGAGCTTCAATCGGGGAAGCGAATGACGGGTCTTTACACCGCAGAGGAACGACGCCGCCGCGATGCTTCGGGCTGGACCGTGGTTCAAGGAGTGCTCGCTCCTGTGCAGTTCGCGGTGTTCCTCGTCAGCCTGGCGCTTGTGCTGCGGTTCCTCGCCACCGGCGAGGGCCTTGGCGCCGCTACGGCCTCCATCGTGATCAAGACCCTGGTGCTGTACACGATCATGGTGACCGGGGCGATCTGGGAAAAGGAAGTCTTCGGCGTCTATCTGTTCGCGCGCCCGTTCTTCTGGGAAGACGCCTTCAGCATGGCGGTGCTCGCGCTGCATACCGTGTACTTGGCAGCGCTCGTTACGGGCGCTTTGTCGCCAGCGCAACAGATGTACGTCGCGCTTGCCGCCTACCTCGCTTATGTGATTAACGCGACGCAGTTTGTACTGAAACTGCGCGCAGCGCGGCTGCAGGCGAGTCAGCCCTTGCCCGAGCAGGCCGCCGGGGCGGGCGCGTGAACGATCTGGCTGCCGTGCCAGTGGCGTTGCTGCGCGACAGTGCGCGCTCGCTGCCTGTGCTGCGCGAGCGCGGCCAGCGTGAAGTCTTCTGTGGCCTCACGAGCATCGTGTGGCTGCATCGCAAGATGCAGGATGCGTTCTTCCTGGTGGTCGGCTCGCGCACTTGTGCGCACCTGATCCAGAGCGCAGCGGGCGTGATGATCTTTGCCGAGCCGCGCTTCGGCACCGCCATCCTCACCGACCGCGACTTGGCCGGACTGGCCGATGCCAACGAGGAACTCGATCGCATCTGCCTCACCCTGCTGGCGCGCCGCCCTGACATCGGCACGCTGTTTCTGGTGGGGTCGTGTCCGTCGGAAGTCATCAAGCTCGATCTGGCCAAGGCTGCCGAGCGGCTGAATGCCCGGTTGCTGCCGCGCGTGCGCGTGCTGAACTACTCGGGCTCCGGCATCGAGACCACCTTCACGCAGGGCGAAGACGGCGCACTCAAAGCGCTGGTGCCGCTGCTGCCGGCATCCGACGCCAAGCAGCTGCTGGTGGTGGGCTGCCTCGCCGACGTGGTCGAGGACCAGTTGCGCCGCGTGTTCGATGCGCTGGGCATCGGCCCGGTCGCTTTTCTGCCGGCGCGACGCGCCCGTGAGCTGCCATCCATCGGTAGCCACACGCTGGTGCTGCCGGCGCAGCCGTTCAACGGCGACACCGTGCGCGCTCTTTCCGCCCGCGGTGCGCGCCAGCTGTCGGCACCCTATCCGTTCGGAGCCGAGGGCACCACGGCGTGGCTGTGGGCGGCCGCGAACGAGTTCGGCATCGACCGCGCCACCTTTGATCGCGTGACGCAGCCGCTTGCCGATCGCGCGCAGCGAGCGCTGTCGCGCTACCGCGCCCAACTCGGCGGCAAGCGCGTCTTCTTCATGCCGGATTCGCAGCTCGAACTGCCGCTGGCGCGCTTTGTTCATCGCGAACTCGGCATGCCGCTGATCGAGGTCGGTACGCCGTACCTCGACCGACAGATGGTCGCAGCCGAACTCGACCTGCTGCCCACCGACGTGCAGCTGAGCGAGGGACAGGACGTCGAACGTCAACTCGACCGTGTGCGCCAGGCGCAGCCCGACCTCACCGTGTGCGGCCTGGGGCTGGCCAATCCGCTGGAAGCCGAAGGGCTGGCGACCAAGTGGTCGATCGAACTGCTGTTCACGCCGATCCATGGCTATGAGCAGGCAGGCGATCTGGCCGAGATCTTTGCGCGCCCGCTGCACCGTCGTGCGCTGCTGGCGTCAGCCGCGGAGGCCACATGCAACTGACGCTATGGACCTACGAAGGGCCGCCGCACGTGGGCGCGATGCGGGTGGCGGCATCGCTGCGCAATGCGCACCTGGTGCTGCACGCGCCGCAAGGCGACACCTACGCCGACCTGCTGTTCACGATGATCGAGCGCCAGGACAAACGCCCGCCGGTCAGCTACACCACGTTCCAGGCTCGCGATCTGGGCGGCGATACGGCACAGCTGGTCAAGACCTGCGCGCAGCAAGCGTTCGACCGCTTCTCGCCCGACGTGCTGCTGGTCGGTGAATCCTGCACCGCGGAACTGCTCCAGGACCAGGCCGGCCACCTTGCCGCCACATTGGGCCTGCCGGTGCCCGTGGTGGCGCTGGAACTGCCTGCCTACACGAAGAAGGAAAACTGGGGTACGAGCGAGACGCTGTACCGCCTGGTGCGTAGCCTGCTGCTGGACTGCGTGCCGGCTCCCGGTACACCGCGCGCTGCCCGTGAGCTGTCGCGCGCGCCCCGCGCCAACATCCTTGGACCCACCTCCCTGGGCTTTCGCTGCCGTGACGACGTGGTCGAAGTCGCCCGGCTGCTCGCGCAACTGGGTATCGAGATCAACTCCACGGTGCCGCTAGGCGCCAGCGCGGACGACATCCGCCGCCTGCCCGACGCCGACTTCAACATCGACCTGTATCCGGAAACCTCGCGCGCGACCGCACTGTGGCTGGAGAAGTCGTTCGGCCAGCCGCGTACGACCGTGGTGCCGATCGGCCTGTCGGCGACACGTGAGTTCGTCGCACAGGCCGCGGCGCTGGCCGGCGTCGACGCCGCCCCGGTGCTGGAGCGCGAGCGGCCTGGCGTAGCCGCGCTGTCTGCCTCGCAGGCACGCATGCAGTGGTACGCACGCTCGGTCGACTCGACTTACCTGACCGGCAAGCGCGTGTTCATCTTCGGCGACGCCACCCACGCGATCGCCGCGGCGCGCATCGCGCGCGAAGACATGGGCTTCACCGTCGTCGGCCTGGGCAGCTTCAGCCGCGAATTCGCGCGCGACGTGCGCGATGCCGCCAAGCTGCACGGCGTGGAAGCGCTGATCAGCGACGACTACCTCGAGGTCGAGGCGGCCATCAACGCCGCGGCGCCCGAACTCGTGCTTGGCACGCAGATGGAACGCCACATCGCCAAGCGGCTGGGCATTGCCTGCGCGGTGATCTCCACCCCGATCCATGTGCAAGACGTGCCCGCGCGCTACAGCCCGGTGATGGGTTTCGAGGGCGCCAACGTGCTGTTCGACAGCTGGGTGCATCCGCTGGTGATGGGCCTGGAAGAACACCTGCTGCAGATGTTCCGCGACGACTTTGAGTTTCACGATGGCGCTGCCGCCTCGCATCTGCCGCGCACCGCGCGGCCGGCGCCGGCGGTGGCCCCCCTCGCCGCCCAGGCCGCGCCAAGCGATGCCGCACTGGGCACTGCGACCGCTGCGGTCACCGCGCAGCCTCGCTGGACCACCGAAGGTGAACAGGAGTTGAAGAAGATCCCGTTCTTCGTGCGAAACAAAGCGCGCCGGAACACCGAACGCTTCGCCGCTGAACGCGGCCTCACGCTGATCACGGTCGACACACTCTATGAAGCCAAGGCCCACTTCGGCCGCTGAACGGATCCCCGCGCCGCAAGTGCGCGTGGTGATCGTCACGCTCGACAGTCATCTGGCAAGCTCGACCGAGCGCGCCCAACACGTGCTGCTGCGCGAGATCCCCGGGCTGCGCCTGTCGCTGCATGCCGCAGCCGAATGGGGTGACGACAACGACGCGCTGGAGCGTTGCCGCGCCGACATCGCCGCCGGCGACATCATCATCGTCACGATGATGTTCATGGAAGACCACATGCAGGCGGTGCTGCCCGCACTGCGCGCCCGCCGTGACCAGTGCGACGCGATGATCTGCAGCATGTCGGCATCCGAAGTGGTCAAGCTCACGCGTGTCGGACGCTTCGACATGAGCAACGGCGGCGGCGGTCCGCTGGCGCTGCTCAAGAAGCTGCGTGGCAATACGGGCTCGGACAGCAAGCGCCAGGGCGCCAGCGGCGCGCAGCAGCTGAAAATGCTGCGACGGATCCCCAAGCTGCTGCGCTTCATTCCGGGCACCGCGCAGGACGTGCGCGCCTACTTCCTCACGCTGTCCTACTGGCTCGCCGGCTCAGACGACAACGTCGCCAACATGGTGCGCTACCTGGTGGATCGGTATGCCGCCGGCGAGCGCGCGGTGTTGCGCGGCAAGCTCAAGTATTCGGCTCCAGCCGATTATCCGGAGGTCGGCGTCTACCACCCGCGCTTGAAGCAGCGCATCAGCGAAGAAGCTTCGCTACTGCCGCGCAAGCGCAACGCCAGCGGCACCGTCGGCCTGATCGTGCTGCGCTCGTATGTGCTGGCCGGCAATTCGGCTCACTACGACGGCGTGATCGATGCGCTGGAAGCGCAGGGACTCAACGTCATTCCGGCGTTCTCCAGCGGGCTCGATTCGCGCCCGGCCATCGAGCAGTTCTTCACCCGCGACGGCGTGAGCACGGTGGATGCAGTGGTCTCGCTCACCGGCTTCTCGCTGGTCGGCGGCCCCGCCTACAACGACGCGCGCGCCGCCGAAGAGGTGCTGGCGGGCCTGGACGTGCCTTACATCGCCGCGCACCCGGTCGAGTTCCAGACGATCGACCAGTGGGCAACCGGCGACCGCGGCCTGATGCCGGTCGAGAACACGATCATGGTGGCCATACCGGAACTCGACGGCGCCACCGACCCGATGGTGTTCGGCGGCCGCGTCACCAGCGATGGCAAGACCGCACAGTGCAACGGCTGCAAACGCGGCTGCCAGTTCAATGCCGACCGCGCGCGCGACATGAACGTGTGCGCCGAGCGCGCCGAGATGCTCGCCGCACGCGTCGCCCAACAGGTCCGCCTGCGCAACACGTCCGCCGCCGAGCGCAAGGTCGCGCTGGTGATGTTCAATTTTCCGCCCAACGCCGGCAACGTCGGCACCGCCGCCCACCTGTCGGTGTTCGCCTCCGTCCATCACACGCTCGCGGCAATGAGAGACCGCGGCTATGCGGTCGATGTGCCGGCCAGCGTCGACGAGCTGCGCGACCGCATCCTGCACGGCAATGCCGAGCGTTTCGGCGCAATGGCCAACGTCGCTGAACTCATCGGCGCCGAAGACCATGTGCGGCGCGAACCGCATCTGAAGGAAATCGAGGCCCAATGGGGGCCCGCACCTGGCCGTCACCAGAGTGACGGCGCATCGATTCACGTGCTCGGCGCGCACTTCGGCAATGTATTTGTCGGCGTGCAGCCCGGTTTCGGATACGAGGGCGACCCGATGCGCCTCTTATTCGAAAAGGGGTTTGCGCCGACGCACGCTTTTTCTGCGTTCTATCGCTGGCTGCGCGAGGACTTCGCCGCCCACGCGGTCCTGCACTTCGGTACCCACGGCGCGCTCGAGTTCATGCCGGGCAAGCAGGCCGGCATGTCGAGCGACTGCTGGCCCGATCGCCTGATCGGCGCCCTGCCCAACCTCTACCTGTATGCCGCCAACAATCCGTCGGAAGGCACCATCGCCAAGCGTCGTGCGGCCGCCACACTGGTGAGCTACCTGACGCCGCCGATTGCCCAGGCGGGTCTGTACCGCGGCCTGCTCGATCTCAAGTCGAGCATCGATCGCTGGCGCGCGCTCGAACCGGAAGCCCATGAAGAGCGCGCCGACCTGGCGCAGCTGATCCAGGTGCAGGGCGCCGAGCTTGAACTGGTGGCGGCCGAGCCGGTGTGGAGCGTGGACGCCGACCTGCAGGTCGCCGCGCTGGCCCGCCAGGTGATCGAGCTCGAACACACGCTGATCCCGCATGGCCTGCATGTAGTCGGTGAAGCGCCGACCGAGCTGGAGCGCATAGACATGCTGCTTGCCGTGGCAGAGGCCTCGCACGGTGCCAAGCCAGGGCGCGAGGCGATCGAAGCGATCGTCCAGGGTCTTTCGCCTGAGATGGCCACCGCCATCAGCAATCAGGCCAGCGGTCGCGTCGCCGACGCCAAGGCCGATGATCAGTTGCAGACGCTGTTGCGCGACCTGGCCGCCACCGACAAGCTACTGGCACAGGATCACGAAATCCCGGCGATCCTGCATGCGCTCGACGGCGGCTACGTGCGCCCCGCGCCGGGCGGCGACCTGCTACGCACGCCGGCGATCCTGCCGACCGGGCGCAACGTGCACGGATTCGACCCATTCCGGATTCCCAGTGCCTTCGCGATGCGCGACGGCATCCAGCAGACCGAGCGTCTGCTCGCGCGCCACGCGCGCGACGGCCATGCGCTGCCGGAGTCGATCGCCCTCGTGCTCTGGGGCACCGACAACCTGAAGACCGAAGGGGCGCCGATCGCGCAGGCGCTCGCCCTGATCGGCGCGCGGCCGCGCTTCGACAGCTACGGCCGCCTCGCCGGCGCGATGCTGCTGCCGCTGGCGGAGCTGGGTCGCCCGCGCATCGACGTCGTTACCACGCTGTCGGGCATCTTCCGCGACCTGTTGCCACTGCAGACACGCCTGCTGGCCGAGGCGAGCCTGCTCGCCGCCAGCGCCGATGAGCCGCTCGAACAAAACTTCGTGCGCAAGCATGCGCTCGCCTACCAGCAAAAGCACGGCTGCGACCTCGAGACCGCCGCGCTGCGCGTGTTCTCTAACGCCGATGGCACCTACGGCGCCAACGTCAACCACCTGATCGACAGTAGCCGCTGGGACAACGAGGACGAGTTGGCCGAGTGCTACACGCGTCGCAAGTGCTTCGCCTACGGCACGGCCGGCAAGCCGCTGGCGCAGGCCAAGCTGCTCGAGAGCGTGCTGGCGGACGTACAACTGGCCTACCAGAACCTCGACTCGGTCGAGCTCGGCGTCACCACGGTCGACCACTATTTCGACACGCTGGGCGGCATCAGCCGCGCCGCCAAGCGCGCCCGCAAGGCGGTGGGTGTGACCGCCGAGGTGCCGGTGTACATCGGCGACCAGACGCGCGGCGGCGCCGGCAGCGGAGCGGTGCGCACGTTGAGTGAACAGGTCGCGCTGGAAACCCGCACCCGCATGCTCAATCCCAAGTGGTATGAGGGCATGCTCAAGCACGGCTTCGAAGGCGTGCGCCAGATCGAGACCCACGTCACCAACACGATGGGCTGGTCGGCCACCACGGGTCAGGTCGCACCCTGGGTGTACCAGCAGCTCACGCAGACCTTCGTGCTCGACGCCGAGATGCGCGAGCGCATGGCGAAGTTGAATCCGGCCGCATCCCTGAAGGTTGCGCATCGGCTGATCGAAGCGCACGAGCGCCGCTACTGGACCCCGGATGACGCCACGCTCGATGCGCTGCGCCGTGCCGGGGAAGAACTGGAAGACCGCCTGGAAGGCATTCCCAGCGG
>LNFM01004827.1_pt1 | contig 24280 bp, 20 predicted proteins | sample 596031 | NCBI WGS metagenome assembly LNFM01 (sample SAMN04254537, study PRJNA301005) | activated carbon metagenome | isolation source: dual media filters at the Ann Arbor, Michigan drinking water treatment plant | place: USA: Ann Arbor | reverse complement strand
GGCCGGTGCGGCCGATGCGGTGCACGTAGTCCTCGGCCTTCATCGGCATGCCGTAGTTGATGACGTGGCTGATGGTCGGCACGTCGATGCCGCGCGCGGCGACGTCGGTGGCCACGAGCACGCGCAGGTGCTTGGAGCGCAGGCCCTGCAGCACGCGGGTGCGGCGGCCCTGCGGCATGCCGCCGTGCAGCGAAGCCACGGCGTGGCCCATGTCGGCCAGGCGGTCGGCCAGCCAGTCGGCGTCGCGCTGCGTGCTGGTGAAGACCAGCGCCTGGTCGACGCTGCGCTCGGTGAGGATGTGGTCGAGCAACGCGTTCTTGTGCTCGAGGTCGTCGGCCCAGTGCAGGCGCTGCTCGATGTCGGCGTGCGTGTCGGTATGGCTGGTGACTTCCACGCGCAGCGGGTCGCGCAGCAGCTGCTGGGCGAGCTGTCCGACGTGGCCGGCGAAGGTGGCGCTGTACATCACCGTCTGGCGCTGCTTGGGCGTGGCCGCAGCGATGTGCTGGATGTCCTCGATGAAGCCCATGTCGAGCATGCGATCGGCCTCGTCGAGCACGAACATCTCGACGCTGTCGAGCTGGACCTTGCCCGAGCCCATGTGATCGATCAGGCGGCCGGGCGTGGCCACCAGGATGTCCAGCGGGCCGCGCAGCGCCTTGAGCTGCGCACCGTAAGGCACGCCGCCGACCACCGTGGCCACTCGCAGGCCCGGCACGTGGCGACCGTAGATGGTGGCGGCGCGCGCCACCTGCATGGCCAGCTCGCGGGTGGGCGCCAGCACCACGATGCGCGGACCGGTCAGGCGCGGACGCTCCGCGGCAGGCAGGGCGCGCGCGGCCAGGAGCAGCGTCATCGCGGGCAGCATGAAGCTGGCGGTCTTGCCGCTGCCGGTGCTGCTGGCGACCATCAGGTCACGGCCTTCCAGCGCGGGCGGGATGGCGCGCAGCTGCACGTCGGTGGCGGTGGTGTAGCCGGCGTCGGTCAAGGCGCGCAGCAGGGCCGGTTTCAGGCCGAGGGATTCGAAACTCATCATCTTCTTTCGGTTCAATCCGGCGCGGCGAACCCGAAGGCACACGCACGCCGGCAGCGCCCAGGCCCCGGCGGGGCCCTGGCGCAGCCAGGGTCAGGTCGCAACAACACGAGAGTGACCCGGCGCATCGCGGCGGGCTCACGGATCAGGGCGACGGCATCGCCGCCGACCCGTTCCCGGTGAGGGGTGTTCGCAACGCGCCTGGAGGGCGGCCGACGAAGGTCAGAGGGGATGAACGAACGACTTCGCGTGGAAGCCGTGCGGCATTGTAAACCGACTCGGGGTTTGCCCGCAGGAAGAGTTGCCGCCACGCGCTAGACTTCGCCCTGGTCGGCAGTTCACCCAGGCGTTGCCGCGCTGGTCCTCACGAGGGCCGCGAGCTAAACCTGCCCTCGGTCACGACAGGCTTCGGTCACGCACTCGTCGCGTGCGCCAGGCCGGAAGACGGCAACCCCCGGCGCCCCTTCAAGGGGTCCCATGCGCGCGCTTCAGTGATGCCCTGCAGGCCTTCGGTGCCGCCGGGCGGGAGACTGTCATGCCTCGTCAAGCCCTGTCCCTGGTGGTGCCCGACACCACTGCCTTCGCGCGTGCTCTCGGCACGGCGCTCAAGCAACGCCATGCGACGCGAACCGAGCCGCCGGGCCACGTGGAACTCCTGAACCTGATCGCCCGTGCGCTCGGTCATCGCAACCTGCAGGCCTTGAAGGCAGCGCCTGCGACGGCCGCCCCGGATCTGCAGCCGCTGCCGGTCGCACGAGCGCAGCCCTCGCCGGAGATACCGCCGCTGAGTGACAACGCGCTGAAGACACTCGGCCAGTTCGACGCCGAAGGTCGGCTCGTGCGCTGGCCGGCGAAGTACAGCGTGCAGCGGCTGGCGATGTGGGCGCTGTGGACCCGCTTCGAGGCCAAGCGGCCCTATACCGAGAAGGAGGTGAACGCCATCCTGAAGGAGGCCAATACCTTCGGCGACCACGTCACGCTGCGCCGTGAACTCATCAACCACAAGCTGCTGACGCGCAAGAGCGACTGCAGCGAGTACCGCAAGCTCGCGGCGCGGCCCGACGACGAAACGCGCGCCTTGCTCAAGGCCTGGCGCGCGCGGTCGCGCTGAACGCGCCGCCCTTCAGCTCTTGTGCTTGGCGATCAGGGCCTTGGCACTTTCGAGCAGCGCCTTGCCCTTGAAGCCGCGCTTGTCCATGTCGGCGACCCAGTCGTCGTCGATGGGCCCCGAGAGCTTGACGAATTCCGCCGTCTGCTCGGGCGTGAAGGTGTACAGCGTGTTGCCGCGGTCGACCGCCGCCTTGCGGCCGTTGGGGTCGTTGCCCTGCTGCGTCTTGCCCAGCCAGCCCGAGGTCGCCATGCCCGAGTTGGCGTCGATCACCTTCTTCAGGTCGGGCGCCAGGCCTTCGTACTTCGCCTTGTTCATCGCCATCACGAAGGTGGTGGTGTAGAGCGCCGGCCCGGTGGCGGCGAATTCGCTGTGGAACTTGGTCAGCTCGTGCACCTTCACCGAAGGCACCACTTCCCAGGGGATGACGCAGGCTTCGATGGTGCCCTTGGACAGGGCGTCGGGGATCTGCGGCAGCGGCATGCCCACCGGCGTGGCCCCCACCGAGCCCAGCATCCTCGTGACCTGGCGGGTGGGACCCCGCACCTTCATGCCCCGCAGATCGGCGGCCGACCTGATCTGCTTGCTGGCCGAATGGAACATGCCCGGGCCGTGCACGTGCAGCGCGATGACCTGGGTGTCCTTGAACTCGTCGGGCGCCTGGGTCTGCACGTACTCCCAGTAGGCCTTGGAGGTGGCTTCGGCGTTGTTCATCATGAACGGCAACTCGAAGACCTCGATGCGAGGGAAACGCCCGGCGGTATTGCCAGGCAAGGTCCAGACGATGTCGACCACGCCGTCGCGCGCCTGGTCGTACAGCTGCACCGGCGTGCCGCCCAGCTGCATCGCAGGATAGCCCTCGAACTTGATGCGCCCGCCCGAGTCCTTCTCGACCTTCTCCATCCAAGGCTTGTGCATGGTCAGCCAGACGTTGGACTGCGGCGACATGAAGGTATGGAACTTCAGGGTGACGGTCTGCTGGGCGAAGCCCGACAGCATGGGGGTGCCCAGTGCGGCGGCAGCGGCGCCCTGGATCAGTGAACGGCGTTTCATGGTCGGGACTCCTTGGATGAACCAGCCCGCGAGCTTAACGATGAGCTGCTGCTGCTCGCCGCCAGGGTTTGCCCTCGGTCCCCGCCCGGGCGCGCGGATCAACGGGAAACGCGGTCGAAGTCTCCATACAAAGACGACGAAAAGGCCTGTTCGTGCTCACGGTCATGCGTGGCCCAGAGCAGCACGCCGGCACCTGTCATGGGCCGCGCGAGCAGGTAACCCTGCAACTCGTCGCAGCCCAGGTCGATCAGCATCTGCTGCTGCTGCGCGGTCTCGACACCTTCGGCCACCACTTTCAGACCCAGCGCGTGCGCCAGTTGCACCACGGCGTCGACGACGGCGCGTGCGTCGGCGCTGTGACCGAGGTCGGTGACGAAGGCGCGGTCGATCTTCAACTCCTCGGCCGGCAGCTTGCGCAGGTAGGCCAGGCTGGAGTAGCCGGTGCCGAAGTCGTCGATGGAGATGCTCACGCCCAGCTCGCCCAGCTCGCGGAAGATCTGCTGCGTCGTGCCGGTGTCCTGCATGGCCGCACTTTCGGTGATCTCGCAGGTGATCAGCGAAGGCGGCACGCCGTGCCGCTCGAGGGCGGCCCGCAGCCGCCTGGCCATGTCGGGCTGCTGCATCTGCTGAGCCGACACGTTGATGGCCACCCGCATGTGCAGACCCTTGTCGGCCCACTGTCGCGACTGGCGGCAAGCCGCATCGATCACCCACTCGCCCAGCAGCACCATCAGGCCGCTGCGCTCGGCCAGCGGCACGAAGTCACCCGGCGAAATCCGACCGCGCTTCGCATGGTCCCAGCGCACCAGGGCTTCGACCGCGGTGACCTTGCCGTTGCGCGTGTCGATCTTGGGCTGGTACTGCAGCGACAAGCCTTCACCTGCAATGGCGCGGCGGAGTTCGGGGATCAGTTCGTCGACCGGCTCGCCGTCGCCCACGGGGTCGGCCGCGAAGGCACGGTGGCGTGCGCCGCCCAGACGGCGCGCCTGGCGCACCGCCTGCTCGGTGCAGCCGATGAGGCGCTGCGTGTCCAGCGCACCCGGCCCCGTCACGCTGCCGACGGTGCACGGCAGGCGCAGCTCCTTCGTATCAACGAGCAGGGGGCGCGCCACGGCGTTCACCACACGCTGCGCGAGCTGCTCGACCGCCCCCTGCTCTGCCACACCGACGACCAGCAGCAGGAACTCGGAGCCTCCCAGGCGCGACAAGGCATCACTCGAGCGAAGCAGATGCCGCAGACGGCGCGAGATCTTGTCGAGCAGACCTTCGACGGTAGGCTGCCCGAGCGTCTCGTGCAGCGTTCCCACGTTGTCCAGGTCGACGCGCATCAGCACGAAGGCATGTCCCGCCAGAAGGGCCTGATCCACTTGCCGTTCGAAGGCGGCCCGGTCGAGCAGGGGCGCGGCTTCCGGCGGGCTCTCCGCGGCCGCAGCAGGCGCGACGGCGATGGCGGGCGCAGCCACGGCATCGGGCGCCGTGGGCGATGGATCGACCGGCGTCTGGGCGGGCCGCGCCTTGACCGCGGCCACGCCGCTGGCCATGCCCAGCAGGGCCAGCAGCAGAACCCACTCACCGACACCGGCCGAGACCGCAAAACCGGGGCCGGCCGCCAGACCCGTGAACATCGATCCGAGCGTGCCGATGCCCAGCGCCGCCAGCACGCGAAGTGCGGCAGATCGGCTCCACAGCAAGGCTCCCAGTGCCACCGACGTGGCCAGCAGATCGGCGCCGATCAAGGGCTCGGCCAGGGTCTGCCAGGGCCCCAGATGGCGTGGCCACCACAGAGCCAGCGACAACAAGGCCAGGCCGGCGAGGATGTCCAGGGCCGGCAGCACCGGGTTCTTCGTGCGCAAGGCGCGCGCCAGGGGCAGCGCACCCAGCCAGGCAAGGCCAGCCGAACCAAGGGCGGCGGCGGCCATGAGGACGACGGTCGATGTGCTGGTGCTCACGGCGGTGTCTCGCGGGGTCAGCGATCCTCCGTGCGGGCCAGTTCACCCAGCGCCTGGGCGATGAACTGGCCACGTTCGATGGTCGTGGCAAGTCCCGCGGCACGCAGCTTCTGCAGCGCCGAGCGGCTCAGCGAATGGTTGCGCTCGCCATGGCGGCTGGCGAAGACGAACATCGAGCGGTTCATGCTGCGCCAGACGAGTTGGGCGTTCATCCATCGCTCCAGCAGGAACAGGCGGCAAAGCGCGCCGGGCTCGAGCGTGTCGAGCCAGGCCCCCGCCGCCATCTCCAGGCCCCCGGCGTCGAGGTCCTCCAACGCATTCATGTCGATGCGCACCGTGGGCAAGGCCTCGTGCAGCCCCAGGCTCCGACTTTGCTCTGCGGGCCGGCTCTCGACTGCGGAGACGCGCGGGGCTCGGGGCCGTGCCACGGAACCGGCGCCCCAGTCGTCGGCAGGCATCTCGCCGTCCGCATCCTGTTCCCCCACCCCGGGCTGGGGCTCGGCCCACGGGTTGCGCAGCACGCGGCCCAGGTCCGCAAGCTCGGCCTCGACACGCGCAGCCGGGAAGCCCGCGTCCATCAGCCCGAGCCGAGCATGCGTCATGCAGCGGGTATACAGCCCGGGCTCGATGGCCTGGCCCGGCGGACGACGAGAGGCATCCACCATCGACTCGACCAGTTCGGCCTGCACCTGGAACTGCTTGCTGTCGTGACCGTGCTGATCGGCGCTGTGCGCGACGGCACTGGCCCAGGGACCGACGAGAAACTGGCGCAGTGCCGCCGGCACGGGAGAAAAGCGCACCTGCTCGACGATCTGCTCCCGCACGCCGGCCTCGATGTCGTGCCGGGTCAGCCGCGCTTCCATGGCCCGCGCTTGCGGCGCGACACGCTCGACCTCCTGGTCGAGCAGACCGGTGACGGCCTCGTCGGCTGCTTCGAGCGCCGCACGCAGCTGCGACGTGTCCGGCGGGTCGGTCTGTTCCAGGCGCGTCACGGCGCGTTCGAACGCCTCGCCGGACGGGTCGTCGCGCGTGAAGTCGAAGCCTTCGTGCACCGACCCGGCCGACACCAGCCGATCGAGCAGCTGCCACAGGGGGTGGTCGGGTGACGTCCAGACCTCGGGTGACGACACCGCCAGCCGACGGGCGGGCTCGTCGAGCCGATGGATCATGCGCCGCGCTCCGTCACTCAGGGTCGCCCGGCTGAGCAGCACGGACAACAGACGCGCCATGGTGTCGGCCGGGGCCAGGGCATCCGGCTCGTCGGCGCGCACGGCCAGGCGGCGAAGGGCCTCGGCGGCCATGGCCTGGGCCGAGTTGTCGGCAACAGCCCGGTCGCTCGCTCCCGGCGGTGCGGCGCGCGCGCCCGGTCCGTCGAGGGTCGGCAGGACCTTGAAGGAGGTCGGCTCCACACCCCATTGCGTGAGCATGTCGAGCTGGCGGGCGTAGATGGAGGCCAGCTGCGAGCCGAAGACGGTGGCCATTTCGCGCAGCAGCAGCACTCTCTTCGGTGGTTCCAGGCCGAACTCGCCGACCGCACGTCGCAGCGCCCCGGCAACGATGGCAGGACGCATCGGATTCGCGTCGGGCGAGACGCTGGGCAGCTCCCGCAACTGCGAGCAGCGCGCCGCCAGTTCGCGCAAGGACGCCTCGGCACGCAACTCCGCCACCTGCACCAGGCGCGACAGCGCGATGTCCTCATCGATGGTGTTGTCGTCGAGCAGCGTCAATGTGAGCGGTCGCTCTTCTTCCTCGCCCTCTTCGGCCGGCACTTCGACATCGCCGTCCATGGCCGCGGACAGGGAGGACATCAGATGGCGCGTCCAGGTCGGGGCCTGACGCTGGGCGTCGGCATGCAGTTCCGACAGTCCCTGGCGGTCGTTCGGATGGGTGGTCTTCAGACGGGCTTGTTCGAGCGCTTCGGCCGTTGCACGCACGGCGCCCGGCAACCAGACATGCAGGTCCCGCCTGACCGCCTGCAGGTAGGCGTCGACCCGGGGCGACCGGGCCGCGGCCGGTTGCTGCTGGCCCTGGGACAGTACGACGTTCATCTGGTGGTGGAAATTGGACCCTAGTGCTCAGGGATATCGGCCTGCAGGACCGATCGCTGAACACCAGGGCACCCCTCACCGCGGGCCCGGACCCCTCGCGCCATGTGACAAATTCGGACCAAGTGCAGGCCTGAGGGCCTCGCGCCGGATCAACCGAGGTACTTCACCAGCCAGAGTGATATCGGCGGAAAGAACAGCAGCAGCAAGGTGCGCAGGGTGTCGCTGATCAGGAAAGGCATCACGCCTTTGTAACTTTCGCCGATCGGGATGTCCTTGGCCAGTCCGTTGACGATGTAGACGTTCAGACCGACGGGCGGCGCCAGCAGGCCAAAACCAACCGTCATCAGCACCATGATGCCGAACCAGATGGCCACGCTCTCCCTCGGCATGCCGAAATCCAGCGCCATGATCATCGGAAAGAAGATCGGGATGGTCAGCAGGATCATCGACAACTCGTCCATCACGGCGCCGAGCACCACGTAGAACAGCAGGATGGCCGCCACCACCATCAGCGGCGACAGCCCCCAGCCGCTGACCACGCTGGCCAGTTGCGCCGGCACCTGGGTGAGCGCCAGGGCCGAGTTCATCAGGTCGGCCCCGATGAAGATCATGAAGATCATCGCCGAGGCTTCGGCCGTGGCGTAGAAGCAGTGCTTGAACTTCTGCCAGGTGATCTCGCGCTTGGCCAGCGCGGCCAGGAAGGTGCAGGCCGCCCCGACTGCCGCACCTTCCGTAGGCGTGAACTTGCCGCCGTAGATGCCGCCGAAGACGATCAGAAAGATCAGCGCGATGGGACCGACGGCCAGCACGGCCGACAGGGTCAGGCGCGGTGCGTCGTCGTCTTGCTCCGGCGCCTGGCCGGGCACCACCCGCACGTAGATGGCGATGGCGATCATGTAGCCGAGCATGGCGATGAGGCCGGGAATCATCGCTGCGGCGAACAGCTTGGCGATGTTCTGCTCGGCCAGGATGGCGTAGATGACCAGCGGCACCGACGGCGGGATCAGGATGCCCAGCGTGCCGCCCGCAGCCAGCGTGCCGGTGGCCAGCCGGCCCGAGTAGCCGTGCTTGCGCATCTCGGGCAGGGCCACCGAGGTGATGGTGGCGGCGGTGGCCACCGAAGAGCCGCAGATCGCACCGAAGGCCGCGCTGGCCAGCACCGAGGCCATGGCCAGGCCACCCCGGAAGCGCGACATCACCGCACTGGCGAAGTTGAACAGCGCGCGCGACAGCCCGCCCTGGGTGGCGAAGTTGCCCATCAGGATGAACAGCGGGATGACCGACAGGTCGTAGCTGGCGAAGCGTGCGAAGGCCTGGGTGTTCAGGAAGTTCGAGTACGGCAGCCAGCCGGCCTGCAGCAGGTAGCCGGTCGAGCCGGCGATGAACATCGAGATGGCGATCGGCGTGCGAAACGCCATCAGCACCAGCATGACGCCGAAGATCAGCAGGGTGAGGGTCAACGGGGTCATGCAGGCTCCGCCGACTCAAAGCCGCGCAGCGCCTGGACCAGGCCGATCACCGCGCACAGCACCAGCGGCGGCACCATCGCGCAGTAGACGATCCACTCGGGGAAACCGATCATCATCGTGCCCGACTGCGACTGCCAGGCCTTGATGCCGCCGATGGACGTGCGCCAGGCCAGCACCGACATGGCCAGGCCGAGCAGCAGCGCGCCCATGCGGTCGAGCGCGGCGTTGGTGCCTCGTGAAGCCTTGCTGGTGAAGAAGTCGACGATGATGTTGCCGCGACGGAACTGGCACCAGGGCAGGAACAGCGCGATGGCCGCCCCTGCCGCCGCGCCCGAGAGTTCGAAGTCGCCGACGATCGTCCACCCGACGGTGTTGCGGCCGATCAGGCTGACGCAGGTCATCAAGGTGATGGCGGTCAGCAACACACCCGCGAGGATGGCGCACAGCTTGGCCAGCGATTCCAGGATCTTCAAGGAAGGCTCCTCCAGGGACGTCTGCAGGTGCGCCCCGGATCGGACGGCGCCGCCGGTATTGTGTGGCCAGCGCTGGCGAGCCGAATCCAGCGAACACGGGGTGGGTCATCGCCGCGTGCGCGGCGCCAGGTCGTCGGCGCTGCCGCGGGTGCGCGGCGCGGCTCAGTTCCGCTCGATGCGGGCGTAGGCGCTGTGGTTGTGGATCGACTCGAAGTTCTCGACGTCGACGCTGTAGCGGCCGATGCGCGCATCGGCCTGCACACGCAGCGCGACGTCGCGCACGAGATCCTCGACGAACTTGGGGTTTTCGTAGGCGTGCTCGGTGACCCACTTCTCGTCGGGGCGCTTGAGCATGGGCCACAGCTCGCTGGAGGCCTCGTCCTCGGCGAAGCGCACGAGTTCGTGCCACTCCACGTCCTGCAGCAGTTCGACGCGGATGGTCACGCAGGATCGCTGGTTGTGTGCGCCGTAGTCGGCGATCTCCTTGGAGCAGGGGCACAGCGTCTTCACCGGCACCGCGACCTCGGCCCACAGGGTGGTGAGGCCGGCATGCGTCTGGGAGATCCAGCGGCCCTGGTAGTCCAGCAGGCTCGACAGGCCCGACACCGGCGCGCGCTTGCGGATGAAGAAGGAGAAGCGCGCCTCGATGCGGCCTTCCTGGGCGCCCAGCTTGTCGAGCATCGCGGCGTGACGCTGGCGCAGCGCGGCGGCGTCGAGCGGCACGTCCAGCGCGTCGAGCCAGGCCACGAAGCGCGACATGTGCGTGCCCTTCTTCTCCGCCGGCAACGCCACGTCGAGCGCCCACATCGCGGCGGTGGACTGCACCACACCGGCCACGCGGATCTGCAGCGGGTAGCGCACGTCCTTCACGCCGACGCGCTGGATGGCGACGTGGCGCTCGTCGCGGGCGCCCTGGGTGTCGGGAATGTGGAGGGCGTCGGTGAGGTTGGTCATGATGAGGGCCTGTAGCCGCGCGATCCCGGTCGTTGCGGGTTCACAGCATGCCAGGGTTCGGCTTGCCGCACCGTCGCGCGGCCGACAGACCCCGCTGCCGGCCCGCCGTCCTGGATGCCGCGACTCACCCGTTCACCGCCGACAGCGTCGGCCGACCGGGGAAGCGCTGCCGGATGGATTGTTCGATGCCGGCGGCGTCCAGGCCGCACAGGGACATCAGCTTGACGGGGTCGCCGTGCTCGACGAACCGGTCCGGCAGACCCAGTTGCAGCAACGGCATGGCCAGGCCCGCGGCGGCCAGGCATTCGCCCACGGCACTGCCGGCACCGCCGACGACGCAGCCGTCCTCGATGGTGATCAGCGCATCATGCGTGCGCGCCAGTTCGAGCACCAGTTCGGTGTCGATCGGCTTGGCAAAACGCATGTCGGCCACCGTCGCATCGAGCGGAGCCGCGGCCGCCAGTGCCGGGTGCAGCACGGTGCCGAAAGCCAGGATGGCCAGGCGCCTCGTGCCGCGCGCATCGGCCGGCGTGGTCGACTGGCGCCGGATCACGCCCTTGCCCCAGGGCCATTCGGCGAAGTCGGTCGAGACCGCCGCCCCTGCACCCGCGCCGCGCGGGTAGCGTACGGCCACCGGGTGGTTCTGGCGGTAGGCGGTGGTCAGCGCCAGGCGGCACTCGTTCTCGTCGCTGGGCGTGAGCATGCTGCAGTTGGGCAGGCAGCGCACGAAGGCAATGTCGAAGGCCCCGCAGTGGGTGGCGCCGTCGGCGCCGACGATGCCGGCGCGGTCGAGCGCGAACACCACCGGCAGGTTCTGGATCGCCACGTCGTGGATGAGCTGGTCGTAGCCGCGTTGCAGGAAGGTGGAGTAGATCGCCACCACCGGCTTCAGGCCTTCGCAGGCCAGGCCGGCGGCGAAGGTCACGGCATGCTGCTCGGCGATGCCGACGTCGAAGTAGCGCTGGGGGAAGCGCTTGTGGAATTCGACCATGCCCGAGCCTTCGCGCATGGCCGGCGTGATGCCCACCAACCTGTCGTCGGCCTGCGCCATGTCGCACAGCCACTGCCCGAAGACCTGGGTGAAGGTGGTCTTGGGCGCGGTGGCCGGCTTGACCAGGCCTACCGCGGGATCGAACTTGCCGGGGCCGTGGTAGTTCACCGGGTCGGCTTCGGCGAGCTTGTAGCCATAGCCCTTCTTGGTCACGACGTGCAGCAGCTGCGGGCCCTTCTTGTGGCGCAGGTTCTCCAGCGTGGGGACCAGCGCGTCGAGGTCGTGGCCGTCGATGGGGCCGACGTAGTTGAAGCCGAAGGCCTCGAACAGCGTGCCCGGCACGACCATGCCCTTGGCGTGTTCCTCGAAGCGCCGTGCCAGCTCGAACAGCGGCGGGGCGTTCTTCAGCACGCCCTTCACGCCTTCGCGCGCTGCGGTGTAGAAGTTGCCGCTCATCAGGCGAGCCAGGTGCTTGTTCAGTGCGCCCACCGGCGGGCTGATGGACATGTCGTTGTCGTTCAGCACCACCAGCAGGTCGGCCTGCGTGCCGGCCTGCGAGACACCGGCGTTGTTCATGGCCTCGAAGGCCATGCCGGCGGTCATGGCGCCGTCGCCGATGATGGCCACGGCCTTGCGGTCCTCGCCCTTGATCTTGGCGGCCAGCGCCATGCCCAGTGCGGCGCTGATCGACGTCGAGCTGTGCGCCGTGCCGAAGGTGTCGTACTCGCTCTCTTCGCGGCGCGGAAAACCGCTGATGCCGCCGAGCTGGCGCAGCGTGCCCATGCGCTCGCGGCGGCCGGTCAGCACCTTGTGCGGATAGGTCTGGTGGCCCACGTCCCAGACCAGGCGGTCGTAGGGCGTGTTGAAGACATAGTGCAGCGCGATGGTGAGTTCCACCGTGCCCAGGTTGCTCGACAGGTGGCCGCCGGTCTGGCTGACGCTATGAAGCACGAAGTCACGCAGCTGCCCGGCCAGCAGCGGCAGGTCGCTGCGCGGCAGGCGGCGCAGGTCGGCCGGTGATTCGATGCCGGTGAGTAGGTTCTTGAGGGTCATCTCAGTTCTTCCGATGTACCACCATCGCGGCGAGTTGTTCGAGCTGCGCCGTGTGCGTCAGCCCGCTGCGGGCAAGGGCCGCCAGCGCGGAGCGGTGCAGTTCGCGTGCGTGCTCGCGAGCCGCATCGAGTCCCAGCACCGACACGTAGGTCGGCTTGTTCGCGCTCTGGTCCTTGCCGGCGGTCTTGCCCAGCACCGACGAGTCCTGCGTCACGTCCAGGATGTCGTCCACCACCTGGAAGGCCAGGCCCAGGGCCTCGCCGTAGTCGTTCAGGGCCTGCCGGGCACGCGGCTCGATGGTGGCACAGGCGCCGCCCATCACCACGCTGGCGCGCAGCAGGGCGCCGGTCTTGCGATGGTGCATGTCGCGCAGCGCCGCCTCGTCCAGCGGCAGCCCGGTGCTGGCCAGATCGACCGCCTGGCCACCGGCCATGCCCGAATGCCCGGCGGCACGCGACAGCAGCCCGCACAGGCGCGCCTGCAGCGCCGGCGCCACGCCCGCTTCGGGGGTCAGCACCTCGAAGGCCAGCGCCTGCATGGCGTCGCCCGCCAGCATGGCCTGCGCCTCCCCGTACTTCACGTGCACCGTGGGCTTGCCGCGGCGGAGCACGTCGTTGTCCATGCAGGGCATGTCGTCGTGCACCAAGGAATAGGCATGGATCAGTTCGACCGCCACGGCGGCGCGCAGGGCAGCCTCGCGCTCGCCCCGCACCGCGCTGGCAGCGGCCAGCACGAGCAGCGGACGCAATCGCTTGCCGCCGTCGAGCACGCCGTAGCGCATGGCCTGGCCGAGGCCCGCCGGTGCGTCGGCCGGCACCCAGGCCGACAGGGCGGCCTCGACGGCGGCGAGTTCCTCGCGCATCCAGGCCTGGAAGTCCGTGGCACCCACCGTCACGGCGCAGCCCAGTCCTTCAGCTGCCCGTCTTCCAGCACCTTGACCTGGTCTTCCACCACCTGCAGCCTGCCCTTGCAGAAGGCCAGCAACTCGGCGCCCCGGCGGTAGCCGTCGAGCAACTGGTCCAGCGGCATCTGCCCGCCTTCCATCTGGCGCACCAGCTGGTCGAGTTCGGCCAGCGCCGCTTCGTAGCTGGCGGGTTCCTTGGGGGCGGTGGCAGTGGATCGAGGCATCGGGTTTTTCTGGACTTCTCTTGATTTTAGTCCGGCCCCACCCACGTTCATCGGGGTGCCTTTCGAAGGACACGGGTACAAGCACCCCTGGTGGGTAGAATCCCGCCCTCGCTCGCCAGACCGGTGTCATCGGCACCGTGTGCAACGCGCGGTACATCCCACCCGCGGGGCCACCGGGTGGGGGTTCGACATCCCACACGCTGGAGGATCCACTCGGATCATGTCTGACCTGAGCATCAGTCTCGAAGCTCTTGAGCGAAGCAGCTCTCAACTCTCGGTTTCCGCTTATTTCAGCGAGGCGTTGTTCCAGCGGGAACAGCGGCTCATCTTCGAGCGCTTTCCGCGCTACCTCGGGCACGAACTGTCGGTGCCCGAGGTCGGCGACTTTCACACCCTGCCTCAGGAGTCCGAGGGGCGCGCGCTCGTGCGCACGCCGCAGGGCGTGGAGCTGATCTCGAACGTCTGCCGCCACCGGCAGGCGGTGATGCTGCGCGGCCGCGGGAACACGAGGCAGCATGTCGTGTGCCCGCTTCACCGATGGACCTACGACCTCAAGGGGCAGCTCGTGGGGGCGCCGCATTTCGCCGAAGACCCCTGCCTGAACCTGCGCAACTACCCGCTCCAGCGCTGGAACGGCCTGCTGTTCGAGGCCGGACGCCGCGAGGCCGGCGCCGATCTGGCAGGCCTCGGGCCCCAGGGCGAGCTCGACTTCAGCGGATACGTCTTCGACAAGGCGCACCTGCACGAGTGCGACTACAACTGGAAGACCTTCATCGAGGTCTACCTCGAGGACTACCACGTCGGGCCCTTCCATCCCGGGCTGGGGTCCTTCGTGAGCTGTGAAGATCTGCGCTGGGAGTTCGGCCGCCATCACTCTGTCCAGACCGTGGGCGTGCATGCGGGGCTGGATCGGCCCGGCTCCCCGGTCTACCGGCAGTGGCACGATGCCGTGAGGCGCTTCCGCGGCGGCCAGCCACCGTCCCAGGGCGCGATCTGGCTCACCTACCTGCCCACGGTGATGGTGGAGTGGTATCCGCACGTGCTGGTGGTCTCCACGCTGTTCCCGCGCGGGCCGCAGAAGACGCTCAACCTAGTGGAGTTCTTCTACCCCGAGGAGATCCACGCCTTCGAGCGCGACCTGGTGGACGCCCAGCAGGCCGCCTACCTGGAGACCTGCGAGGAAGACGACGAGATCGCCCTGCGCATGGACGCCGGCCGGCGCGCCTTGCTGCAGAGGGGAGACGACGAGTTCGGCCCTTACCAGAGCCCGATGGAAGACGGCATGCAGCACTTCCACGAGTGGTACCGGCGCGCGCTCGGTGTGGGCGGCAGGACGGGAAGCGACGAAGCGTGACCCCGGCGAGCGGCTCCGGGCCGCTGCCCGGGCCCGTGGCAGAGGCACGCCAGCACGTACAGGCGGCCTGGCTGATGCTGGGGTCGGCGCTGCTGTTCTCCGTGATGGGCGTGTGCGTGAAGCTGGCCTCGCTGCGCTACGGCGCAGGCGAGGTGGTGCTTTATCGCAGCCTGGTCGGCGCGCTGCTCATCCTGATGCTGGTGCGTCTGCGCGGCGGGCAACTGGGCACCACCCTGCCGGGCATGCACTTCTGGCGCGCGCTGACGGGCACCACCGCACTGTGCCTGTGGTTCTACAGCCTGGGCGGGCTGCCGCTGGCCACATCGATGACGCTGAACTACATGTCCTCGGTGTGGATGGCCCTGTTTCTGATCGGCGGCTCGGTGATGTTCGGTGCCGCGCGTGTCGACGGCCGCCTGGTGGCCGCCGTGCTGGCCGGTTTCGTCGGCGTGGCGCTGGTGCTGCGGCCCACCATCGAACTGCAGCAGACCTGGCCAGCCCTGGCCGGCATCCTGTCAGGCGTGGTGGCGGCGCTGGCCTACCTGCAGGTGACGAGCCTGGGCCGCGCGGGTGAACCGGAATACCGCATCGTGTTCTACTTTTCGCTGGGGGGCGTGGTGGCCGGCGCCGCGCTGACGCTGCTGGCCGGCGCCAGCACGCACAGCACCGTCGGCGTGGCCCTGCTGATCGCCATCGGCCTGCTGGCCACCGCCGCGCAGATGATGATGACGCGCGCCTTCGCCATCGGCCGTGTGCTCAGCAACGCGGCGCTGCAATACCTGGGCATCGTCTTCGCCAGCCTGTTCGGGCTGCTGCTGTTCGACGAGGCCATCACGCTCTGGACAGTGGCCGGCGCCGTGCTCATCATGGGCGCAGGTCTGGCTGCCACACTGGTGCGCACGCGAACGCCGTCCGCCATGAAGGACGCGCAGCAATCGGTGCCCGGCGAAATCTGATGTTCCCGAAGGACCCTTCACGATGATCTTCTCCACCTTGATCGACGCTGCACGGCTGCGCGAGCGCCAAGCCGCGGGTGTCCCGCTGTTGCTGCTGGACTGCAGCTTCGACCTGGCCGACCCGGCCGCAGGGGAACGTGCCCACGCCGCCGGCCGCCTGCCCGGAGCGATCTACGTCCACCTCGACCGCGACCTGTCGAGCGCGAAGACGGGCCGCAACGGCCGCCACCCCCTGCCCACCCGCGAGACCTTCGCCGCCACCGCGGGCGCCTGGGGCATCGCACCGGGCGTCCAGGTGGTGGCCTACGACGGCCAGGGCGGGGTCTATGCGTCGCGCGCCTGGTGGATGCTGCATTGGCTGGGGCACCGGGCCACGGCAGTTCTGGATGGGGGCATTGCAGCATGGCAGGCCGACGGTGGCGCCATCGAGTCGGGCGCGCCTGCGCCGCGTGCCACGGCGGGCGCGCCCTACCCCAGCCTGCCGCAAGGCATGGCCACCGTCGACGCCGCCACGCTGCAGGCCCGCCTGGGCCGCGTGCTGCTGCTGGACGCACGACCCGCCGAGCGCTTTCGCGGAGACGTCGAACCACTGGACCCGGTGGCCGGCCACATTCCCGGAGCGACGAACCGCTTCTTCAAGGACAACCTCGGCCCCGACGGGCGGTTCAAGCCCGTCGATGTGCTGCGCCGCAGTTTCGACGCCTATGGCGGCTCCCCGCAGGAGACCGTGCAGCAGTGCGGCTCGGGCGTGACGGCCTGCCACAACCTGCTGGCCATGACGCACGCCGGCCTGTCGGGTTCGCTGCTGTACCCCGGCTCGTGGAGCGAGTGGTGCGCCGACCCGGCGCGGCCCGTGGCGCGCGGTTGACCGGGGTCAAGACACGGTCACCATAAGGCGCCACACTGGCAACAACGCGGCAGGCAGTCCGCCTGCCGCGCAGCAGAAGGAGACCCCCCATGTACAAGCGCATCCTCGTCCCCACCGATGGCTCCGAGATCACCAGCATGGCTGTCCAGACGGCCGTCGGTCTGGCGCGCCTGGCAGGCTCGGAACTCATCGCACTGGGCGTGAAGGAACCCTTCCCCTACAGCGCCATCTCCGAGATGCAGCCGGTGCCGCCGCAGGAGTTCTACGACGCTCAGGAACGCATCGCGCTGGCGAACGTGAAGACGGTGGTCGACGCCGCCAAGGCCGCTGGCCTCACCTGCCACGGTTTCACCGTCGAGGCGCTGCATCCTTGGGAAGCCATCCTCGACCAGGCCAAGGCCAGTGCGGTCGATCTGATCGTCATGGCATCGCACGGCCGCCGGGGCCTGAGCGCGGTGCTGCTGGGCAGCGAGACCCAGAAGGTGCTGACGCACAGCACGCTGCCGGTGCTGGTCGTGCGGGGGTGAAGGGGCCCACCCCCTACGGCCTTCGGCCGCCCCCTCAAGGGGGCAACGCTGGTGGACCGGCGGAGCCGGATCCACGGCGTTCGCTTGAGGGGGTCGCTCGGCGCCTGCGGCGCCTTGCTCCGGAGGCGGGATGGGGAACGCGGCGGAACGGCGGAGCCGGGTCTGCGGCGTTCGCTTGACGCTCGGGGCGCCTGATGGATCGGCCGACGAACTCGGGCTCAGTGGGGGTGGGCGTGCAGCAGGCGGGTGGCCAGCAGGACGATGCCCAGGCCGCTGGCCAGCCAGGTGACCTGCACCAGGGTGTCGCGCCATGACAGGCGCTGCTGGAGTTGCGGCAACAGGTCGGCCACGGCGACGTAGATGAGGCTGCTGGACGCCAACACCAGCAGGTAGGGGAAGTACTCCTCCCAGGGCCCGACGACGAAGTAGCCCACCACGCCACCGGCCACGGCCGCCAGGCCCGACAGGGCGTTGAAGAGCAACGCCTTGGCACGCGAGAAGCCGGCGTTGATGAGCACGATGAAGTCACCGGTCTCCTGCGGCACCTCGTGCGCGATGATGGCCAGCGAGGTCACCACGCCCAGCCGCACGTCGACCAGGAAGGCCGCGGCGATGATCACGCCGTCGCAGAAGTTGTGGATGCTATCGCCCACCAGCACGCTCAGGCCGCCACGGCCGGCCTGCTGGGCGTCGAAGTGGTGGTGGTGGTGGTGCCCGTCACCCTCGTGGTGGTGCACGTGGCGGTAGAGCTCGAATTTCTCCAGCAGCCAGAAGAACAGCAGCCCCCCAAGCAGGGTGCCGAACAGCGCATGGGTGTTGGGCTCCTGCTCGAAGGCTTCGGGCAACACGTGCAACAGCGAGGTGCCCAGCAGGATGCCGGCCGACAGGCTCACCATGCTCTTGACGACTCGGGTGAGCAGCGTGACGCTCAGCAGGGCAGCCACGAGCACCGACACCACGCCACCGGCCAGCGTGGCGAGGATGATGTACAGAAGGGTCATGGAGGATCAGTTCGACGCGGACCGGCCGCGTCGGCGGCGTTGGATGTTCTTCGGTAGCCCGGACGGGGCGCCATGTCGCCATTGTCGCGCCCTTCAGGCCCGCCCCCCTCCAGGCTCGGTCGGACGTTGCGGCGGGCAGCCGCCTCAGGCCACGCCGTGCGCCTTGAACCAGGCCAGGGCGCGCTTCCACCCATTTTCCGCGGCTTCCTTGCGGAAGCTGGGCCGGTAGTCGGCGTGGAAGGCGTGCGGCGCGTCGGGGTAGATCACGAACTCGCTCTTCCTGGCAGCAGCGCTTCCGGCGGCCAGGGCCTTCTTCATCGCCTCGACGCTGTCGAGCGGAATGCCCGTGTCCTTCTCGCCATACAGGCCCAGCACCGGGCCGGCGAGCCTGCCGGCCACGTCCACCGGGTGGGCCGGGCTCAGCGCGGAAGTCTGGCCGACCAGGCGGCCGTACCAGGCCACGCCGGCCTTCACGCCGGGGTTGTGCGCCGCGTACAGCCAGGTGATGCGCCCGCCCCAGCAGAAGCCGGTGACGGCCAGCTTGCCGGTGTCGGCGCCCTGGGCCTTGGCCCAGGCCACGGTGGCATCGAGGTCGCCCATGACCTGCCCGTCGGGCACCTTGGAGATCACTTCGGCGATCAGCTTGGCGATCTCGCCGTACGAGGTGGCGTCTCCCTGACGCACGAAGAGTTCCGGGGCGATGGCGCAGTAGCCGGCCTTGGCGAAGCGCCGTGCCACGTCGGCGATGTACTCGTGCACGCCGAAGATCTCGCTGATCACCAGCACCACGGGCGCATCGGGCCGATTGGCCGGCATCGCACGATAGGCCGGCATCCTGAAGTCGCCCACGGGGATCGTGACCTCGCCGGCCACCAGGCCGGTGCTGTCCGTCTTCACGACGCTCTGCGCCATCACGGGCAGCACCGCCGCCGCGAAACCGCTGCCAACCGTGCCGCGCACGAAGCTGCGCCGGTTGAAGCCGGGGCCGGGGGGAACCAGCGTGTCGAAATCGTCCTGGATCATCGTGGGGCTCCGCATGTTGACAGGGTGAAAGCAGACCATTGTAGAAAGAGCCCGCGGAGGGTGCCCGTCCCTTGGGCACAATGACTGCATGCCCGACCTCGCTTCCCTGGCCGGACCACTGGCCGCCGTGGACATGGGCTCGAACAGCTTCAGGCTGGAGATCGGGCAGCTCCAACACGGCCGCTACCGCCGCATCGACTATCTCAAGGAAACCGTGCGGCTCGGTGCGGGCCTCGATGCCAACGGCATGCTCACCGAGCCCGCGGTGCAGCGGGGCCTGGACTGCCTGCGGCGCTTCGCCTCGCGGCTGGCCGACTTCGCGCCGGGTTCGGTGCGGGCCGTGGCCACGCAGACACTGCGCGAGGCCCGCAACCGCAACACCTTCCTGCTGCGCGCACAGGAGGCGCTGGGCTTTCCCATCGAGGTCATCTCCGGTCGCGAGGAAGCCCGGCTGATCTATGCCGGCGTGGCCCACCTGCAACCTTCGCAGGACCCGCGCCTGGTGGTCGACATCGGCGGGCGATCGACCGAGCTGATCCTGGGCACCGGGCGCGTGCCGACACGGGCCGAGTCCTTCGGCGTCGGCTGCGTCAGCCTGTCGATGCGCTTCTTCCCCGAGGGCCGCATCACCGACGCCGGCTTCCGCGCCGCCCAGGTGGCCGCGGGCGCCGAACTGGAAGAGGCGCTGAAACCCTTCGCCCGCGACCATTGGCGCCAGGCGCTGGGCTCGTCGGGCACGGCCGGCGCCGTGTCGCAGGTGCTGGCTGCCAACGGCGTCACCGATGGCTGCATCAATGCGGTCGGCCTGCGCTGGTTCATCGAACGCTGCATCGAGGTCGGCCAGATCGAACAGCTCGTGCTGCCGGGCCTGAAGGCCGAACGTCGCGCCGTGCTGCCCGGCGGGCTGGCCATCCTCTACACGCTGATCTCCAACTTCGAGATCGATCAACTGCTGCCGGCCAAGGGCGCGCTGCGGCAGGGCGTGATCATCGACCTGCACGAGCGCATCGCCGTGCGCGAGCACGCCCGGCCCGGCGACATGCGCGACGCCACGGTGCTGCAGCTGCAGCGGCGCTTCGACGTCGACGTGCAGCAGGCGCGCCGGGTCGAGCAGGTCGCGCTGGCCTTGTTCGACAGTGCGATCCCCGACGCCGACATCGACACGCGCCGCGAACTGGCCTGGGCCTGCGCGCTGCACGAGATCGGCCTGATGGTGTCGCACCACGACCACCACCGGCACAGCGCCTACCTGGTGGCCAACGTGGATGCGCCGGGCTTCAGCCAGAGCCAGCAGCGCCGCATTGCCGAACTCGTGCTGGGCCAGCGCGGCGGCCTGCGCAAGATCGAGGCGCCACTGGCCAGCGAGACCTTTGCCTGGCAGGTGATGTGCCTGCGCCTGGCCGCCATCAAGTGCCATGCGCGCGGCGAGGTGGACGCCAAGGCCCTGACGATGAAGTCGCGTGCCCGGGAGGCGCGCCTGTCGCACTCGGCACACTGGGGCCAGACGCACCCCCGCACGATCTGGCTGCTGGGCGAGGAGGCCGAGACCTGGGCGCGCAGCGGACCGCTGCGGCTGGTGCTGGCGGAAAAGGGCTGAAGGCCGCGAGCTTCGGGCAAGCCCGCGAGGGCCAGGGGCTGACGGCTAGAGCAACTCGGGCGACATCACCGCGTGCAGCACCACCTGACGCTGCTCCTCACGCTCGCGCAGCCGCAGCCACCAGACGCCGCCCTTGCGCACCGGCCACACCAGGGCCTGCCCCGACAGCAGGTAGGCTGCCGCCAGCCCCAGCACGGGCTGGTGGCCCACCACCAGCACCGGCTCGCCGGCATCGGGCCATCGCGCGGCGTGCAGCAGGCCCTCGACGCTGCCGTCGGGCGCCAGGGCAGGCAGGGTCTTGAACTTGCGGTCCAGCGCCTGCGCGGTCTGCTGTGTGCGGCGCGCCGGGCTGACCAGCACGCGCGTGCTGCTGGGCAACTGCCGGTTCAGCCAGACGGCCATGCGCTTGGCCTGGCGCTCGCCCTTGGCTGTCAGCGCCCGGTCGAGGTCTTCGGCCGGGTCGCCGTTGTCCAGCGCGTCGGCGTGGCGCCAGAGAATGAGGTCCATCGATTGCCTTTGCGATCTGCGGGCGCCCCCAGGGTCGCGCCCGCGTTCTGACAGCGGTTGTCGTCAGGGGTCGGAAAAGCGCCTCATGAGCGCCTGCTGCGCGCTGACGCCGCTCTGCGCCACGCGGTGGTAACTGCCTTCGGCGTCCAGCGCCCAGGCGTCCAGCGTGTCGTGCAGATAGGGCACCAGGCCCTCGTCGATGATCCGCTGGCGCAGGGCAGGGTCGCGCACCGGCCAGGCCACCTCGATGCGGCCGAACATGTTGCGGCTCATCCAGTCGGCGCTGCCCAGGTAGAGGGCTTCATCGTCCTGCCCTTCGCCCCAGCGGAAGTACGCGATGCGCGAGTGCTCCAGGAAGCGGCCGATCACCGAGCGCACCCGGATGTTGGCCGTGTGCCCCGGCAGCCCCGGCGGCAGCATGCAGGCACCGCGGACGATGAGGTCGATGCTGGCGCCGGCGCGGCTGGCCTGGGCCAGCGCTTCCATCAGGGCGGGATCGGTCAGCGCGTTGATCTTGACCACGATGCGGGCAGGCTGGCCGGCACGCGCGGCGTCGGCCACCTGTGCGATGTGCGCGACCATGCGCTTGTGGAGCAGGAAAGGGGCGGTCAGCAGGTGCCTGGGATTGCCCACGCGGGCCTGGCTGGCGATCTGCTGGAACAGCGCGTCGGCGTCGGCTGCCAGGCCGGCTTCGGCGGTGAGGTAGCCGATGTCGGTGTACAGGCGCGCCGTTCGCGGGTTGTAGTTGCCGGTGGACAGGTGCAGATAGCGCCGCAGGCGCGAGCCCTCGCGCCGCGTCACCAGCAGCATCTTGGCATGCGTCTTCAGCCCGACGATGCCGTACACCACCTGGGCGCCCACGGCTTCCAGCCGCTCGGCCCAGTTGATGTTGGCTTCTTCGTCGAAGCGCGCCTTGAGCTCCACCACGGCCATGACTTCCTTGCCGCGGCGCACGGCCTCGATCAACAGGTCCATCAGCACCGACTGCGTGCCGGTGCGGTAGATGGTCTGCTTGATGGCCAGCACATCGGGGTCCTGCACCGCCTCGCGCAGGAACTCGACCACCGGCTCGAAGCTCTCGAAAGGGTGATGCAGCAGCACGTCGCCTTCGCGCAGGCGCTCGAAGATCGGCAGGCCGCGCGGCAGCGTGGCTGACGGCCAGATCGGCTCGAACACCGGGAAGCGCAGCGTCGTCGCATCGGCCTGGTTGATCAGCTCGGTCAGCCGCACCAGGTTGACCGGCCCGTTGACCTTGTACAGCGACTGCTCGCTCAGCTCGAACTGCTCGAGCAGGAAACGGGACAGCTCCTGCGGGCAGGTGGCGACCACCTCCAGCCGGATGGCGCGGCCGAAGTGGCGCGTGCTCAGGCCCTTGCGCAAGGCCTGGCGCAGGTTGGTGACGTCGTCGGTGTCGACTTCGAGGTCGCTGTCGCGCGTGACACGGAACTGCGAGAACGACAGCACTTCGCGGCCGGGAAACAGCTCGGCCAGATGGGCGCGGATCACGCTGGTCAGCAGCACGAAGGCCTGACGTCCGTCGCTCAGACTGTCGGGCAGGCGCGTCACGCGCGGCAGGACGCGCGGCACCTTGACGATGGCGATGGAGTTCTCGCGGCCGAAGGCGTCACGGCCGCCCAGGCGCACGATGAAGTTCAGGCTCTTGTTGGCCACCAGCGGGAAGGGGTGCGAGGGGTCCAGGCTCACCGGCACCAGCAGCGGCCGCACCTGTTGCTCGAAGAAGCGCTGCACCCAATGTCGCTGCTCGACGTTGCGCTCGGCGTGGTTCAGCACCACGATGCCTGCCTGCTGCAGCGCGGGCATCACGTCGTCGTTGAAGATGCGGTACTGCTCGTCGATCAGATCATGGGCCGCCGCCGCCATCGCGGCCAGGTCGTGCGCGCTGACCTTGCCGCCGGGCTGGCGCGAGGCCTCGACGTAGTCGGCCACGCGCACCTCGAAGAATTCGTCGAGGTTCGACGACACGATGGTGACGTAGCGAAGCCGCTCCAGCAGGGGCACGTCGTCACGCTGTGCCTGCGCCAGCACGCGACGGTTGAACTGCAGGATGGCTCGCTCGCGATTGAGCAGGACGAGCGGCGGAGCCGCCATCGTTGGGGTCATCCCCCCAGTGTAGACAGCCGGAGCGACTTTTTCATGACAAGCGCCCCTGCCCCGGCGCGACGGCAGGGCACCGCCTGCTCAGCCCAGGCCCTCCAGGCCCAGCGCCACGCGAGCCTGGTACTCGCGGTCGAGCAGGCTCATGACGATCAGGGAGTCGTAGCCGTCGGCGCCGTTGATGGTGACGCGCACGCTCTCGCGCAGCCGGCCCTCCTCGACGAAACCCTCGCTGGCGTAGAGCGACAAGGCGCGCGTGTTGAGCGACTTGACGTCGAGCCAGAAGCGGTGGGCGCGCAGGTCGCGAAAGGCCATCTGCTTGAGCAGGCGCACGCAACGCCGGCCGATGCCGCGGCCCTGGGTCTGCAGCACCACGCGCTTGAGCTCGACGCTCTTCTGCGGGTTGCGGCAGCCCTGCAGGATGACGAAGCCCGAGCGCTCGCCCTGCGGCCCGGCCTCGACGATGAAGTGCCTGAAGTCGGGGATGCGCACCGCGCCTTCGTGCTGGGTGCGGTCCCAGGGCGTGATGAAGGGCAGGTTGTGCGGATCGGTCTCGACGCTGATGACGAACTCCAGGTCCGACAGCATGGTCGGCCGAAGGCGCACGACGGTGGCGGGCGGCCCTTCGGACGTCGACCCGAAACGAGACTCAGACACGACCAAGACGCCTTGAATCAAGCGAACGCCGCGGAACCGGCTCTGCCGGGCCGCTGGCGTTGCCCCCTTGAGGTGGGCTGAGCCTGGACGCAGGACGCCGGAAGGCGTTCTGCGCCTGGCGAGGGCCATCCCGCGATTTCACGCGGGATGGCGCGCGAAGCGCGTAGGGGGTGATCTCATCTATACGTCGACTTCCACTGCGTCGCCGCGCAGTTCCATCAGGTCACGCCTGGCCTGCGCTTCGCCCTTGCCCATCAGCTTGGTCAGCGACAGCGTGGTGGCTTCCAGCCCCAGGACGCCGAAGCTGACCGGCAGCAGACGACGCGTCTCGGGGTTCAGCGTGGTTTCCCACAGCTGCTCGGCGTTCATCTCGCCCAGGCCCTTGAAGCGGCTGATGCTCCAGGAGCCTTCCTTCGCCC